>Ga0181358_1000189_pt1 | contig 27379 bp, 35 predicted proteins | sample Fa13VDMM110SD_FD_130096 | JGI IMG/M metagenome (GOLD analysis project Ga0181358, IMG submission 130096) | Freshwater viral communities from Lake Michigan, USA - Fa13.VD.MM110.S.D | ecosystem: Environmental > Aquatic > Freshwater > Lake | place: USA: Michigan | collected 2013-09-24 | reverse complement strand
TATTGAAAGTGGGCATGCTTCTGTTCCCGATGCGCCGGTTAGCGCGCTACCAACAGAGGGGAACGGCGTGCTTATGGATTCCATGCAAGCGGTGCAGTTTGCCGAAAATGCGAAGCGGCAAATCACCGAAACGGCCAACGGCGTGAAACGTGGTATTACCCCGCTTTGGCAGTTGGCGATGTGGTTTTTTTCCGGCTTTTTGCTCCCGGTATTAATCGGGCTTGCTGGGCTGCTTCGATATATGGCAAAAACGGCGGCAAGTGATAGCGCGGTGAATTTTCACGGTGTTCCCGTCCTTGGCCCGTTCCTTGTGCGCGTACACCAATGGTCCGCCGGCGTGTTGATGGTGATTGCCTGGGTGGTTATTATTACCCTGCTAATCAATGTATATTTATGGCTTGTGTATGCAGGCTGCTCAATGTGGGTAGTGTTGCTTGTTTGGGCTATAATTCTATTTTTTGCTGAATCAATTACCAGTTGGATTGTTCCAGATATGCCCATTGTGGGCGGTGGCTTTCCGGCGCAAACGCCTGGCAAATACCCAAGAATCGGATAACATTTAAAAACGCACCTATGAGGTACTTAGTAACTTTTGAAAGCGTAACGCCATTTTTTACTCACTATTTTGATGCTGAAAATCATTTTATTGACGGCATGGTAGTATATGATTTGGTTCAGCGCAAATACACGACCGACGGGAAAACGTGGAACGATATAGAAATTGACGTTTTATGAACTGGCCCCGCTTCGAACACCTATACATCATCTTTGCGCCCGGTGCGCTACCGTACCGGGCAAAGATTGGTATCAGCATTGCAGCCGCGATGCGCAAGGAGCAAATCAAAAGCGAACTTAGGCCCATGTTTGGCAATGTGGCGGTGTACGCCATTGGGTTTCCTGTGCTGTACGCCCGGCAGATTGAGTGTAAACTACATGGGTGGTTTGCAAAGATGCAATACCGAGGGATACAGCACACCAACGGCGGTACGGAATGGTTTTGGAGCCTGAATATCCTTACCTGCGTTGCGCTTTCTATCTTGCGCCTTTACATGGGTGAAAAGTGGTTTTTACTTCCCTGGGTGGCGCTTATGGTGCCTTTCCCAATTGACTATATTCTTTTAACTTTGCTTATCGCTGCCATCCAGTGGGCGCTTATTTTGGGCGGGCTTTGGATGGCGGCGTGGGCGCTAAATTTGTTTTAAGTGAAACCCCTATCCGACGCCGTCCAAATCCTGCTTTCCATGCCAGGCGCATTTGGCTTTGCCGCTTGCTGTTTGCTGGCATGGTGCCTTATCCAAGCCTCTGCGTTACTCAGTATGCTTGCAAAGGTAGTTCGCCTTTCCTGGGGCTTTATACGGCGTTTTATTGTACTGCCCATCGGCAGGCGCGTATTTTACATTTTAGCGCTGGCGTCCATCCTTTTTGTGTGCCGCCTGCCGCTTGCCGATGCGTTGCAGTATGCTGAGTTTGTATTTATTCCCGCTTACGAAGTTTCGGACACTTCCAGTTATGCCGTATCCATCTACGAAAATGAACTACGCAAAAAGGTGCGGCCCGATGAAGCAGAAATAGTGATCCGCAGGACGCGAGAAATCGCGGCAAAGACCGGATCGACACCGCTTGCGATTTACGAGGTGGCGCATTCCGAATGCGGCTTAGACCCTTTTTGCATCCGAACCGACGGCGTTGCCGCCGGATGGATTCAGTTTACTACCGTTGGCCTCACAGGGCTTGGGTATAACTTAGTGCAGGTAAAGCAGGCATGCCGTGAAAGAAACACGGCCTTCATAATGGATTTGACCGAAAAGTATTTGATGGATCGGTCAAAAGGCAAGGCGCTCAGTGATGCGCTCCAGGTTTATTTGTGCGTGTTTGCGCCTTCGTTTATCGGGGCGGATGAAAACGCGGTGCTATACCAAGGTTGGAATAATCCAGCGTATTATTTAAATAGCGGCTTTGACGGGTATTACAGCCAAAACGGGCGGATATTCCGGGCGCATAGTGTTAAGGATGGGCGCATAAAAATTAACGAAATAAAAATGCATCTTGCTGCAAAGAAAAGCCGACTTTTGCAGAAAGCATAAGATATTTATTTAATTTAATCCAAACGCTTCCACACGCGAACAAATGGAATTTTCTATCTCCTTACCACCCTATTCGACTACTGTTGTAATAGGCCAAACTGTTTTACATGGGCTGCCGTCTGAGTTTACTGTTGGGCTGTATGAGCAGGAAACACCCTTGGATGGGCGTCCTTTCATCCTATCAATTAAGACAGGTGTCGCTACTTTCATCGAGGTAAAACTAAGTCTTGGGGAGGCGGAGCAAATGCTTGACTACTTTAGTAGCATGGTGCGCAAGGCGCGGGGATCAATTCGACACAAATAGGCAGCACTAAACAGCAAAAGCCCCGGAATACTCCGAGGCTTCGCCGCATGAAAAACAGAATACCACTCCTTTGTTTATGCCAAAAGCGGCAATATCTTGATGGCTACATCCGTGACCTTTTGTGCCTGGAAGGTGCCGTTTACTATTCGGCGGGCGCTATTCCAGCGTGGGTTTCCCGCATCGCTAAAATAATCCCGCAGTTTCTTTCCCGAAAACAATCCTTTGTACATACCAAACACCAGGATTTTAGCCCCAATTTTTGGCTTTAAAACTTCATCGGGATTTTTCACCAAATCAATACCCACAATGGGCGAAAACTTGGCGTAGTTCTTTTGCCAGGTCAATTGACTGTAACCGCGCCCATAAAAGCCGGTAAACCAGTACCGCTTCTGCATATCCCAGACCTTGGTACCTTCCGGCGCTTTGTATTCCTTTATAGACCGGAAGCCGCATTCATGCTTTAAGGTGGCAAGAATGTACGCAAATTCCTGCTTGTTAATTGCGCCTTCGCCTTCTTGCTCATTGATTTTGTCGCACTCCTCAGCAACAAGGTTCACGCAAAGGGTTTGCTCCTCAAAAAAACGTACGTTGGTAACACGGCCAAGTTTTATCAGGAAAGCATCAGTGATTAAGGATGAAAAGGTTTGGGCCTCGGCTTGTGGTGGTAATTCGGACATAGTATCTGTTTTTATGGTTATTTCGCGTCTTACAACTCGCTTAATTTCTTGGATAATGAAGCAGCCTATTGCTCCATACAATCGGCACCCCGTCTTGATCCTTTGCCGATACGATGATGGTGTCTAATTTAATCGCTGGTTTGTTCTGTGTTTCCAAAATCAACTCCAGGAAGTAAGACGCCCAATAAACGGCATCCGCGCTGTCCGAGCCGCTCACAAGGCCAAAGCCGCGCCCCTGGAAAAATGATTTTACTGCTGTCTGCACGGCTTTAGCGCTGTTTTTAATGTCGGTCGTGCTTTCGTATTCGACTACGATTTTGTCGATGGTAACTTTTGAAAGCGCCGCTCTGGCGGATGATTTACCCTTTTTCAGTTTGTAAACGGTTGCTAAGTCCTTACTGTTCTTTAGGCTGCTACCTTCTACAATTGACCAATACACATCAAGCGGCCCGGCAATATCAAAAGTGAGCATTCTTTTTTCCCGTGTTGGCGGGTTTCCTGGGTCTGGGTTTCCAGGGTTGCCAGGGTTGCCCATGTCGGGCGCGTCTATGGGGTTTCTGTCCAAGATGTTTTTAATCAGTTCAATACCCCACCCGGTTTCGTTATCTTTCCCTTTCGCTCCCAAATCTTGGCAGCACCATGCCAGGTAGTTTTTCATTACTTGATAGTTGGCAAGTCTGCCACCCCATTTAGAAAGTGCAATTGCGCACGCTCCACTTAGAAAAGGCGTTGCCATCGACGTACCCGAAAGGGTTGCAAATGTATTGTTTAAATAGGTACTATTTATGTTTCTGCCGGGCATTCCTGCCCAAACTTCTACACCCGTAGAGGAGAATGAACTGCGGGTAATACCTTGATCTAAACTACCGCATGCAATGCTGTATTTGCCGCATCCTGGATACCCCACGCCTGCGGTGCCGCTATTGCCAGCAGCAAAGATAAATATTACACCAAAATCGGTACTTGCCTGTATTTCTTTGTCTACATTTTCAATGATGCCGGTGCCGCCCCCAAAGGAGCCGCTACACACCACAAACTCCCCGGCGGCAATGCGGTTACGGTCGTCAGCCCGCTCGGCAGCAATTGCAGTTTTCACCCAATCAAATGAGCCACTGCCATTATCACCAAGGATTTTAACCGGCTTCCAGCGCACCAGCCCCTTATCTACCAAGGCATCACAAAGGCCTAATTCATCAGCAGCGATGATGCCTGCGCAGTGGGTGCCGTGACCTTGTAAATCGTCTATGCGCGTGGATGTGGTGTAATTACTCCCCGGCAGTTGGCCCTGTTTAAGGCTTGCATGGTCGGATTTACCCGCCGTGTCGTACACTTTGATCGTAACCTTGTTGGTACATTCATTTACAAGGCGCTGCCGTAAATCGGCAGGCAGCAAATACTGTACGCCCCAATTGGTTGCCGCTTCGGCTGTGAAGCCGTTTTTTTTTGAAGGTACACTTTCGATTGGATCAAGTACAATGTCGGACGTATCCTTTGCAACTTCTTTGGCTGCTTGCTTTAGGTGGCGTTTGTAGCGGTTAAACACTTGCGCGTCTGCGCTGGAGGCAGAAAAAATGAAGATGAATACAATTACGCCCGCGCTGCTCACCTTAAGCCCCTTTGGCTTAATGACAAGGAAATACAGAATCGTAAGGAGCGAAATACCCGCTTTGACAATTTCTGTCCAATTGCCGGTAAAAAGCGCATCTACCAGGCTTTTAAGTTGCGGCACCAAGGTGTCTGCCTGTGGCAAGAAAGTAAGCAGGGCAACAGAAATATACTGCCAGGTGTTTTTGTCGGTAATGTATTCCTTAAATCCGCGCGGCTTGGCAATTTTTACCCAGTTGCGCGTAGCCCCAACAACGGCAATCAAGCCAGCAAAGGAGCCGATGATTTGGTTTGCTAAACCCTCCTGTAAGCCCCAAAAGGAGCCAACAAGCAAAAGCAAAGAAAGGTAAAGGTTCGTCCCTTGAAAGGGGCTTTTTGGCCCGTCCGTTGGCGGCACCAGGTTCTTTTTTTCAGTATTCATGTTTTATAATGCTTTGCTGGTCAATCCCGTCAATTGTGTTATAATTGATTGAATCAACCATGTGAATGATTTGTTTTTGTAGTGGCCTTCTTGCCTTCCCGTTTCGCGCCTGCATAAGCAGGGCATCGCTGCTTAAAAAAAGCATATCGGATTTACCTTTGAGTACTTGCAGCCGCACGTTTAATGCCGTCATTTGATTCGTGCTTGCGCTTGCCTTTAACTGCTCAATGCCGCGTTGCCGATTGGAGCAAAACGACATAAGCAAAAAGAAAAGCCCAGGGAGTACCCATGTGTATAGATTATCAATCATTTTGCTTTAATTTGTTTTTCAATTCGCGCTTGGCCTCAGATACATTGAAAAGTATCTGCCTGTATTTTTCTTCAACTTCCGCAATACGTTCCGCAATCCGCTTTTCTTGTTCCCGCATTTGCTGTATCTGCTCGTTTTTAAGCCGCTCCATTCCAACCGTCTGCGCAAAGTGGCAATCATCCAGGCGTTTAAGCGCAGCCGAATAGGAAAGCCAAAGCGCTGTAACGGCGCTTACTAAAAGACCAATTAGGGTCAGGTACAGCCCCTTTTTGAAGGGAGTTTGTACGCTCATCCCTTCGGTAGTTTCGTCTGTGATTTTCTGAGTGTCGGACATGCATCATTAACAGTAAAAACTACGCCAAGTTATTGAAGATCAACAACTAAAGCGGGTAATTTGCTTACCAGTTTTATTTGCATCTTTACTTGCAGCCTATTTGAAATGCAGATAGGTTGCATTGTTATTTTTTAAATACGGCGAAGCACAACACGGCGGGCGCTGTCGCCAAATTCCAAATTGATCCAGTAGCCCTCGCGCAACTGGAATAACGTGTTTAGGCCCGTGAATGGGTAATTTACAAGGCGCATAACCTTTCCGTATAAAAGCATGGTGCGCGCCGTGCCGTTTGCTTGTAAGCGTATGCGTTTGTTGGAAGATAGACGCGGAAATGTTGCGGCTGTACTTGTTCCTGAAAATTCTATTTGCCAGTTGCCCGACAAAAATTCCTTTTCGTAAACGTCCATAATACCCGCGATCGGGCTGCGCAGTAACCGAGCGGCTGTCAACGTATCTAATCGCGCCCACTCCGTTGTTTTTTGCCGCATACGGTATGCCGTTGCGGCTGCTGCTGCGATTTCGTTGGCCTCTGATTCGATTTTGGCCACATATCTGTTGAATATGGTAAGGGTGTCGCCCAAAAAGTCGCGCTTTTCGCTGTATGCGCCGTTTGAATATTCGATGCGGGAAACTTCGAAAAAGTTACCTCCCGAATTTACGATGTATGTCGTGTCGAGCGTGACCGTTTGCACTTGGGCACTTGCGGTGAATGCTGCGAAAAGCAGGATTACAAAAAGTGTTTGTTTCATGTTTGTATGTTTGGTTTAGTTGTTCAATTTTTCCCATGCGGCACCGTTGTAGCCCCACCACCCCTTTGAGGTAAATGTGCCGTTTGTATTTGTGACATATACCATTAATCCTTCGGCTGGCGAAGCAATGGCACTTGCTTGTGTAGCTGTCATGCGAGGAGGTAAGAAACCTTTGGCTGTAGATGAAACGTCAAGCAATGCCGATGAAGACGGCGCACTCGTCCCCACCCCCACGTTTCCATCATCCCGCACCATAAGCGCATTATTCGTACCCGTCGAATTATGAAACTGCGCCGTAAATGTGGAGGAGGTGGAGCCAGCGCCTTGGACGTGAAGGCGAGCGGCATTAGTGCCGTTGCCGATGTGAACATTTCCAAAATTTGAAAATAATCCCGCCTCGTTTATTGAGGATCGTGCAGTTAATACACCGGAAGTATTTGCAGTCGAAAATGTTATTATCCCAGGTATTATACCGGATGCTGGCGTTCCAGATGCAGAAAATGAAATACGACTTGATATTTGATATGCCGCCCCGTCAAATCCTTGCGCGTCAAACGTACCAAGTCCGGTTCCAGACGTTACAAGCCCCGCTCTTGATTTCTGAAATGTAATCAAAGCAGATGCGCCATCTCCTGTGCTTTGCTGCACCCTTATGCCTCTATCTGTGCTGCTATATGTTGAATTGGTTAATAGTATTAATTTTTGCGTATTATTATAGGTAAAGTCGGCATTTCCTGCAAGCGTACTTGTGCCCGAAAAATACCCTACTTGCCCCGAAACCCCACTACCACCAACCTTCCCATTGAAAGTTGACCAATCCGCACTCGTAAGCAGCCCCCGCGCCGAAGCGGAAGCGTTTGGAAAATTAAAAGTGTGCGTATTCGCACTTGAAACAATACCTACATCTGTGCCAGTTGTACCCGTCGCAAAGGCTTGGGTTGCGCCTGTTTGGCTGTTGAGCGAAGTAATACCGCTCGCTGGCAGCGTGATCGTTTTTGCGGGCTGCGCATCGCCTGAAAGCGAAAGGGAAACAATAGAACCGGACACGGAAAAAGTGTCGATGGTTTGCACCGTACCGCCCACCTTTGCCCAAGCCGATCCAGTCCATGCGTATAGTTCTGGCGGGTTGGCGTTATTAAGCGCCAAATAACTGTCTGTTTGGTTTGGCGTGTATGCCGGTGGCGTAGATCCCGATGTTTGGTCAACACCCCGGCCTTGCATGTCCCATGCGCCGGTGTTGCGGTTCCATAAGTAAAGGCGCTTTGAAACTGTATCTATGGCCAGTTCACTACCTGTATTTACGCTTGGCGTCCACGCTGGAGCGCCCACGCTGTAATTTACGCCCGCTGTTTTCACCTGCGCAGAAAGCGCAGTTTGAAACAAAACGAGCGATAAGAATAAAAGTATCTGTTTCATGTTCTTAAAATTCATTTAGGATTCATTTAGGATTCCTTTAGGATTTAGCAAGTTTAGGCACGCCATATGGCAAGGATTCGTGCCCGTCTGCCGTAACGTATAGCACTACCCCGGCGGCAGTGGCGGCTGCATCGCTTTGGTATTTAGGCAGGCTTTCAAGAATTGTCCTTAAATCAAGCACGCCAAGCGTCAGGTTTACCTCTGTTGTTTGCAGTGTAACCGTGAGCGCGATATTATCAATGCCAAGTGTGAGCGCTGCCATGTCGTTTAGTTTGCGGTGTTATCTTCGATGATTTCAAGGGTGCCAGCGATAAATGTCTGCACCGCTCCCGTTGTGGAGGTGGTTTGTAAGTCGTACACGTACACCGCCTGGGTAAGCGCATTACACTGCGCAGCCGTGATCGAGAGCGTAATTACGCCGCCGCTTGTCATGGCAATGCCGCTTGCGGGCGTTGTCAGCGTCAGCGCAAGTTCATTGGTCAACTGGTTGCGGATTTCCATTTTGGCAGTCCACCCGGTGAAGTTGATTGCCGTACCCGCAATATTGCAGTTGATGACAAGCGACCATGAATCGCCACGCCATATTTGGAGGTTCACCGCGCCAGGCGTACTATTTTGTATTAAGATCGGTGCTGTCATTGCTTTCGCTTGGGGTATTATTTGGAATTTCTGGCGCTTGCGGCGTCAGTGCTGAAAAATCCTTGGTTATTGAATACTCTTTTGCTTTGTCAACTTCCGCGCTGCCGAGCATGAAGCCGCGAAGCATTGCATAAGCCTGCTTTTGCTGCACATCTGCTTCCAAAAGCGCCTGTCTGATTTCGAGTGGTATTGGTATCATGCTTTATTATGCTTTATACGATTGTAAACGTGATGGATGGATTAAGCACCAAAAGCAAGTCCTTTACAACTTGCTCCACGGCATTCATAAACTTTGCCGTGTCGCCCGTTCCCGCGCCTGTTTTGGCATCTATGTCGGTTTTGGTTGTGCGGAGCGTTGCTTCAGCGCTTGTGATGTCAGGGCTTGCGCCTGGTGTTATACGCAGCGTCAAAAGCACATCACCCGTGCGCGGGTAGTACGTTGGTATTGTGATAATGTTGGGCGTGTCGTATTCCACAATCGACCCCGCCTCAAAAATTGTATTTCCGTTCGTTGTTATCATATTTTCTGCATTTATGCCGACCAGTTGCCGACAAATAAGTATATAATGAAAAGCGTGCTTGCGGGCAGCGCCGTTGCCCTGTTGGTCACAACCACATTGCTTGCGCTAATTGTTTGGCGATAAAAGCGGGCAATATTGTCCCGATAATTACCGTCTCCATCCATAATCAATATGCTGTTGGAGGTGGCAAACGCATTGGAAAAGGTCACAGTAAAAATTGCCTGATTTACCGTTGGTGTAGTGCCTGTGGTCAAATTTACCTGCATGAAGTTTGGGCCGCCTACCACCGTAGCGCTTGCGCCTGTGCCAGCGCCCGCCCCAAGCACAATCGTGGGCGTGCCTTGCGTGTTGTAAATATTCAGCGCCCGCACCCGCCCATTCACATGCAGCGTGTCTTGTGGTGTGTCTCTATTAATGCCAACGCGCGAAGAAGCGTCGTTGGTAACAGAAACGCCCCGATCTACCGAGCCGCCCGGCAGTGATGCGCCCGGCGTAATCTTAAATTTATCACCGTCCGAATTATCAAGGCCAATAGCGGTTGTAAGCACCGTGCTTACTGTAAACTGGATAGTTGGATCGCCCGCTGCCGAAGCGCCGCCCGATCCGCCTACGGATATGGTCTGAAGGGTATTGGCACTTGAGCCATTATTGCTATTGAGCAGCGAGTTTACCATATTGCCGTTTATATTGGCACTGCACCTTATAAACTCGGTTGTGCCCGATATAGCCCCGGCGAACACATTTAAAAACGCCGCCGAAGTTCCCGCGCCAATCACCAGGCGCTTGTTGGTATTGTCCCATGTCAACTGCGAATCGTCCGTTAATGCCGATGCGCCCGAAGCAAAAGGGATGCGCGTAGCGGTCAGCGATCCGGTAAGACCCGCAAACGTGAAGTATTCCAGCGCAGTACCGCCCGCGTTTACACGTAGCAATTGCGATGCACTTCCAAGCGCGGTCAAATTAGTGCCGCCCTTGGCAATGCCAAGCGTGCCGCCAATATTGTTATGCGTTAAATTGCCCTCATTTACATCTATGCTGAATGCTTGCAAGGCAGCGCCCGTGGGCGTACCGCCAAGCGTGATTTTTGTAGATGCGGCTGTAACATTGGCCGGCGTAACGGTTGCTGGTGCAGCCGCTTCCCATTTGCTTGTGCTGTTGTTCCAGGTAAGCACATGGCCGTTCGTAGCGCCATTGTAAGCCTCCCAGGCACTTGTACTGGCGTTGTAACGCAGCACACTACCAACCGTAGTGGCTGGCAGACTGAATGCGTAAGCAATTGGTTTTTTAATCAGAAAAGCGCCCTGCGGATACGCCGCCGTTGCGGTGCCAGAAACAGACATTGAAAACGCCCCGGCTGTTGGCGCTGCCGTCACCGTCAGATCATCCTTCTGTCCTGTTACCGGATTTACAATGGTAATAGTATCGCCCACGGCGTAATCATTGCCGGAAAGCGCAACGGATACAGAAAGGCTCGTGATACTTGCGCCGCTGCTTATTGCTGCGGCTGTGGTGTTGTTTTTAAGCGGATCAAGTACCGAAGGGGGGAATGACACATTAAAGCCTGGATTTCCAGACGTTGTGGGCGTTCCTACTGTCACGGTGCCATTGCCGCCGCCTGCGGTAGTTGGATGTTTAATGCCTCCCGTGCTAATAACTTTGACCGGCGTAGACGCAATGCCCTCCGGCCCGTAATTCAACTCAAAAAATTCGCCTGTAAATTCATCGCGCTGCGCATTCCACCTGCCGCCCATCATAAGCCAGTTTACACCGTCAGTAGTGTAGCGCTTGTAAAGCGTCAAACTGCCAAAGGCGGTTGTGCGCATCTTGCGGATGTTGATGTTTTGGCCTTGGATGATTATTTGGCCAAGCAGCGCAGAAATCGTCTTTAGTTTAGTCCCGCCGCCCGTTCCCCACGTTGTGGCATCTACCCACGCAGATCCAGTGTAGCGCCGCACACGGCCCACTAAATTAGGGTGTACGCTACCGCCAATCCTTACATCTACGGTTTCCTTTTCGTAATTGTCCACATCGCCCAAAATTGGGTATGTGATAATGTCCTCGCGCAAATCTGCGGTGCCATCATCAAAAACCTCAATCCATATGTTTTCAACCGTGTAGGCAATATCCAGATCAAGCGGTGAGCCGGTTGGGCCGCTCGATGCCGTGATGGTTGCCGCTTCCGGCGGAAAGATTTGGTAAGCCTTTTGAACGCTGTCCAGTTCAATGGAAAACACCTGGCTTCCGCCCGTTGCAATCATTGGGCCTGTGATAATGGAAACGGGCGTAAAATTGGAAGTCTTTGCGCCAATTGCTGGAAGCGAATTAAACGCACATTGGTAATAAAAATACCCACCAAGGCCCGCCGCCGTCCAGGCACCGCTTGAAAAATAAACGCCGTTGTTTACCCGCGTAAACGTGTTTGTCCAGCGATAGCCCCCAAACTCAATCCGCGCTTTAAAGACAACATTTACCGGGTTTTGCGCAGAAACTACAAAGGAATTGTTTGTGATCTGCACAGGCATGTTGCCCGTGATCTTTAGGGTTGTAGTGCCGCTGTTGTCCGTTATGTCATACGTGATATTTCGGCTTACGTCCTGCACCGTAAGATTAGAAACAAACTGCGATCCTACAAATAAGTTGTACCGCGCAAAACTGTGGTAATTCACATCGACCCTGCGCAGTGCGGGGTAATAAGAAAAGTACCCGCCGCCGCCAATGTTCCGAGCGCCCGTGGTTGTCCGGTTTAGTACGTTAGCCCCTGAGAAAGAATCAAAGGTTAAGTATGTACCTGTTTTGGTGTAGTTGCGGCTTACAAAGTTTCCAGTTTTATATGAAATTTGCTCTACCCAAAAAGAGCCATTCATCATATAGATGCGGGACCCCATTGCCTTACATACCTCGCTTATTACTTCATAGCAGGACATTACATCTTCTTCGACGCCGCCGGTGGTGTTAAACTGGTAAAATGTCCAGTGGTCGACACCGTATTTGTCGAGCGGATCGGTGCCATTAAAAACAGTCACATTCGTATCCCACCAATCAACCGAAGTACGTAAAAATACATCTGAGACGCCGTAAAGCGCTGCGGTTCCCAACTTAGAAAGCGCATTAACTAAGTGCGATTTGAAGGATGCAACGCCTGTATAGAGCGCTCCCGAATTAAGATAGGGTATATTTTTTAGGATGGATATTCCGCACGTAGCGCGAATATCAAAACTAATCGGGTAGTCGTAATCATCCCGCTCTGTGCTATTGGGCGTAATAATGCCCGTCCAAAAAATGGAGGAGCCAGACAGTACTTTAACCGTAAATCGGTTTATGGTGCCGCTTGCAATGTCGGCCATAAATTGTTCCCCGCCCGAATCTTCGACGTAAAAGGTAAAGGACAATTCAGATCCGACAATCGGCGTCCAGCGCTTGCCGTTTTCGTTGGCGTAATTGAGCGTAAACAGGTCAGGCCCGGCCTTAAATGTCGTTACCCCGCCCGCATAAACGCTGTCATATATCTCAATGGTGTAAGATATTCCTTTATAGGACGGTGCGGTGCATGTGTATCTTTTTCCCATTATCGTATCCGGTTATTACGAGCCTGCGCTTGCTCAAGTGTTAAAACCAGATCGGTGCCTTTGATGCGGAACTCGCCCGTAACAACTACCGTGTTTTGCGCCATACTTCCGCGTAGCATTGCCTGTGTTTTGTTTGCCGCGACCACCTGGCTACCGCGTGGCAGATTGACCATTTCCGGCCCGTATTCGCCCACAAGCGCCATGCCGCCTTTGGCACTGTTTGTACCCGTGGCGTATTTGGTTGCTGCAATGGCAGCGATTTGGACAGCGCCAAGCGCAGCCACAATGCCCGCAAGAATCGGGTTTGCAATTACCTTTGTGACAGCAACGGCAGTATTCACCGTTGCCTCCGCAATGGCGATGCCTTTACGTGCAATCGCGGCTTTACGTTCGTATTCAGTCTTTTTTTCTTCGGCTTGCCGTGTCAGGCTTGCCCGCCGTGCTTCATACGCCGCATTGATCTGGTCTTTTGCTGTCCGGCTATTGCCTGCCTGGAGCAGTTCAAAATCTTGCTGCTTTTGCAGCGCGTCTTGTTGGGCCTGTGTTTCAGCGTCCAACGCAGTAATCTTGCGTTGCAAATTACCTTGCACAATCCCGTCAATGGAGGAGAGCGCCGATTTTGCAAGGCTTACGTATTGCTCGATGGCTGCGCCGGACTTTTCCCAAAACGCGCCAATCTTTTCGGCTGGCGACATAAGCGCAGCCGATGCGCTCTGCGCTGCAATGCTTACAGACGCAAGTTTCCCTTTTATAATGCTTTCGTACTGCGCCATCGTTTGCGCAGTCATTTGCACATCTGGTAAGGCGTAATTTATGCCAATATCAATATTGGATTTACTCGCCCGCTGTGCGCCTGTTGGGATTTTCGGAAGCGCCTGGCGCTTTTTAGAATCTTCGTCCATTTGATTTTCAAGCAGCAATTGCTCGATAATCTCCGCGTTTTCCGCCTGGACTTCCTTTAGTGTTTTGGCCTCCTCTTTTAAACGTTTTGTTCTTTCCTTGCTACTCTCGCTTGCGCCGTTTGTGGCTTTTACAATTTCGGTGGCAGATGTGACCGCGCCAGCGTTAGCCGATATTAACTCCTCAATCTTCTTTTTTTCAGCCTCCAGCGATGGTATTTTACCTTTGGCGTTTTCTTCCGAATAAGCCGCAACCGCATCGGTATAGGCCAATTGCTGTCCGGTTAGGTAGGAAACGCCAACGGCTACGCCTGCATAGGCTTTTTCAATCAGATTTGCACTACCGCCAAGACCCGCCTGTGCATCAAGCAGCCGCTTGTTTACATCGACAAGTTTTTCCTGCGCTGCCTGCGCAAGTGCCATTCTTTTTAGGTTCTCCAGATATGCAGCCTGCGCTGTGCCGATAGCCTCAAGCCCGCCCTTTTCAAGGGAAAGGTTTTTAAAATAAGTTGGCGCAATTTCCTGTAAAGTATCCAGCGCCTTTTTGCGCTCTGCGTAACTAAGATTCTCATTCTTAATGGTCGCAATTAAAGCATCTGTCTTTACCTTGGATTCCGCGACCTTGGTATTAGCACTTGAATAGGCATCCGTGACCGACTGAATAGAATCTCCAACGCTGTTATAGGCCAAGTAAAGCGCCCCGGCAACCGCAACGGCAGCGCCTATGCCGGTCAATTTTGTGGCAAGGCTTAGGCTTTTAAACCATTCCACAAGGCCCGTGGCCTGGATGGCAAGGGACTGCGCCTTAAAGGCAAGCAGCGCACTACGTGCCGATACAATACCCGTAACAAGTAATTGTGCGGCTTTCAAGGCAGGGCCAAGCGCCAGGGCAAACACGCCTACACTGAAAACGGTATTTTTGGTTGAATCACTCAAGCCCGAAAACTTATCACCAAGGCCGGTCAAATACGTGCTAAATGCGTCCAGTTTCCCGGAAACATCAAAGGTTTTATTGAGCGAATCACCAACGCTTGCAAGAAAAGTTTTTACGGCAGTTCCCGCGTTTACAATGCTGTTTGAAATACCCCCCGATACACGTGGCAACTTTTCAAGTGCAACCGTGATTTTATCCACAAACTCTTTACCATCAACGCCAAGGGCGCGGATACCTTCTGCCGTGGTGGTGCCAAAGGTGTCCTGCATGACTTTAGCAAGGCCCGGCATGTTTTCCTTGATGATGTTTAAGTCCTCGGTAAGAACCTTGCCTTTGGATATGATCTGCGCAAATTGGCGTGTTACGCCCGAAAGGTTTTCGGCGGTGCCGCCCGTGGTGGCGATGGCGTTTGCCAGTTGCACAATTATGCCGCGCGATTTTTCTGCGCTGTATCCTACGCCCTGGAGGCGAAGCGATGCCTGGACGGCCTGCGGAAAATCAAGGCCCGGCGCTTCGGCTGCTTTTTTAAGCGCCTGGAGTTCGGCGTTTGCTTCGCCTACGCTGCGCCCTGCGCCCTGGAAGGTTGCAGACATTGCTTTACTGAGCGCTTCCATTTCGCCCGCTGATTTGATCGCTGCGACGCCAACACCTAAGAGCGGTAGTGTGATATAGGTAGATAGGTCTTTGGCCGCACCGCCAAGCGATGAAGAAGCCCGGCGCAGTTCTTTCTCCGCTTCCCGGATTCCTTTTTGCAGCTCTTTAATCTGAGCGCCAATCTGTACATTTAACTGGGCTGCTGCCATCCTATTATTTCATCAGAGCGTTTACTAAACGCCTCTATTTCTTCCATCGAAATAGGGGCAAACTTTATTTCTTTTTGATCGCCAGGCAGTTCGATGATGTCTGTCATGCTAAACTTGCTTTTTGCATCTAAGTGCGGCGCAACTGCGTAGTAAGCAACCATTCTTGCGGCCCTGAGCGCTTCAATTTGCCGGTCATGTTCCTGCGCTAAATGCCCTTGATAAGCGGCCATGAAAAAAGCGGGCGTAGTTAGATAAAACTGCATTTCGTTCCACTCCATCTTGCCCGCCGCCTGGATCATTTCAGACCAATCAAAATCAGAGTTTGCGTCAGGGTTTAATTCTTTTTTTTTGCGTCCTCCGCTTCGCTTGGCACGGGTGCGTCTTTGTCCGTTACCATTGAAGTGATGGATTCATTAACCCAAGGCAGGATCTTCAATAAAACCCCTTGTTCTAAATCCATCCAGATTGAAACGTTGTCGGCTGTAAATGTGTCAGGGCTTAGACTGTTTGCCATTTCGCCTGCGCGAAGCGCATAATAAACCATGTTTGAAAGGATGTTAAAATCCATTACTTCAAAGGTGTCTAAACCTTTTAGGATTTCAGCAAGCCCAATCCCTTGTTCCGTTTTCATTTTCCGGAAAACATAATTTCCGAAAAGTATTGGCCGGACTTTCCCGCCAAGTTCAATTTGATTGACCATGATAGTGTGGTATTAAAGGTGGTATAATGTTAAAAATTGGCGGGCGCTTTACAGCAAACCCGCCTATGCGCATTTATATGCAACGAAAAATGGTAAGGTCGATTAAGAAACCGTCAAAGGGCCGGTGCCTAATGCGGTGAAGGAAAACGTAACGTTCTCATTCGTGTTTGGGCTTGAGCACTCCACCTTTTGCCAGAGAACATCGCCCGTATAAATCGGGTCGCCTGACACGGCAGTTTTGAAAGACACGGTAGACACGGTCTGCGCCTGCGCAAGCACCATGAGTTCTTTGAACCCTTGGGATGAATCGTAGGCAACCAAGGCGGTGCCGGAAATTTCCCAGTTCGACATTGCATAAAGCGCCTCGGAATATTGGCCGCTATCTTTGCAAGTGGTTGTCCGGGTGTCGTTGTTAAAAGAAAGGGTTGCATCGGTCTGGCAAGTAATTGCCGTTGCTCCGACATAAACCTTAAGCAATTTTGAATTTACTATACCAACTGTGGGCATATCTATCTTTTTTTAGGTTTGACAATGTTATTTTCGGGCGCAAGCGCCTTATTTTCAATTTGATTTTCGGGTATAACCGGATTGCAACTAAATGCATACATCTCCGGGTTTTTCCGTGCTGGCGTACCGTCTGGAACTTGCAAATGTCCATCGGCAACCATTGCCGCGCCGTCTGCGTCCGATACTTCGACCGTCCAGCCTGCCTCCTTCCAATCCGATCCGCTATACCAGCGTTTTGTTAGTTTTACTTTCATGGGCGCAGATTAAGGGTTGGTTAAAAGCCGTTTTCAATTTTATACTTTTCGATCACGCGCAAATACTCCCCAATCATCAGTTTGTAAATGCGGTTTTTCGATCTTTCAACCGCTTGGGGTACAAACGGCGTTCTTTTATGCACCATCGCCAGATAATAACCGTCCGCGCGTTTGCCGATGCCAAATGTGCCTTTGCTTCCGCTTCCCTTTGCCAGTTTTGCGCCCACGTAGACAAATGCTTTAGCGCGGTTTAGTTTGAGCACCTGCTCGGACATAGCCAGGTTCCCAGGGTAATAAGTAGCCACTACCGTTCCCATGCCTTTAGGCGCTCTCATGCGCTTATTTACTTTTGCGGTGCTGTACCGCTTGTGTATGCGCTTGCCGCGTGGCGCCGCTGCTTCCAGCGTGGAAGCCATATAAGCACCCGCCAGGGCGTTTATACGTGGCCGCTCTTTTGCGAGCACTGCGGGCATTTTACGCAGCCGCTTTATCACTTCTTGCACTTCTTCTTCCAGCGTCATGTCTATGTGCGTTTGATCCTAAATTGATAGGTACACACCCGCGCCAAATACTCCATTCTTTCATCCTCGCTATCTGCGCTGCTTTGATGGTATGCAGTCACAACCTCAAGGCCCGCCGTTGTGCTTTCTCCGAAGTCAAATACGTTCTGCATTGCAAAGTCAACCGTTTCAATTGTGTCATACTGCTCATGCTTGCCCCAGATCGTAATTTCTACCGTCACGTTGTACGCCGTTATGCGCTGCGTTTTATTGGGGTCTGCATCCGTGTAGGTTGCTTTGTAGGTAACAGATGGGTAAGTATCAACCAACTGCGGTATCCATGTTGGGTAAAACCGCGTTCCGATTAATCCCGCAAGTGTTGCGTTTGCTGCAATTTTTGCCCGCATCCATGTACCAATGCCTACCATTATGCTCGTTTTTCAGCGTATATTTTCAAAAAGCGTTTCCTCCCAAGCGTGTCGTCAATGTTCAAAATGTAGTAAACTACCCCGCTTATGCTTATGCGGTCTTTTTCGGTCAGTCCCTCAAAATAGCGCACAATAAAAACCTGCGCAGTAATTGAGGTCATTTGGTCTGCCTGGAAGGCTTCATCGCTGCCCGCTTTTTGCATTTCACGATAAGCAAAGCATTCGCGCAGCGTTGCCCACGTTTCCACGGGCGTTCCTGTGCTGCTGAGCGTTTCTGTCACACGTTCAAATACAATCCTCGTATCCATTTGGCCGATATACGGCCCTTGTTGCAAGTTCTTTGTTGGCATGGCTCGAAAGTGCTAAAAAGAAATTCTACATTTCGAAAGCAATGCGTCGGCACTTCTTACGCCCGATTTTATCGCCATATCTTCCCGGTTTTCATACCAAAAGGCAATCAATAACCGCATCGCTACTTTTATGCTTGCCGCTACGTCCGTAGGCGTTGCGCTGCCAACGGTGTAAACCGCTTTTACCGCATTTGCCTCAAGCACTGCATTGGGCCAAGTAGCATTACTATGCAGCACAATCCGCGCTGGCGTGCTCACAATGTCCACATCGTAGTTTGAGGATGCAAAAACCGTGTAAGCGCCGCCCGTGGTTGCCAAATATGACAGGGTCACGGTTGTGCTGTTTAGTGGCATGGCTCCCAAGGTTATTACCCGAAAGTCGTTTCTGTTTGCGTATAAAATCGGGAAAAAGTCCCAATATTCAGTAACCGTTTTGCTCAATAACTGCCGCGAAGTAGCGCTTTCAGCGTATTCACGCGCTGCGCTTATCAATGCCCGGACAACATCATCATCGTCGCCCATATTGAGTTTGAGCCAGTCACACGCCTCTTTGAGGGTAACGGGTTCAAAACTTGCGGCAGTTATTGAGTAGACGGTTTGCATTATTTATATTTATGCTTGAAGCAGTGGCTTGATTGCGTTTTGATTAATCAAGTTACCGTCCAGGCGCTCGTAACCCATAAAGCCAACGTTTAATCCCGCCCAATACAATTGGTCGTTGCGCGAAATGGAAACATTTTGGATGGTACGGATCACGTACTTGGAGAAGTCACCAAAGTAAATGTGCTTTGTTGCGGTGACTGGCAGGCCGGTCGCGCCTGTGGCTGCGGGTAAATCGTTATTGATAAACACCGGATAGCCAAGCAAACGGTCAGGCTCTCCAGTAATCAGATTGCCCTGTACAAAAATATTGGTATACTGCGACGCTGTAAAATCAAGCGTGCGCAAGTAGCCAAGGATTGAATCGTGCATCATCCAGCCGACCTTCGGGCCTACGCGGTAAGCGCGGTCAACGCTGTAAATTAAGCGCGTCAACTCGTTTTTAGTGATTGCGGTAGCCGCTGCGGTAGTGATACCAGTCGCGGTAGACGCGACGGTTAAGCCGTAAGACTGGTTGGTGCCTGTGCCGTTGGTAAGCATTGTGTTTTCACGGCGGCCGATACGGTTAGACAGGTTTTCAAGCAGGACGTTTTGCAAAAGCCCTACACGTTCATCATTCAAAAGCGCCTGGTTCACCTTGATGATACCCGAATCAATGATCCAGTCCCCAAGGGTAACATTGCCAAAGGTCAAATCGGAAACGGTACGGTCTGCCGCCTGGTTTGCTGCGGTATTTACGTTACCCGTTACCGAGGTATCGTCGCCGGTTGGATAATTCAAGGTGCCGCCAATGGTGTCCGCGTAAATCTGGCAGTAAGCACGCATACTGGAGTAGTACTTCATCATATTTTCCAATTGGTTGGAAAACGACACAGGCACCAAGAAACCGCCAAGGCTGTTTGTGGTTGTGATCTGCGTAGAAGTGCCGCGGGTTTCGAGCATCCGCTTCGCTTCGGGGTCAAGCACCTGGTCTTTGCCTAAACAAAGCCATTTGTCGAACGCCCGCTCGTAGGTCATTGGCTCGGTGCTGCTTGCGTTTTTCGCAGTGCGGTATTCCGTTTCGGCAGCCAGCTTTTCCATTTCTTCCATCGCCTTGAAGCGGGAAACGCTTTCGCGAATTTCGGAAATTTCAGTCGTCAACCGAAGATACTGCTGCTTGTCAAGGTCGTCAGCGAAGCCGCCGGTTTCGGGATTTGCCCGTGCATTCAATGATTGTGCAGCGCGTATGTTTGCATCGAGGCGCGCTTGCAATTCAAGTAGTTTAGACATTTTAATTTGATTTTATGGCGTCGGCCCAAACTTGCAACAAGTCCAGGTCTCTTTTGCGCGCCTCAATTAAAGAATGAATTTGATTTGGAATATCAGCGCTTCGCGCCGGTGAATTATTCAATGTTTTTATAGAATCGGCATAGCCGTCAATTACTCTTTGGGCAGCACTTTTCAAGTCCTGCAAAGGCTGCATAAGCGCTGAAAAAACACCTGCATTTGCGGTGCCGCCTGCGGCTACGCTTTCAATGGTTCCCATTTGATCGTTTGCGCAACCAATGATATAGTTTAGGTCTTGCAATGACCATGCGGCCATTGATACCATGTATCCAATTTGCCAAGAAGGCTCCATCATTTCTTCTGCCGATGGCATTTCGCCGCCTTCGCCTTCCATATCATCACGGAAAAACTTCAGGCGCTTGGAGGCGGTGGTGTCGGGGTATGCGGGTGTAGTTACCGGCCCCATTTCGTACACGTTTCCGAATTGTGTTACCTCATGGATAAGACCGCCATCGCGGCTTTGCATGGTCGAACCATTTGCCGCCAAATCAAATTGGAAGGAACTGCCTTTGGTGTCGCCACGCTTTACGCTTTCGAGCACATCCTCGCCCGTTGGGCTGTTTGGTAGATCAACTTCGTACCACACGCCAATTTCATCAACGCCCGTGCGCATGGTGCCTGCTTCGGCATTGCCAAGCAGGCGGTTTGCGTCATGGTTGTGCATTGAAAGGCAGCGCGACAAGTCTACGCCAGTCACGGCTTCGGGCCGGATGATTTCACGGCAGATTTTACCAGCAATGCGCAGTTGCACCGATGGTTTATTGAATACTACACCATAACCGCGAATCGTGCGGCTTTCTTCCGATACGACACGCGCCTGCGACTGTTCGCAAAAGGCGTATCGCACCTGCGGGCTATTTGCTTGCTTGCGGCTGTTGTGCATCGGTAGTGTTTGTTTGTGTTTGATCTTGTGCACTTTGACTGTCTGGCGTTTCCGGCAGTTTCACATTGCCCGATTCGTCAATAATTGACATGTTAGCCTGCATAAGCGGGCTGTCTAATCCTTCAATAATGTTTAAGTCTTCCATTGTCCGCGCTTCGTTGCGCGTAAGCCATCCGTTTAGAATGCCACTCGCATACATCTCTGTCCGTGCCTTCGTGTCACCACGGAGCAGTCCGGTTAGGTTTAAGCGGTAGAAAAAACCAGAGTTTACCTTTTCGGCTTTGGTCAGCGTCTTAATAAACATTTCCTGCTCAAACTGCACCGCCCACGGCTTCAAGCATAGTACCACAAACTGAATGTTCATGGTTTCAATGTTATTAAAGGTTGCGCGGTCGAGTTGTTGGAGCAGGTGCGCAGGAACGCCAAAGATTCGGGCAGATTCGTTCACCTGGAAGTTGCGCGTTTCATTCAGCATTGCTTCCTCTGGCGTTTGGCCTATTTTTGTATAGGTCATGCCGCCGTCAATGACCAGGTTTTTCCCTACATTTTGCACGCCTGCGTTGCGCCGGTTGAAATTATCTTCCAGGATGGAACGTTGAGCGGCGCTTAACACACCAGGGTACCCAATCACTCCGGAAGGGTTGGCGCCGTTGCCAAAAAAGTAGTTGCCGTATTTATCGGCTGCGATAGAGGTGGAAATACTTGTGCTGTGGCGGACCGTTATATCCTCGCCGATAAAGCCATCTAAGGAAATGCCTTTGATGTGCAAAATCTCGTAAGGCTGCAACGTATCAACCGACCCGTCCCGCATTGTCACAAAATAAAACGGCTTGCCTTGGCTATCCTTGTAAGGCATTACACGGCGGCGCGGTATGTACTCAAATTTGTACGGACGGCCAATACCATTTCGGTAGATGCGGGCATAAGCATTGCCAAAGCAGGCATCTACAAAAAGATTGCGGCGAAACTCAAAGCCCGTCACATAATCGTCTGGCTCTGTTTTGGTGAGGTAGTAAAGCGGATGGCTAATAGCAAGTTCTGCGCCTGCGTCTGTCTTATCGTACAAATCAAAAGGCAAAGCGGCCAAAGTATTGGCGACCACATTGACTGCCGACCAGATAGCAGGAACACTAAGCGCGGTTTCCTGAGAAACAAACACATCCGCCCCATTCATGGGTTGATAAGGCGCATTTAGATTGCCCCACGGCCACTCAAACGCACCTTGTGCGCTGCGGGAACTGTTGTCTTGCTCCTGCTGGGTTTTACCCCATGATATATTTAAGCCGAAAAGCCGCATGATTGTATTTAAGTACAAAAATGCGGCCTATATAGGCGTTAATTTAGTGTTTTGCTAACCTCGCTCACGCTTATGCTAACCTGTTTAAGCATTACGGCGCTTCGGCGGGCTTTGCGATGGCGCGAAAGGCACGCTTTGAACGCTTCATAGCTGTTGTACTTGGGATTGCCGTACTTTTCAGCAACGATTGCCCGCGCTGCCTCAAAGGCTTTAAAGCATGGGTTTCGATCTTCCGAAAACGCGCCCAGGCAGTCGATGTAGACTTTTTCAAACTGCTCGAATGTTATTTTTTTCATCTTCCTATCTTTATATTAGCAAATACATCCAAGGTTTTTCGCATTTTTATATCATCTACCTTATTGACCATATCTACCACGTACCAATCAGGCGCATACTCATGCTCAAACGGGATATGGCGAACCACTGTTTTCTTTTTAAGATCAAAACAGGAATTTTTAAGATCATCAATCTCTGCCGCTATACACTCCTCTATAAAGTTATTATCAATATAAGATGGGTCGTCAAAATAAAACCACTCCGATGTTCCAGATGCAAAATGGTTTGGCGGGCACTTTTTGTTTTTTTCAAATTTTTTATGCAATCGCCACTCGATACCTCTAAACGCAACTGATTGATAGTTATATAATGGAAATATAGGCCACAAAAGGCCGTTTTGCAAAGCGCTTGGTCTTGTCCCATAGCAGCGATCAAACACGTCATTTGAAAAGCCTATTTTTCTCCAGCCGGAATCTCCTTTTATAAGATACACGCCTTTTGCCCATTCGTTGCAAGCGGGGCCAATACAGTCAATAAGAATATGTGTTTTCATGGGCATAGCGCTTTTATCACCTCAAAACGCTTTTGGTTTTCGGTATGGAGGTTGTAGTATTTTTTTATCCATCCTGCGGAATCCTCCCAATGTCCGTCAATGGTTTCTTTATCAATACACGAATCTCTCCAGATCGACTCTGTCCATCCATCACTTTGTAAATTGGTCAAACACGCCCCGCCGCCCATTGTAGCTTCTATCCAGGCAATATTTGACTTTGAGCGGTTAAAAGCATTGTCCTCCAGTGGCTTCCAGATCACATTAAAGCCGCCCTTTTTGATGCCTTCCATATACGCCTCTGTATTCCTTTCCCATCTTTTAAAGCGGTAGGACGGCCCGTGCTTCAAAAAAAGCATACCGTCGTAGCCGATGAAATGAAACTCAGAAGCCTGTGTTTTTAATTCATCGTACCAGTCACGGGCAAAGTATAAATCGGCCTGCGATGCAATGCCGCCGCGCCAGCACCATTTGTTTGTAAAAGGAGCGGGCTTGTCCGGCAGTTCACTTGGGAGGATAGCATTTTTTACAATTACCCCTTTTTTCAATGAATCAGTAACATAAAGCAACTGCTCAGTACTTACCCAAATGGCGTTTGCCAGCGAAAAGGATTCAATCAGATTGTTTTTTGCCGTGTAATAGTCCCAGAAAAGCGGATGCTCTTTTGGTAAATTTATCAAATCGTCGTCAATGTCCAAAATTGTTGGAATGCCCGCGCCCGCGCAGACGCGCATTGCATTTAGGGCGTTATCATCCGAAGGGCGCGAAAAGATTACAAGGTCAAATTTGTAGATGTCGTCTATATACATCTTGTTCCGGTATTCGAACTCCAGTTCGCCCCGGAACTGCTTTCTCATTTCGGCAAATGGGCGGTAAAAGCGCCAGTATCCTACGCCGGACATGCCATCAGGAATATAAACTAATATCTTTCTCATTTGGTCTTATTTCAATGGGGCGTTTAGGTCAATCAAAAAAGCGTGGCCGTTTCCGGCCTTATCATCCGTTTCCCAGATGTGCATTTCTACGCCAAGATGTTCGGCAATATCCCGGATTAGTCCGGTATCAAATACAGTGTGGTGTTCATCCGTATCCGGTAGGCTTTCTTTGGAGTTGTGGCGCTCGATTAGATCTGCAATGGTTGTCACATCGCGCCCAACATCGCTTGGCAGCGCATCGCGTTTAGGCACAATGCAGAAAATGTACTTAGAGGCTACACGCATCCATTCTTTTAATGCAGCAATCGGGTCATAAAAATGCTCCAGCACATGGGAACTAATTACAAAGTCAAATTTTTTATTTGGGAACGGCAACTTATCACCCGGCGCAATTACGTCCACCGCCATTATTTCGGGCGTACCGCCGTCCATTGAGGTAATGCGTATTTGCTCAGATCGGTAGTGCGCGGAGCGTGGATCGGTTGAGCCAAACTTGTCTACGTTGAGCGTATTTAAGCCAAATGCATTGTGTGCGCTGCCGCCAATTTCGATGCCGTTAAGCCCATCAAGGTAGTAGTGCGCCGTGGCGCTTTCTTGGAATTTCATAGTGCTATTAATTTTGCGCCTTCCTCGAACAAATACGATCCGGCTTTTGGTTTACTGTCCTCTGCTTTCCATTGGCCAACGGCCATGATATCGGCGACCACGCCGTCTATTTTTGCTTCTGGCTTTTTGGCGTTTTTGATTGGCCTATATAGGTCGTTTGGCCCCATGTACAATTCTACATTCCCGTACATCCATCGTGAAACGGGGCTACCATCGTGCATGATTTCGCCGGAAATCAACAATTTTTCCAACTCCTTTACCATTGGCCCCATCGACATGAGCGATTGAGAGAATTTTTCACACGTAAACCCATCGGCCATCAATCCAGGTATCAATGAATAGGAGTAGGCGGGGTCAAAAGCAATCACCCGAATATCAATACCTCGATCCCGGATTTTGTTAAACACCGCCCTTATGTAGTCGTAGTCCGTGACATTGCCCGGTGTTATTTCCAAATAGCCTTCATCCTCCCATTTTTTGAAACTTGGATTGTTCTTTATGCGCTGCTCTGCCTTCGCTTCTGGTATCCAGAAAAACCGCGTAAGCAGTGGCTTTGCCTGCCCGTATGTGGGCGGGAAAAGGAAACTTGCAGCGTTAAAGTCATTTGTGGCGGCAAGGTCTAAACCAGCATAGCAGTATTGCAAATCCATCAGTTCAAATATTTAGCCCAACTCAAAAACAAATCCTCGCTTGCGCATTCCTGGTAAACTTCATCGGCAATCCATGTTTCTTTTTGGTTTTGCCACAAATTGAGGTTCTTAGTCAGAAACTCCACCCGCTTTGCAAAGCCTTCGTTTTTTGCTTTTACAAACTGTTCCCGCATCCAGTCCCATTTAGGCGTTGCGCCAATGTTGGGGTTTGCCTTTATCCAGTTTGTTTCATCCTCCCAATTGTCCTCATCATCAAGCGTATAGATCACCGTAAAAAAACTTTCATCGTCTTTAATGCCCGCCAGTATTTCGGTTGCCGTCTTTCTCAAATCGTAACAAGGCGATTCAATGTTGAAGCCCGCTGTTGTGATGATATACAAAAGTGGCTGCGCCCTGGCACCCATGCCCGTTTCCATTACGTTTACCACATCCGCGCTTGGGTGCGCGTGGAATTCGTCGATAATTACAAAATGCGGGTTTTTACCATCCAGCGTTTTAGCCTCTGCGCTCAGCGCCTTAATCACACACGCTTCGTACTTTATATCGTTCGCCTGCACCACAAAGGGCTTCGCCCATTTATACCCATCGCGTTTTAATTCCTTGGCCATGTGCTTTGTCGCGTCAAATACGATCCGCGCTTGGTCGCGTGTTGTTGCTGCACTGTAAACCTCTGCGCCGCCTTCACCTTCAACCGCGCCAATGATTTGAATACCTGCGCACTTTTCCGTCTTGCCGGACTTTCGGGCTGTCTCCGAATACACCCGCGTAAAGCGGCGCAAGGCGCTATGCTGTTTTTTCCATCCAAACACGCAAGCAATCTCGAACGCCTGGAAGTCCTGCAATTGAAAATTTAGGCACTTGGTAGCCCATTCGCCTTTGGTATGCTTAAGCAGGGAAAATAACTTTAGGCTTTTTTCAGCCTCCTTTTCATCAAAGTAGTACGGAAAGGTGTCTGTTTTTTGCCTGGATAAATCCCGCACTTGCCGCTCTACCGCCTGTTTGACGTACTTGCAAGCCAGCACATTGCCGGTCTGCACATCACTCATATAGCGCTTGTACTTTTCGAGTAGCATAAAGCGGTTTTTAAATCATGACCATTTGAATACCCTTGCTCATTCTATTGCAAGCGGCGGCATAATAATCCGAGTCGATCTCAAAGCCTACATAATCAAAGCCCATGCTTTCGCAGGCAATCAGGCTCGATGCGCTGCCAACATGCGTGTCCAGGATTAGTTGGCCGGGCTTGGCATAGTTTTCAAGCAGCCAGCGGTATAGAGCGACGGGCTTTTGGGTTGGGTGTATGCGGTTTTCTTTGTGCTTCATATTGGATTGAATCATCCCATTCCACGTGTACTCCGCAACCCTTACACTTTTATGGGTTGAGCAAATTGCAATTTCAGCCTCCCCAAAACAAGTACCATTTTTTTGCCACACAATAGCCCCACCACAAAGCCCCAAAAAATTACCACCCCAAATTATTTGGTTTTTAGAAACTCTTTCTAATTCAATATAATACCTATTGTCAGGCGCAATATTCTCAAATAACCGATACCCTGTTCTTTTTGCTTTTTGGCTTTCCGTTTTTTTATTATCTGTCAATCCAATTGCATCCGTATTGCCATACGGCGGGTCAACAATTGCCAGATCGAAATACTTATCCGGGTAAGACGGCAAGCCCGTTTCCGCATTCATGCAATCGCCTAATATAAATTTGCTCATTTTGCTTTTTTAATAAAGGTCGTCGTGTTCGTTTTGCTCCTCGGCAGGCTCCTTCTTATCCAGTTTTTGGCCGCTCAAAGAAGTTAAACCAAACTCTTTGCGGTACTGGAGTACAAAGGACTGCGCTTTTTCAAGCGTTGTAAAAGCAGGGTTGCGCATTAAGCCGCCCTTATCGTTTTCAATCAGCGCCCCATACTTATCAATCAACTCCGTAGTGGTCTGCATAAGGAAAATGTTACGCACCATTTCGGCTACCGCTGGAAGGTCTTTGCGGGCGATTAGCCTACATTCGATTAGGTTTGACACCTCCATGCGCCATATATCGCGGCAAAGATCAGGTAGGTTTGCTGGCATTTTGGGCATGCTTGTCAATGGCTCGACCTGGTTTTTCTTGCCGTGGCGGTCTTTTCGGTAGGTTCCGTCGGAACGATGCTGTGAAATCGGCTTACTCATTTTCAGTATTTATTGAAAGTTTTGTACTAAAAGTTGAAAAAATGACAGGCGCGTGTCTCGTGGAGGAGCGGCGTCTATCCTCC
>Ga0181358_1000187_pt1 | contig 27406 bp, 29 predicted proteins | sample Fa13VDMM110SD_FD_130096 | JGI IMG/M metagenome (GOLD analysis project Ga0181358, IMG submission 130096) | Freshwater viral communities from Lake Michigan, USA - Fa13.VD.MM110.S.D | ecosystem: Environmental > Aquatic > Freshwater > Lake | place: USA: Michigan | collected 2013-09-24 | reverse complement strand
CACACTTAACACATGTTATAATTTTGTTATCTTCTTCCATTAATCCTTGACATACCTTTGAAGCACGACCAGAAAGATAAGCAGAAGATTTTTCACCACCACCTCCTTTAGATTTAGGTTTCATTCTTCTTTGACGATAAGCTTCACCTTTTTTGCAAAGTTTTTCTTCTAATATCTCGTTTAATATGTCAATTAATTTAATCATATTACCACTTTTTACAAGACCAATAATTAGCTTTCCAACGTGGTCCTGGGTTGTCACAATTGTGTCTTGCTCTGTATGCTGCTCGTCTTTTAGGGTTTTTGGCTTTAATCACCATTCTTTTACCTTTAGCGGATTTACCACCAAAGCCAAAATTAACTTTTACAACTTTACCCTTATTATTTTTAACATATACTTTAAATTTCTTAATATCACCTTGCATTGGTTTACCCAATGTAACTTTGCGTCCATGATATTCTGCTTCTGTAACACAACCACAATCGGCTTCATTGAGCATTTGAGTATACTCTTTTATGAATTGGATAAATTCTTTTAGATCTTGTTCATTTTCAACATCATATTCATCAATTTCTTCTGTGATTATCTCTATTAGTTTTATCATATATCCTCAATGTGTTTATCAGTTAAATACTTGATTTCCATTATTAGTTATAAATATTAACTTTCGGTTATATCTTTTATTTTTTGCAACTTATCTAAAATAAATTGTTTTACTTCTGTTCTATTAACACCACCTGACCAATTTTGGATTGTGCCATCTTCCATGGCATACGATTCATTTATCATATCATCTAGAAATTGTTCTAATCCAGATTCTATATTTGTTACTGTATAGCGAGCATTATTTAAGATCATATTGCGTTCATATTCTTCATATTCCCCTTTCATTTTTAATTCACTCTCCATTTCAGTGACACAATGTAAACACATTTGATGAATATTATACATTTTAACATCTAAATGATGATTCATAGATTTAGAACATTTAGGACAAAGTAAAGGTACAGCAGCAGATTCTACTTTTCTAACATTACGTTTAATATTATTTTTAATAGTCCAAGTACGTCCGTTTTCTTCCCACACGTCTCCTTCTTCATGTATTTCTTCTACTTTAGTATAACCAACAGACGTTACTGTTTTATCGCCTGTTTTTTTAGTTATTATGTTTCTCATACGTTTTAAATCACGTTCTGAGAATTCTTTTTTTAGTTGGGTTTCTTTCATAACTATATTTCTATATCGTTTGGTGGAGTTGGTGAATTATATATTGCTATTATATCTTCTCCTTCATTAGCTTCCGCTTCAAATGAGTATTGAGAAGGTAAATTATTTTTTACGTATGTTAATACTATATTATATCTTCTTCTATCTAAAGGTACTATATAAATCATAGTAAAATCAGGAGTACGTTTCATAAAATCTAAGGTAATAGCCATTACAGTTGCATTAATTTGAAGCGGTTTTCCTTCTTGAGTATCTTCAAAATTAGAGCCTAAAGGTCTGTTTGTAGTATGATATACTCGCTCATATCTGTTTTTACCATCTAGTTTGAATGCTACTTTATATTCATTTTGATCTGTTGTAAAAGTATATTCATTATATTTACCTCCAATATAATCAAAAGGTAAAGCCTTATTTAAATCATCTCCCAATTCAGTAATTAAATGCTCAAATAAACTAGGTTTTTCTTGAGCAAAATTACGCATAATAATAGCTGCTCTAGAATTAGCTTCATTCTCAACATCACTACCTGTTTTACCATCTCCGGGCTGTAGACGCCCAGTAACATCTTGTTTGTAATGAACTAATTCATGAGCTAATGTTCTAAATATATCTGCGGGATGTCGTTTAGCTATTACTATACGGATAGATTTTTCCTCAGGTCTATATCCACCCCAAGAACCATGTTCGACGGCTTCTTGGGAATCGTTAGAAAATTTTATTTTAGGTAGGGAATCTAGTTTAAGTTCTTTAGTAACATGTTTCATGAACTCTTTAACCAATTCTTTATTTAATAGAGATTTATCTTTCATTTAATGCATAGTAAGTACTACATATAAATATCTACGAAACTACTCTATCTTACAAGTCGTTGGTAGTGTTTCAGTTACAGGTTTTGCGTTAGGGTTTTCTAATTTATAAATGTCATATATTTTAAGGAACATTTCAAAATTTCTTTCAATTTCATCTATTTCTTTTAATTGCCATCCTTTACCTTGTATTTTCTTACCGCCTTTATCTTCACCACGAGTGGCTGCTTTTAACCATAAAATACCTGTTCGCTCAATTTTTTCATCGTGAGTTTCGTTCCATGCTTTAGCATAAGATGCTAACTGTAAATCCATAGACGTATGTAATGAATTAGATGTTTTATTATCTAGTAACCATAACTGTTTATTTAAACGACAAACAATATCTGTTGTACCTGCGTATTCATGATCATCTGAAAATAAATGGTATTCGGTTGCTACTAGTTCTGGTTTATGTGTATTCCAAAAGTCGGCGAATTTTAAAATCATTTTCCAAACGTCAAGTGAATATTTAGCATTACCCCATTCATCTAACCAATTGATTTCTACTCCATTTAAAAAATCATCAATAGCAGTATGTACTTGAGTACCTTCGGCTGCGGCTTTAGAGGCAATAATATCTGAATTGTGTCCTACGTCCTTTAACCAAGCATGAAAAAACTGGTTCTTAGGGAAATAATTAAGGATACTGGATACTGAAGGGTAGTATTTCTCGTTACGTCTGTAAAAACGTTGGTCTAAAACGTTAATTTGTTTGTTATCGGCACTGTATTCTACAATACGTTTGATCTTAGGATCCTTGATAACATTTGCATTTTTGTCTATCATATTAATTCTATTTTTTTACTAATTAAGGCGGAGAATGTAAGAGGCTGGGTTTGTTCAAGTATATCTAAGAAATGGGTGAAACCAATTTCATTAGCGTCTTTACCGTCTAATTCTACTAAATATACTTCTTTACCATATGATAATAATTTCTCACAATGTTTAATTGCGTCTTTTAAAGCATCATTATCTAGAGCAATATATACCTTTTGCACTTGAGAACCAACGATTTTTTTCATTAGTTCTTCTGAGATTGATTTACCAAATAAAGGGATTACATTACGTTTAATAGTTAAGGCATCAAATATACCTTCAACTAGGATAAGTGGAACATTCCAATTTATATAATATTCCCAACCTATAATATTTCTTCCAGCAGGTGGATTTTTATATTTTTGTGGTTCATCTTTACGATATGTTCGAGTGCTAAAATAATTTAGGTTTCCATGTTCATCATAAGAGGGAACTACAATACGATGGGCAAAATTGCCGTTAGCGCAAAACCCAATATTATATTTTAAAACATCATTTTCCGTAATACCTCGTTGCTTTAAAAATTTAATTGCATGTTTGGCCTCAATAGCAGACATTCCGTCCATTTGACTAGCGCAAGAAAGAGGAATAAATTCCTTAGGTAAAGAAAGTGCATTAACAACCGTTTCTTGTTTAGTACCCGGTTTAATTAATGAATATAGGTCTTGAATTTTATGTTGTGGTGCCTTTAATTTTTTAAACAATGAAGACACGGTTTTACCCTTTTCATCACACGACCAACAATGCCAAGGATTTTCCTTTTTATCGTTAGTGCGTATTTGTAGTTCTAACTTCGGTTTAGAATGGTGGCAAAATGGACAAGTAAATGCGGCATTATTACGAGCAGTAGACCGCCCCTTTCCTAATACCGATTCTATTAACGTTAGCAACATTTTTTCCCTTATTCCCTCTTCTTTTATCTCCATTTTTACTGTTTTATCAAACCTGTAGGGTTAAGGTAATGGAAATTTCTGAGGGATCCAAGCGATATTAAATAAAATCTCGACGGAAAAACTTAGCCAATATGTTATCGTTATACGAATTAGCGCCTAATAAACAATCGCTAAGGCATTGGTGGTGTACTTCAAAGTAAGTAAGTTGTTTTTTAGTTTTACATAAACGTAAGATAAGACATTCAAAATGTTCTGGTCCTAATTCTTTAACGTCTTGTATTAGTTCTTTATTTGAACCCCAATAATCTTCCCAATTGCTTTCTTTAATAACTAATTTAGTTGAGGGTTTTTTACCACGAGCTGTGGGTAAGGCGGCTAATTCCTTTTTACCTAATTTAACATTAGTGTTATGGAAGAACGATTTCTTCCCAATATAGAATTTTCCATTTGTAAGGTTTGTAATTTTGTAAACAAAACCTGTATAGTCTTCGGGATTAAAATCCTCAGAGTGTATCCATTTATTTTTCATAACGTTGTTTTATTTTATTATAAATCTATTATTTTAAAATTTTTATCTTTATCATATCCTAAATTATCTTCATGAAAAGACCCAAATTGTGTCATTGTTTTACCTATATCCCAAACTGGTTTTAATTTTTGTACTAATGGTATATTTTTAGAGTAATTATTATAAATATAATCGCCAAATAAATCATTCATTGGTATTCCTTCTCCATAATTAATATCGTAAAAATCATCTATATCATTTATATTTTTTATACTTTCCCAACTATCAGCATTAGCAAATATTTCACCAATATTTAAATCATCATATGCCTCGTTTGGTGTTTTATATTTTTTTTCTAAATCTAATGCTGCTTTTTTTGTTACTTTTACAACAACATCCCATATATCTTCTTGTGCTTTTTTTACATCTACTTTTTCTTGAAAGTAATATTTTTTATTTTTATCCGGAATTATAATGTTAGCTATATATTTTGGATATAGTTTTAACATTTTAAGATAATCTATTATCTCATATTTATCAATAACAGGTTGATTATCTTTATCTTTATTCCACGGAGAATAGAATGTTTTTACAACATAATTTGGATCTTTTAAATAAGGATAAACCAACTGTTGTGCTCCACTACCTAACGATGTTTTTTTTTGAATATTTAATTCGTTTAATATATCTACTAGTTTAATCATCTTACTTATCGTATCTAATTACAAATGTCATATCTGTGTTTTGTGACAGTGATATAGGTTGTCCTAATTTAGCAACTGCTAATAGGGTATTTTCTTCATTATATAAACTTATAGTTGTAACATAAGGTTCAAAATATGATGCTGTTGCAAAATCTTTTACCTGAGGTAAAGGAGTATTTAATGATTGTGATTCAAAATTACTTCCTGAAAATAAATTATCCTGTAATAATGTTGGATTGTATGAAAGATTAAATTCATTCTCCTTAACATGACAAATCACATTTTGTTGATAAATAGTTACTTCATTCTGGAAGGTAATATTAAAGCTTGGCGGTGGTGAAAATGACATATTAATATATAATTAAACTTGAATACATAAAAAACAACAAGAATTTATTATCACCCCGTCGTCATTAATTTGATAAGCTGTAGGGATATTTACAGCTGAATTCCCCATAGCATACCATAAATCTCCACCAACTAAAGGAGTATAACCCACACCCAGTACTAATTGATATACTGTATTTCCTAGTACTACTCCTGGTGGGTCTTGTAAATAGAACCACTGACTGAAACCCAATGTATTAAAGTTATAACATGCCAGATACCCCTGAGGAAGTCCAGGAGTTGACGCTAAAACAAGATAATTTGGTGGTGGACTAGGAGATGGTGTTCTGGTTATACTAGGTGTTGGTGTAGGTGAAGGTGAAGCATCAGGTGATGTAGATATAGATGGGGTTACTGAAGGTGTTCTAGTTATTGAGGGTGGAGGAGTGCGACTAGGAGTAATACTAGGTGTTCTTGTTATCGAAGGTGTTTTACTTGGAGATACAGTTATTGATGGTGTTCTAGATGGTGTTATAGTAATTGAAGGGGTAATAGATGGGGATACTGAAGGCCATGGGATATTTTGATCGGTAAAACAACCAAAAGACACATCAAATATATCTACAGATGATGAAGGTATTCCATCAGGAAAGGTTACTGTGTATCCGTTAAGTAATTCATACTGCTGCACATTAGAAGCATATAGAGTTAATCCGCTGCTTCCTGATAGATAAATATCAAAAGGACCAGGGGTATTTCCTTGAGTATAAGATATTACGTATGTTGGCATGTTATTTTACAATTGAATTAAAATATTATTTTTTTTTTATTATTTAACCTAAATCGCCGGATATTTATATTATAAATATAAAGAACATATTTAATCAGGTACTATTTCTGGAGGTATTGAAATACATTGGGTCGGATCAACAGATATTATTTCTCCCTCATTACTAATTTGAAAAGCATTATTATTCAGAATCGATGAATCCCCCATAGCATACCATAAATCTCCACCTGGAAAAAGATTATAACCCACACCCGGTACTATTTCGTATACTAGAGCTCCTAATACTAATCCTGGTGGATCTGGCACATATACATATCCGCTATATCCATATTGATTAAATTCATAGCATGCCACATATGCCTCATCAGATCCAGGGGTTATCCCTATAGTAAGATAATTTGGTGGGGTACTAAGAGATGGTGTTCTGGTTACACTAGGCGTTGGTGTAGGTGTAGGCGAAGCGCCGGATGATACCGATATAGATGGGGTTACTGAAGGTGTTCTAGTTACTGAGGGTGGAGGAGTAACACTAGGAGTAACACTAGGTGTTACAGTTACTGATGGTGTTTTACTTGGTGTTTTACTTGGAGATACAGTTATTGATGGTGTTATAGTAATTGAAGGAGTAATAGATGGGGATACTGAGGGGAAAGGAACATTTTGATCGGTAAAACAACCAAAAGACAGATCAAACACTGCTACAGATGATGAAGGTATTCCATTAGGAAATGTTACTGTGTAGCCATTAACTAATTGATATTGAGGTACATTAGAAGCATATAGAGTTAATCCACTACTCCCTGATAAATAAACATCAAAGGGACCAGGGGTATTTCCTTGAGTATAAGATATTACGTATGTTGGCATGTTTTATTTTTAATTACTTTGTTTATTAGATCCAAGGAATACCACTTATTTCTGTTATAGCATCTTTTTGTGTTTTACGAGCTGTTACAGTATCTTTAAGTTCTGTTTCTATTGTAGTAATTTGTGCTTGTCCTAGTAATGCTGCAACCCATTGAAGTACGTCTTCTTCTAGCAGTTGTGTAAATGGTATGTAATTTGGTTTAGTTGGATCTCCTACTAAAGCCATTTCGTTTATTTTTCTAGCTACAATATCGTCTAGTCGTACTCTACATTCGTAGATTACTTTGGTAACTAATCCGTCTGCTATTTGACTTTTTAAGTCAATAATTTTCCAAGTTGTTGTCATATTGTTTAGTTTACTTTTATACTGCTGTTATTTTTGCCCATCCATTATTTGCTCCTGCTCCTGTATAAACATATAGGTTTATATTTGCTCCTGAGCTTCCTGACATTATTATACTACCTGTTGTTGCTTCTGTTGGTGTTGTTGTTCTTGGAGTAAGTGTTAATATATTATTGATTATAGCTGATCCTGTTACTTGTAATGAGCCTGTTACTAGTAATGATCCTGTTACTTGTGCAGATCCTGTTACTTGAAAAGTACTTCCTGATGCAAATACTAAATTACGTCTACTACCATCTGCTGTTCCATTTCCTATAATGAAAGCAGATTGTGCTGAGGATGATATGTTATATTGACCCTGAACGTGTTGGTAAGATCCTGATGCTACTGTATAATACCCTTCTGCATGTGATGCTGTGCCTATCGCTATGGTGCTTATTCCTTCAGCATGTGAATAGGTTCCTCTTGCTTGTGTACTAGCTCCTTCTGCATGTGAATAAGATCCTGTTGCTTGTGCACCATATCCTTCGGCATGTGAGCTTGCACCTATTGCTTTTGTAGAATATCCTTCTGCATGTGAAGACTCTCCTGATGCTGTGGTAAAGTACCCTTCTGCATGTGAATATTGTCCTTGTGCTAGTGTAGCTGCTCCCTCTGCATGGGAAAAAGATCCTGATGCTGTTAGTATATAGTTTGTATCTATTCCATCATCTAAAGAAGATCCCTCTGCATGTGATCCATTTCCTTTTGCCAAGGTACCTCGACCTTCTGCGTGTGATCCATTTCCTTGTGATGTTGGAAATATATCTCCTCCAACACCTTGAAAGGCGTATCCTTCTGCATGTGAAGCCTCTCCTGATGATAATGTCTCACTACCCTCTGCATGTGAGCCTATTCCTATTGCTGTTGTATAATATCCTTCTGCATGTGAGTATTGTTCTAATGCTATTGTATTATATCCTTCAGCATGTGAGTATGAACCTGATGAAGTTGTTTCAAATCCTTCAGCATGTGAAGCGTTTGCTCTTGCTTCTGTACTTTCTCCTTCAGCATGTGAGTAATCTCCTGATGCTGTTGTTAAGAATCCTTCTGCATGTGAACCGTTGCCTAATGCTATTGTAGTATCGCCTTCGGCGTGAGCACCTTCTTCGTTAGCTATTGTACTTAGTCCTTCTGCATGTGAATAAGATCCTGATGCTATTGTACCTTCACCTTCTGCATGTGAGTAAACTCCTTTTGCTTGAGTATATTGTCCCTCTGCATGTGAATATAATCCACTTGCTGTAACTGCAAATCCTTGTTGTAAACTTTGACTTCGATAATTAAAAACAAATGAACCCGTACCATCAAATCTACTACCACTATTAAAAATAATTTCAGTATTACTACTTGCTGTTAGAAAAGAATTTTCTACTAATAGCAAAGATGTTTTAAAAGATGAACCTGATGAGTTCTGTGCAGTGTCATTAGGATTTACTATGTGTATTAAACTTCCACTATATGGAAAACTACTTGAGATACTTGTTAATTTAGTGTTCATTTTATTATAATTTATTGAGATTGAAATTGATAAAATTCTCCATCTTGGAACTCAAAGTTATCACCATTTTGGAATTGTTTTGAGTTCATAGTACTTGGAGTAATAGACGGTGTTATACTCGGTGTAACAGACGGTGTTTTACTTGGTGATACAGTTATAGATGGTGTTATAGATGGTGTTTTACTTGGTGATACAGTTATTGATGGTGTTATACTCGGAGATACAGTTATAGATGGCGTTATAGATGGTGTTTTACTTGGTGATACAGTTATAGATGGCGTTCTAGACGGTGTTATACTCGGTGTAACAGACGGTGTTTTACTTGGTGATACAGTTATAGATGGAGTTACAGATGGTGTTTTACTTGGTGATACAGTTATAGATGGTGTTATAGATGGTGTTATTGAGGGTGTTACACTTGGTGATACAGTTATTGATGGGTTAATTGATGGTGTTACTGATGGTGTTACTGATGGTGTTTTACTTGGTGATGCAGTTATTGATGGTGTTGGTGATGGTGATGGAGGTGGACATGGATTAGCTGCATTACAAGTTGTACAATCAGTGTATAATGTACCTCCATTCCATGTAAGAGTTGCTGGTCCCGCTATTGCAATACTACCAAATTCATAACAATATCCATTAGTAGCTGTTAAAAAACCTGTTAAAAATACTTGCGGAATAGATATAACTCCTACACTAAGCTCCGAACAACATTGTTTAGCTTCTCTAAATTCATATTTTGTTGAAGGTGATGGTGTTGGAGTTACTGTTGGTGTTTTACTTGGTGTTATAGTTACTGATGGTGTTATAGTTACTGATGGTGTAACTGTTGGTGTTTTACTTGGTGTTGCAGTTACTGATGGTGTTATAGTTGGTGTTGGTGTAGATGATGGTGATGGTGGGAATGGAGGAGGAATTATAATTCCAATCTCGAATTCACATTCTGGATCTGATACATTAACAGTAATACTGCCTGTACTACTCATTAATGGAGCACAATAGGATCCAGTAGTTAAAAATGTATAAAATGTTTGATATACTCCTGTACCCAAACCAGAAAAAGATAAGGATACTGAATTATTTGAACCTGTACTAAAGAAATTAGCATTTCCTCCAAATATTTGGATTGAATTATTTATTAGGGTGTTGCCTCTTAAATCATCATTTACTAATGGATAGAATGAGAACGTAAGTGGATTTGGGTAATCATTTCTTATTATACTATAAGCATCATCATAAGCCACAGCAGGTAATACAAAAGCGTTTTGATAAGCTTGACTCGTAATTACAACGGTACCTTCAGGATAAAAAATATTCCCTACGTGAGTAGGTGATGGATTAATTAAATTATCATATATATTTCCTTTACCATCATCATAAAAATTATATTGGGATGAGGACATTTGAAATGAATATGGTAAAACCTTATTACCATATGCTTTAGGAGATATTTGAATTACTCTAATAGTTTCATTTGCTCCTGTAGGAAAATATGAAATAAAGGCAGGATCATTATTAAAATTAAAAAATGAAGCTGATGGGTGTTGGCTACTAGCTGATAAGTAATGGATGGAAGAAGCTAAAGATGATGTGTTTAGACTTCCCGAATATTGATGATAGAATAATTGATTAATCTGTCTATATGTAAGCCTATCATAATGTGTATTAGTTGTAGGCTCGCTCCCTGGGTTAAAAGAATTAGTATAATTTGTTCCATTATATACTGTGATATAAGGATCATCATATGGGAGGGGGCAATAGTTAAAATTCCAAGTTTTATTGGCAATAATAGGTACTGTTATAACATCCGATGATTTTAACTGTTTGAATGATCCCATGTAGTAACATTATTATTTAGATTAATAGTCTAATTTTACTTTTATAAGGGCTTCTTTAGTAAAGTCTTTTGCCAGAGGTCTACTTAATTTAGCTACTGCTAGTAATTCATTTTGATCGTTATATAAACCAATAGTGGTAATAAATGTTTGAGGATTATTAATCAATGTAGTATAAATCAAATTACCATTAGTATCTATAATAGATGGATTAGTAGTATAGTTAAAATCTTGGTTTTTTACTCTAGTAAAGAAATAATGAGCTGATACATTCTCTGCTGATTGTAAAGCAAAATTAGCACTAGATGACATTAGTTGATAAATCCCTTGTGGCATATTACTATTAGCCCCGGGGGAGCTTATAGCGGGTGCAAATGCTATTCCTCCATCAGGTACAGATTTACTTAATGCTGTTGGGTTTAAAATAATAATATCACTTTGAGGAAATAAATATCCATAAATAGAAGCAGAAACAGCAGCGGCAGTAGCAGCAGTTCCATTACTTCCAGATATTAAAGTATAATATAAAGCACCAGCTGTTGTATAATTAGTAGTAGAAGTAATTTGACTATTATCTGTCAAAACAATTTCACCGGCACCAAGTTTTAATTTTAATGTCATAGAACCTGGTTGGATATGTTCTTTATATCTATTTCTAGCTATGTTAATAATATATATATCATTTGGTTTATCTGATCCAAAATCAAAACTTCCACTTTCAGTCCCTAACAGTAATGTTCTGTATTGTCCATAAACTACCCTAGAGTTAGTTAAGGATGATCCATCAGGCATTATAGTAGTTACAGCTGAATTTATGTATGTTGATCCACTACCCAATTTATTCCCATACTGGATAGCCATCTGAACAGATTCTGTAGTGGAAAGTAATGCTCCTGGATATTGGGAATACACATTTAAATAGAATGAGCTAGTAATAATACTAGATGTAAAAAAAGTAGTTAAAGTATTAAGATTACCACTCCACATTGGTCTTACTACGGTTTCTGTACTTACTACTGAGTCTTCTGGATTGTATCTTACGAATGACATATATTATTATGAATTTGATTTTGTAATTGTTAATGGAATAGTTATTCTGGCCCCTGAATCTCTACCTAAAACAGTAATAGTGGTTGTTATTTGATTTAGCCCAGAACCAAATAATGTATTAATTGTAGTACCGGTCAGTGTAAATGAAGTACCAATAATAGTTTTACTTAATTGTGAACCTACTGTTGATGTAACACCTGTTGGAGTAGTCTCAGAACCAGGAACACCTGTTGATGAAAATGTAGATAAGAATCTAACATCAGCAATAGTAACAGTATATCCGTTAGCTTCAAATGTACTAGTAGCACCTAAATAATTTAATGTTTGAGGAGTAATTGTTAAAGTAGATCCTTGTTTTAATGAAATACTATTATACCCAACATTAATCACTGGTAGTTTAGCTGTACCTCTAGGTAATGTTACTAATTTATAAATCATAATTTGAGTATCATCGGGGAATGCTTCCATTACCGGCATAGCTTCGATTGCTTGTCCATAAAATGCAGATCCTGATGGTTGCGATGGATTATACAATGTATAATCTACTTCGTCGTCTGCCAAGGAGAATTGTGTAATTCTAAAAGAACCATCATTTCTAGCTAATAATTCCCTCCCTTTAGCTGTTAAAACTGCATCTATTGTTACAGTATTGTTATTTAATATAGCCATTTATTAATTAATTATTTGTTTATAAATATTTGTTTTTTTTATTTTTTAATTAAATTTAATTATTTAAGTTATCTAATAATTGTAATTTAATATTTTTGGTAATATCATCTATGTTATTTAATACATTTGGAGATAAATTTTGTGGAATTACAAATCCGTAAGATGTTTTTCCTGGTGGTTTTACTAAATTTAAAATAATATTAGTTTCATCCGGTACTCGTCTTAGAAAAACTATTTTATAAAATTTACTACAAGAGTTATTAGTAAAATATCCATTTATATCTTCTTGAATTAATATATTTACAAGTCCATTACCATCTATAGCTACTTGAGAAACATTATATTCAAAGGTAAGTCCATTACTAGATTCAATTTGAATTAATATTTTATCAAAAGGCTCTAATTGAAAAGGATAAGCAATATAACCATATTCTTGATATAAAGGAGAATAAGAAGCTGAATAAGTTGTGTTTAGTGGATCAAAATAGTAGTTTGGGTTATAAAAACTTGATAAGGTACTCCCTAATTCAAAAGTATTATTGATTTGATCAGTACATATTGAAGCAGTTGCTATTTGACTTCCATTAGATGGAGTAACTTTTAAAACCCCGGGGGAATAAATAGGGATAGTAAATACCCATGCCCAATTATCAGCAACTATTGAACTTTCAAGATAAGGACTTAATGACGCTGATTCTATTTTATTAGTTCCTACAGATGTTGTTTGGCAAAAATACCTAAACACTATTTTATCCCCAGGTTGATAACTTGGAAGAGATGTATCTACTAAAAAATTAGTAACATATTTTAAAGTAGGTACAGGCTTGGCATCACACAATGTTAATGATTTATATTTTTTAGCTGCGGGAAATGTCCAAGCATTACCTGTTATTGATTGAGTAGATTTCATCCAAAACTCACTTACTGCCCCATATCTATATAATTTATAGACAACATCTGAAGGTGAAGTAAAAGTAGTAGTTGGGGATTGTCCACAAGTAGCAGATGTCCCATTATATTCATTTACTATAAAACCATTATATATAGTGACACTTTGCCCTGTATCTTGAAGAAGCATTCCAGAATTAATAATAAAAGTTTGAGGACCTAACAACGCATTCCATACTTGTGGTTCAATTTTGACTGCTTGAGTAACAGAAGAAGACATATTAAACTGTCCTGTTATTGAACTACTTACCCAAATTTCCATACTACCGGTAAAAGTAGCACCAACATCTCCTGCTACTCTTACGTCAAAATTATGATAAAAATCATAAGCCCCTTCACTAGGTATTATATAATAAGATGAAGTAACATTTGCCCCATTAATGTCAACTACACCAGGTCCAGAACCTGTATAAAATGAATCTCCAAAAGAGCTAGGAGGAACAGAAACGGGTATAAAAAACCAAGAAGTCCCAACAACACCTACTGAAGAGGACTGGTTAAACATATCCCAAACTTCATGTCTAGCTCCATTACTAGAAGATGTGTAATTTAAAGGAGGTATAAAACGCCCACCTGAGGGGTATATTTCAAAGAAATTAGTTCCTACTATACCTAGATCACCAGAGGGGTTGTAAAAAGGTATGTTTTGTGAAGGAGATATAGAAGAAGACCCAAAATAATAAAGTATAGGATAATAAGAATATCCACTTTCATGAATTGTTCTATTCCCGTTAGTAGCAAATTGGTTTGAATATTGTTGAGCATTTAATAATGATACGTTTAACGTATCTCCTGTTTTAAATGTATTTTGAACTTCCGCCCAGTTTCTATTACGTTGATTTAATTCAACTAATCTCCCAGTATCATCTACTAAATATTTTAAGGTCACATTACTTTTATTAGGTAATATACTATTTATTATTTCAGTAAATAGACCTAGTTTTTTAGTATTATAATTTACTACAGGTGTTAAACCATAAGAAACATCACCAATAGACCACGTATTAAAGTTACGCCCATAAAGTTGAACACCATCATACCTTGAATTAAGATATGCTGTATCACTTAAGTATGAATCTTGAAGTTGAACAGCTCCTGTTATTGAGTAAGAAGTAAATGCTCTTCCTAAAGAATCTGTAGATAATATGGGGATTAATTTTTTTCTATATTCAGAAGTTAAACTTACAAACTCATTATTTTGTAAAGCATTAAAATCAGAATTTTCAAAGAAATTTTCATAATATGGTGCTGTGTAATTTAGTATAAAATCCATATCCCCTGAAGATATATAGTTGCCTGTGGGACAAATCCCTAAATCTATTACCGTTAAACCAGCAGATAAAGGTAAATAACTTCCACTTATGGCACAAATTGTCGCACTTGATAAAGGGGTTAAAGTTACAGTTTGAGATGACCCACTACAGTCTAGATAAGTCTCACTTCTAGTACTAACAGCACTTGTATTTCTAAATCTATATTGTCTACATTGGGGGTCTAAGACAAAAAGTTTAGATCCGGGAGCTACGTAGTTTGCTGTATTGTTAACTAAATAAGGATTTACATTTAATTCTTCAAATTGAGCATAAGTATCAAGAATAGAACCAGTAATATCTCCAGTATAATAAGGTTCTCTATCTCCAGTTAATTCAAAGTAGTAGGGATCATATACTGGGAGAATAGCTGCGCCTGTAACTTCTCCTTCTAAATCTGAAAAATTAGTAAATAAAGGTTTTGCTTCTGGTACTTTAGGTCTTTCTAATACTGGGGATTTAATAGATACCCCTGTCCAAGTATTACTTCTAGCGGGAGTAAAATCTTTAACCATTTTAAATAACGAATTATCAAAAAATTGAATTAATCTAATAAATCCATTATAATCAAATCCTTCACTTGGATGTGTAAATGTTTGCCCAAACCAGTAATCTCGTTGAAACGATAAAGAAGGATAAGTATCTAAGTAAAGAGCTTCTGGGTATGCTATATAATTATCTATAACCCAATTAGGGTCTACAGCTGTAATAGAAGCGGATACTGAATTATCTATTTGGGTTTGAGGAGAAAAAGATACATCAATAAAATGTAAATCTTGACTTTTAACTTCTCTAGATGATGTTGTAGATGTTTCAAATCGTTTTATAGGAGATAATATACTTCCTGTAAGATTATTCGAACCTAATGATATTTTATTTGGTGAATATCCTTTTAAATCCTGATAATCGTTTGTGCCACCATATTCTTTAATGGGGAGAATTGAACCTGTAATACCAAATAGTGTAATTAATCCTTGTAAACCACCATGAGCACCTTTTCCTTTAAATAAATAAGGTAAATTATGGTAAAGTCTTTTATAAGTATCTATTACTAATTCTTTTCTAGGTATATTGTTCAAGAAACTACTTGATGGTGAATAATTCCCATCATAACAAGGTCCCACTACAGTTCTTTTTACTCCTGGGGTTAATGGTGCGAAGCTTCCAGATAATGCACATACAGTAGCAGTTCCAAAAAATGGGGCCAGGCTAACTGTATTTGGGGTTCCATCACATTGAATAAAATTTTGTACCTGAGCAACACTAGTAATATTAGTAAATGTATAACTAATACAATTTGTAGTAAAATCAACACTACCACTAAATCCACCTACATTATAATTTAATACATCTTGGTTACCTTGGGAATTATATAATTTCATTCCAAAGGATTTTAACCAATCGTATACTAAATCTTGAGATATACCTTCATTTAAATTATTATTATTATCCCATACGTCTGTTAAGTTGTCAATATAAACCCAAATATTATCAAAATACTGGCCTATCATGTTAACAAACACAGTGTAAGGCAAATAATTTCCGGGATCATCTAGTATGTAAGAAGGTATAGTATTAACTAATATATCTTTATTTGTTACATCATAATTATTAGCTATATCAATAGCATCTCTATACCAATTTGAAACTGTAGTTGAGGATGATGCGTATAAATTATAAGGTTGAGATGTATTAGATTTAGGATATGGAGCTATATTATATGACAAATACGAGCCTGTTTCTAAATTATATTGTACAATAGAAGATGTTAATGAGCTTGAATTATAATAAAGATATGATTCAAATCCATCAAATTTAGCAATAGTAGTATTTAAACTTGAAGTTGCTTGATTTATTTGATTTATTAAAGAAGCATTACTTGCTGTTAATGGAGAAAAAGCATTAATTTGATATTTATACCCTTCAATTTCCCCAATCTTAAACATAAAATTATTTATTCTACTTACAGCTGAGCTATAGTGAATAAATCCATTAAGTGAACTATAATCTACATTTAGATTTATCTCCTGGTTGGTAAGTGAATTTAAAACGGCTTGATATGACGAACCAGTAAATGAAGTAACTAATTGAGTTAAATTATTATACTTAGTAGGAATTACTGTTTTAAATTCTAAATCAATGTTAAAATTAGGACCTTTTAAAGATGGTTGAGATGGTGGAGTAATAAATTTATCTAAATTAAGACCATAGATATAAGGATTTATTATTTCTTCTACAATCCAAAATGAAGTTTTTAAAGCAATATTAGCCGGAAGAGGTTCATAAAGTTTAAATAATAAACTAGCTTCTCCTAAATCTGTTACCTCACTTAAAACATTTACTACTATTACTTGATTATTATCACCAAAATTAAGAATAAAATAGTAATAATAAGGAACAGACAATTGCTTATCAGCAAAATTACTAGCAATATCTAGTAAACTAATATTATTTATTAAAGTAGAATTAACTTTTAATTCTGTTCTATCTGATGATATTTGAGAAATAAATAAGTTAGGGTTAGAAGATTCTCCTATTACTTTTCTAAAAAAATTATATCTAGATGTAACTTCTCCTGATTCAAATCCTAGATTTTTAATATCTTGAATAGGGTCTATTTCTATTATAGGAAGATAATCTTGTTGATAACCCGAATCAGAAGGAAGTTTATATGAAGTATAGTTATAGGTTTTATCTATTATATTTCCCCCTAAATCAAATACAAAATATTCAATATAATCTTCAGGTTTTCCAAAGGTTTCTTGTTGTGTAACTGGGCGTAATAACTGTTCATCTTCAATATTATAACGATCTATTTGATCTCTATTTAAAACTTGTCCTACTATTCTTACATTATCGGCCATTAATAGTTATTTTTATTATAAATTTAAATTATTTTGAGATTGGTTTACTACAACATTTACTTCAGCTTCTAATAGCTGTTGTCTTAAATCTGTTATTTCTTGTAATAATGCTTGAATATCATCATCATCTGCTATTTTTACATTAAGATATTCTGCTTCTCTTAATAATATAAATCTATGGGAATCTGTATCACCTTCAGTGGGTATAATAGAAAATAATTCATCATATAAATCAAAAAAAGCTTCTACTGTTGTGTCCGGAACAGTAGGTTGAATTGGGTTGAATTCACCAAATTGAGTATTTATAACTCTAGTAAATATGCTTTTATCATAAATTAAATTCCTAACATCAATCCTTTCAGCCATTATTTATTTATTTTAAAAATATAATCATTATCATATATAACAGATGAACCATTATCAAAGATAGATTTAATTAATACTTTGTAATACCTTTCAGGTTGAAATCCGGCTGTGTATAACGTAAAAAAGTTCCCTGCGGTATCACAACTTATTTTGGTATGTTCTTCACTAAAATTCACAACATATTCTTCTGTGTCTAAATCTTGAATAGCATAATAAGAAGATGATGGTAAAGCACTATTTAAAGTAAATACAGATACAGTATTAAATTGACGAGGAGGATATATAGGTCGCGCATTTACTCTAAATTGACATACACTATCTGAAGTATATGACCCTAAATTATTTCCTAGAGTAATAGCTACATTTTGATTATCTAATACAGTTAAAGACCCTGTAACATATACACTATCATCCCAACCAAATTCAAGTTGTGGGAGATATATTGTGTGAGTATCTTTAGAAAAGAATTTTAATGAATAAGATGATGAAGTATTAAATTCATATTGATCATCAAATTTTAATATAAACCCATTATTTTCTAAAAAACCAGGGGTATTAAATGTTTCTACAATATATGTAACATTTATATTAGTATCTTTAGTAGTGCTTATTACAAATGATTGAGAACTTAAATATGTAGTCCACCAAACACCACCTCCTGGGGTACTAAAATTAAATGAAGCTGTAGTATCCGTAAAGAAACTTGAAGTAGTCCATTCATTAGTATTATCTCTATTATACCAAGTACAATCCTGAGTATAGGGAGGATCATATAAATATTTTCCTGTCCCTGCTTGCCATGATTGTGAAGTGGCATAACAATATAAAGCATAATCATCAGGAAGATTAGTAGCATCTGCTAAAAATAATTTTAAAGAAGCACTATACATTCCCGTAGCAGATGAAGGGGGAGCAGGCCCGTTGACTGGTAAAGTATTAGTAGTAAGAATCAAATCAGAAACCTCTAACATCTTATCAGAAGGAAACTGGATTAGTGCTCTGGCTGCTTGAGCTGTACTTGATAAAGAAGAATTAATATTTTTTACTTCTAATATAGCATCCAACCCGGTGTTAGTAGTGGGAAATTCAGAGTAAATAGTTGCATCCTTTTCAGGGAATATTTTATAAACGGCCATTTATATTATTTATTTGCTATAAATATAAAGTTATTAAAAAGCTATAACCCTACCTTGTATATCTAAATCAGGATATCTTATTTCAAACACAGCAGGATCTAAAGAAGGATATAAAATATCACTTCTAAAAGCACCAGTAACATCATAACTATATGGAGAATAATTACCCCCAGATTTATTTGTGAATTGAATTTTTGTAACAGATTGTACTCCTTTTACTTGTAATAAAACAGAATTTACATCTGAGAGTATGATAGGTTGATTAATTTGCCACTTATCTATATTAAAATAACTGATAAGAGCAGTTATACAATCAGTTAATATCTGATTATTACTTAACCCTGGTATGGTGGTTATATCAAAACTTAAACCTAAATTAATATAATAGGCATCTTTAATAATGACAGCATCAGTAACCATTCTGAATGGTTCTAAATATTCTTTTAAATTAGTTTTTAAATTTGTAGTAGCATTAACTAATTTTTTAGTATCATTATATGCTAACACATACATAGATAAGGCTAATGGGTTATTATCAATTAAAGGATCATTACCGGCATTTACAGATAATGCAGTAGCTTGTTCAACATATACTTTAGCTATGGTACCAAAATCTGAAGGCATACTTAAAGCGCGAGTCATATAATCATCTTTAGTTACTGATCTTAATTGTGCTGAGAATGCATTAAGCGTGTTTAAACGCACTTCTTCTATAGTATCACCACTTCGGCCACCTATAGAAGGTATTGGATTACCTGCGACTAAAGTGCTAAGAGATGCGTTAGTGTAAATGGGATTAAAAGCTCCTATATTACTAATAGATGTAATTGAAGTAATACTATTTGCTGGTAAATTAGCCTCTATCCCTCCCCCTGATAGATATTGGACATTTAAAACTATTTGAGAAGGAACAGTACCATATTGTTTAGTATAAAATACAGCAGCTTGGTTATAATTACTAATTAAATCTGAAGTGTCAACAGAAGGTACCATTCCTAATTGAATATTATCTGGGGTTGGAATGATTAAATCATCATCTTGATTTACATACATCCCAGAACCGAATTGTAATTCTACAACACCATCTGTTCTAATTCTAGATACAAATCTATTAGGAGTTTCAAGTAAACTTATTAAATAAGGTACTTGATTAGAGGAAGGACCTGTATTAACTGTTTTATTTACAATAGTAGATTGAGCTAAATAAGGTACTTCATACCATTGACTTCCATCATTTCCATTAACATTAATTATTTGAAGAAAGTTAGGATCATTTATTTCAACTGATGTGAATTTTACAGGTGCTCCAAAAGTAAATGTAGCTGTCTTCACTTCAGCTGATACTGCCTTTACTGATTGTCTAAATAAATAATTATTCCCATCAAATAAACTAATTTCTGTAGACCCAGTATCAGTAAAATCAACTTTTTGAGTTGTTAGAAACTTAGTCTGGGTTGAATTTGATGTTAATACAGTATTTTCAGGGATTATAAGAGCATAATCTAAATTAGGGGCATTATTAAGGATAGGGACTTGTTGGTAAAAATCAATTGTAGTAACAGAAGCATATGATAATTTAGGACGATATCCTAAAGAATATGCCATATTAAATAAATTTTCCTTTTCCTTAGCGGTCAATACAAAATTCTCTTGTATTTGAGTGTCTATATAAAAAGATAAAACATCCCCAACATATGAGGACATCTCAATAAACATCGTACCAGGAGACGTATCTGAGAAATCAGTATAGGTATTAGGAAAATAATTCTTAGCAAAATCAATAAGAGATGCTTTATATTGAGTAAAGTTCTTATTTAAATAAGATATGTTCTTGTTTTGGGCCATTATGTTATATTAATTATTACACTATCAGATTGATTTGAAAGTAGTATTGTATAATCCATTGTTACTGCTAAAGTATTTTCATCTTCAAAAGGTACCAAATCAATAAAATTTACGGTAATTTCTGGTAGATATTGATCTACAGCAGTAACTATGCTGTTTTTAATAAGTGGGAATGTTTCATCTGTAATAGGTTCAAATAATTGCTGTTTTAAAATTGTACCAAAATTGGGGTGTCCAATTCGTTCTCCTTTAGATGTTAAAATCAAATTAATTAGATTATATTTAATCTGGTCTCTAGTAGAGTATACGCTATTAAACACACCAGGAGCATTAAAAGGTAAAGCAACTCCTATAGCTGTATTGACTTGAAAGTCTCTAGGATCAACTCTATTACTTCTTATATATGCCATTATTGGATATTTCTAAAATTACTTATGTCCGCAGGGTTATTTCTCATATCATTAGCTACTTGAGCTAACATATCCGAATATACATTTTGTTTCTCAGCAAATGTTGTAGGTGGAGCTACTGAAGGAGCAGCTATACCCATTTGATCCATTAAGGATTGGCGAATAGCTTCTTTACTAGCTGCGGGGTTGGTATTAGTAGAGTTAAAATTCATGGTAGGCCATGCTTGGCTATCGGAAATAGTAGAATTAGGTTGGTTATGGGGTAATCCTCTAGATAAGGATTCATTAATTTTCTGTTTTCCCAATTCTGCTAGTTCTTCTCTAAGAACTTCTCTCACAGCCTCTTTAATAAGAGTTTTTAATTCATTTGTTTTCATATCTATAAATATTAAGCTTCAAGATTTCGTTTATCGATTTCTAATTTTAATTCTTCAATAAGTACATTAGGATCTAATGTAAATGATGGAGCCGACTGTAATGCTACAAATCCACTTCTATCCAAGGCAACAGCATATCTACGTTTATTCCCTGCTACAATAAATTCAGGATTTTCTTCTTCTACTATAGAAAAAGTAAAACCACTATATACAACTCCTTCTACAGGACCTAAACCAGTATTAAAAGATGATGCGACTAATAAATCACGTACCTCCTCAGGGGTTAAATTTTGAGCATCCGCTTGTTCTAAAACATCATTTAAAGGAAGTAATCTAGAACGTTCATATTGAATAGTATTTAAAAACCCATCTAAAGTAGTTAATGAAACTTGAAGTAAAATTCCTAATGATATTAGTACTGGGTTGAATTTAGCTATCAGTCGAGAAGCTATTATACCAATAGTAGCTATTTGATAGGGTGCTGTAGGTAATGCTGCTAATATAGATAATAATAAAGTAAAAACTATTATTATAGTATTTAAAGTATTAATAGTTTTTCTAAAAGCTTCTACTTGTCTTTCGGCGGATGCAAGTGTTACTAGAGCAGCATCTCTAGCTACTTTTGCTTTTTTAATATCTTCTTTAGTTGTAGCAGCTTGAATAATTTCATTAGTTTTATCCACTAAAGCACCTAATCTAGTTACAGTGTCTGCTAGTCGAGTAATAAAAATATTTAATACTCGTGCTAATATTAATACAATAATTATAGGACCTATAGCCTTAACAAACTTCTTTAAACCTGCTTTTAATTTAGCTTTATTAAATTTTAATCTAAGTTTATTTGTTTTTAATTTTGATTGAGTACGTAATTCTTTTAATTTAGCTTTTTCTTCTAATGTTCGTTTAGTGAGTAAAACATTAAGTTTTTCTTTAATTACATCAATTCGTTTTTTAGCTCCTTCTAGTGCTTTTTTAGCTTTTTCAAATTCTTTTTTAGCTTTTTTCTCTATTTTTTTAAATTCTTCTTTATATTTATCAATCTCTTCATCTCTTGCTTCTGGGGAAAGAAATTTAAGAGCTTCACCTATACCTTCTCCAATAGCTGTCCCAGCAGCAGAAGCTTCTCCTGTACTCGTTACACTTCCGGCAGCAGATACATTAGATGCTAATCCATTAAAAGCTCCTGTAACACCAGCAGCAGCACCTGCTGCTAATGCTTGAATAGAAAGAGCAGCAACTTTAGCTTTATTATATAAAGCTTCTGCTTTAGAGTATTGTGTTTGAGCACTCTCAACTAATTTTTGAGATTCTTCTAGTGCTTTTTTAGCAGCTGCTATCTTATCTTTTTGAGTAACTTCAGCCATTATATTGTATATACTGTTTTAGATATTAATACTTTTTTATCTAATTTAATATTTAAAGCATCTATAGAATCTATAAGACCACTAGCCGCTGAATTTAAAGTTTCCATTAAGGTTCCCTCTGGTTGGGCAAATGTAGGACCTAAAACAGAAGCAAAAGTACTTAAAGCTGCAGATAAATCAGAAAGATATTCTTGAAGTTGAAATCCCATAATTAAAGGCTCAGGCCCATCTGAACCATTATTAGCTGGACCTAAATAGACTTTATTATCTTGTAAAACTATTCCAACTTTACTACTTTGTAAATACACTGGACCTTGTGAATATAATTCAACTCCTGTTTTTCCAAATATTAAAACCTCATCTGATTTAGCTGATAATATAACCCTGTTAGAATTTACAATAACTTGGGGCTCTGAGAAATCTGCTATATTAGTAGGATTAGTAATACCACTTAAAATAATATTTCCTATATCTAAAGGTATGGTTTGATTAGATGTTAAATAAATAGATGATCCATCTTTATTTATATTTTCTACATTTAAGCTAGAGTTAGGTGATTTATAATTATGCTGGTTTGAAATAAGCAAAATTGGGTTACTATCCAACTCAGTAGGATTAGTAGACCATGGGGATAAATCTTGATTTCCTGATTTGTTTGTACTTCCAAAACGAATTGAATTTCCAAATCGACCTTCTAGTAAATAATCTCCTTCAAATACTTGTAAACTTTTAAAATCTTTATTTTCAATAAAGGAATCATATAATATATCTTTATCGGTTTCTGAAAATAAACCATTAAATTGGGGACTATTCCACGCATTAATAGAACTTAAATAGTAAGTTTCTCTAGTTTTTTCAGATACAGGTGAAGGTGCCGAAGGAAGATCTACTAATAATATTATCTCCCCAGGTAATGGAAAATATTTTTGATTAGGATATAAAGGAAGAGCTGTAGGTAATGTACTTAAAAATTTATTGGTTAAATCTTTTAATGATATTTCATTATCCTCCTGATATTCTTGATAGACAACAGTACCAATACCTCCCCAACCCCCATTTTCTTCCCATATGTTAGCAGGAACACTAGAGGGACTTAACATAACAGCATAAACTTTACCAACTTTATATCCTTGAGGAGCCTGGTAGTTGTTATTCCCTATATTAGAGGTAATGAAAGATAAATTATTTTTTATTATCATGATTTATTCTCCATCCGGGTTTACAATAGCACCTCCGATTTCATTTACAGCTGAGAATAATTGTTGTTTCTCTGCTTCACTTAGGATCATATGAGCCGCTTCATCTGAAGAAGAAGAAGTATTCATAGCACGTTGTACTATACTAGCTAATTTAATTAATTGGTCGTCGTTTTTAACACTTATGTTAAGATGTTCTGCAATTAATGGGACAATCATAAGAGCCGACTGTGAATTAATAACCAATGGTTTTAATGTCTCAATCAGTTCTTTAATTTGTTTTTCCTTTTCCTTTGAGTTATTATAAATATCTTTGAGCAAATCAGAAAACTTCTTATTACCCCACATTACTTGATCAAAATCCATAATTATTTTGGTTATAAATATAAGAACTGTAAAGCTTTATGTTATTACATGACCTTTTGAGTAGTATTGGTTGTATAGTTCAGAATAGAATACTTTTAGTTTCTTAATAATTTTAGTAATTTGGGGAGTATCTACATCTACTATCTCACGAATATAAATGTAAAGGGCTTTCTTATTAAATATATCTAATGATTCACATTTGCGAAATAATTCAATTATAGCATTAGCAGTTAAAGCATCAATTTCTTTAGGAAACAATTTACTTAAATTTTTATCTACATATTTAATATATAATTTCATAAACTCACTTACACTATAATCATCACTATAATACTCGTTTATAATTTCCTCTCTAATTGTCTTATCTTCATCCACTTCAAGTAAGTCGCCTTTATCTTGAAGTTTTTGATAGTTTTTTTTATTTTTAAGAATTAAATAACGTTTAGTAATAGTTCCAAAATACGAATATGCTTTACCTTTTTCTGGTTTATATAATCTAAGTTTTTCAAGTAAAAAAGCAATTACTTCCTGTTGTACATCTTCTACAGATTCACCATCAGTATAATAAAATTTAAACGTATGAATGATATTTTGCGTTAATTTAAAAAATCCATACTCTACACGTTCACGATATACTTTATCTCTAAAATCTTGATCAGTTGAAGCTACATACTCTAAAATAGCATTCTGGGTGTCTTCGGTAAAATAAGTATTGGATGTTTTGGGTTTGCGTTTGCGGGGTTGACCGGATTTGGTTAATTCGACAACGGGGATATTATTTTCTATTTCCATTAAGGTTAAAGTCGTTTAATTCGTTTTGAAGGGTTTTTATACTTTCAAAAAACCATCCAATTTCATCATCAGATTGAAATGTTCCCTTGTCATCAATTTCTCCCAATCTTTTATTAGTAACATCAACAGTATTAGAAAACTGTTGGATGTATCTATCTTGACCATCAACTATTTTCTCTAGTGTCTCTACTTTTTTAAATAAGTTATAGGAAGTATAACCTAATACACCTACTAAAAGGATTAATATAATAATAAAGGTAATCATAATTAATAATTCATTTCATCGTTCTCGATAGAAATAGTATCTCTTAAGCTAGATACTGCTTCTCTCATGTCTCTAAAGGCACCAGCGATAACGCTCATGTCTTCACTACGACTAATTGCGCTCTCTAAAGCAGCAACTTTGTGATCAATTTTTTCAATTTTTTTAAGGGCTTGTTCTTTGTATTTCATTTTGTTTAAATTTTATAGTTATAGTGTATTATACGAAGGGAGGAGGCGGTAGCCAAGTTTTCTTTAAAAGCAGTGCATTTCATACCGCTATCAATAGATACATATATATAAGATGGTGAAGGACAAAAAAAACCCGCCTTTTAGGGGCGGGTTATATTGTTGTATTATTTATTTATTTATCCATGTCGTCTAAAGGAACATCATATATACTATCAAGAAAATCATTATAAGCATCAGATAATTCATCATAATTAGAATATTTATCTTTATTAGATGCTACCCAACTCATTTCTTTTAAAATACCATTTACTTGCTTATAATTATAAGTTTCTAAATCATAATCCTCAATTTCGGCCTCATTAGAAAGTTGCAACCAAAGTTTCCAAGTTTTATCATCCAATGTTGGTATTGTTATATTTTCTATTAATAATTTAGATTCGGTAATAATACCCGCTAATTTCTGCATTCTAGCCGTTTCAGTGATAAATTGTTTTTCCATTTTTATTTTTATTTAAGTTGTCGTTTAATTATCCTCTTTCTAGGTTTCTTATTTGATCATTGTCTAAAATTTGACTTTTTAAATCATCAGACATTTCATTCCCATTTAAAGCTTGTTGAATGTCTGAATAGGTAAATACCCCGTCAAATGCAAGAGGATCATTAGAACCACCTCCTTCACCCATAGTATCGGCTAGAATAGATATTAATTCATCTGCATTATTATTTTGGGCAGCATAAAATATAGCATCGATAACCATCTCATCTTCTGTATTACCTCCAAGGTTATTAACAAAATCTAATAATTGATACGCATTAACTTGAGTATTTCTATCCAAATTATCTACTTTAGCATATAATCCTTCATATCCTGATGGTCCTTGATTTTCAGTAATAATACCTGCTAGTTTTTGAAGACGTTTAGCTTCAGTGATAAATTGTTTTTCCATTTTATTTTTGTAGTTGTTATTTATTAAAAGAATACTTCTTTATTTGCTTCAATAGCATTAAAATTTAGTTTAGGATATATATTTTCTGATTGAAGTTGTTGTAAGGCTTTACTAAAGGCTTCATCAAAATCACTTCTATATGATAAATCTAATCCTTCCTCTTCTGCTATAGAGTCAATATATTCTCTCATATATCCACCTTCTTCAGTATCTAGAAACGGATTAAACGCTTCTTTTAATTCAGATGAACCACCGTTATGGTTAATTATATATATTTTATTATGTTTTGACATAAAATTATTTAATTCATCTTCACTAGTAATAGCTTTCCAATTGTCAGGATTAGTTAAAAATGTTGTAATATAATTTATATCAATTACTCCATAATTATCATTAAATATTTGAACTATTTTTGGGTTTTTGGGTAAAGTGCCGGTTACAGATAAAATGGATTTTGAAGTATCTTTTATAGCTACATTATACACTATAAAGCCTATTCCTCTAGGTTTAACAAACCCCGGTGCTAGTTTAGAATCATCAGAAACATATAATATTATCCCGTCGTTTATTAAATCTAATGCTTTATTTTCTGTTAAATTTTTATATTCACT
>Ga0181358_1000186_pt1 | contig 27441 bp, 52 predicted proteins | sample Fa13VDMM110SD_FD_130096 | JGI IMG/M metagenome (GOLD analysis project Ga0181358, IMG submission 130096) | Freshwater viral communities from Lake Michigan, USA - Fa13.VD.MM110.S.D | ecosystem: Environmental > Aquatic > Freshwater > Lake | place: USA: Michigan | collected 2013-09-24 | reverse complement strand
GCCTCTTCAATCCAGCATATATCCGCGCCTTCAAGGGATTTCAGGTCGGTTGTGTTGTGCTTCAGGCCGCGAAACTTAAACTCAGTTCCGTTCCTGCCCTTAATAACATCGCGCTGGATTTCGTATTTTGTGCCTTCAAGACCGTGGCTGCGGATTAAATCAGCAAGCAGGGCGTGAACCGAATCACTGATGGATTTCTGAATTTCACGAGCGCAGATTATGCGCAGCGGTTTCTGCATACCAAGCACGAGAAGCGCCCTTGCAACAGCGTGAGATTTTGCGCCGCCACGTCCGCCATACATGACCTTGTATCGTTTAGGCTTAAAGAGAAAGCCAAATTTATTCGGTATCTGAATTTCCGACAAAGCGCACCGTTATTTGATTGTCTGCGGGCTTGCCGTCTTTGTCTAGGGCTTGCTGCTCTTGCCGCTGGAGTTTGGGAATATGATATTCAACAACTGACATAAACCTGTCAAACGCCGCTGTCGGACTATCGGCTGCTATTTGATCTAGCCAGCCATTTAAGCGGTCTACGTTGCCTTCAACAAAAACGGCTATTGCCTGCCTTGCCTCTGCCGTTGCCTTGTTAGGCTTTCCCGTGCGAGAACCGCCGCCTGTTTTTATACCTTTTGCCATGGCACTTTATCTCAGTTTGCGATAATAAATTAACGTCTCATGTCCTAATCAATGATTTTACAATCCCAATTAGGGCGGCGTTTATAGGCACCCCCAAAAATGGAAAAAACAAATTCGTTTTCCGCTTTGGTGTAATAAAATTTACGCCGAAGCCTTTTTAAAAAGCTGTCGCCAAATTCTTCATAAAACTTTTTGTCAAACGCTGCCGAGCTAAAATCGTAATTCTTCATTGTAAGCCTTCTAAAAAAACCCGCCGCATTCCGCAAACAAGACGCGACGGGCTTTCGATGATGAACCAATCAAGCATTAAGGAGATTAACACTTAAAGCAAATCTAGCATATTTGTTTTTGTCTGTAAATAAAAAAACCCGTCGCTGTTTCCGTGGAAGATGCGACGGGCTAAGAGTAAGCATGACTATTTGTAAAAAATTAGCACAGTGGTTTTTTGATGTCAAGTACGTGAATCACGTATGGGCTTTTCAAAGTCTTCATATTTGTAAACCTTAGGAATCCACTTGCTATGGCGCTCGATTATTTCCATCAATGCTGACACGGGGCCGCTGATAGGCACTGAGCCATCTTCATAGCGCCTGATGGTGCGGGTATGAACGCGGATGATTTCGGATAGCTGGGCCAGTGATAGCCCAGCGTCTTTGCGGATTTTGATAAACTGTTCTGGGGTCATTTATGCGCCCATCCCTTCGCGGACAATAAATTTTGCCCAGCTGTGACTAACGACAACGCCATTAGCGCGATAAAACTGGTCTTTCTTGGTAATCTTGATCGGCATCCATTCAGTTTTAACTGGTGCATTATTTTCGTAAACTGTTTTAAAACCGTAAACGATTTTTTTGCTGTTGAGGTAGCTAATTATTTCTTGCTGGTTGCGTGTCATCTTCAGTCTCCTGTTAGGCGGGCATCATTGCCCTGTTGATGATTAAATATCGCATAGCTTTGACGGCGTGTCAAATATTATTTTGGGTAATATTGTTTCTTTTTTGCGCCTTGTCAAATTTCTTGGCCATGTCGTGCAATTTCGGGTGATGCATAAAACTGGTTTTTATAACTTATGGGCGTTTAAATCTCGGCTATGTGCGGACCATGCTTCTGGTTGATATAAAACGCGGGCCTTTCGTTCGTGCCTACGTCTGCCATCGGTGTGTATCGGCTATGCGTCATCGTGAGATAAAGCTCTGTCACATCGGTGTTTGTTTCGGCCTTTTCAATAAAAAACATTTGGTCGCAAGCTTTTTCAAGCCCAGCGGAGCCAAACACTTGGCCTTCGCGGTTTAGCTGGCTAAGAATGACGCACCAGATTTTGTGCCTGCGCGAGAAGTTGGCGCACCATTGCGCAACGTCATACAGAAAATCAGCCTTGCTTTGATGCTTTTCGCCGCCCTGTACAAGTTGCCAGTAATCCAAAATAAATCCGGTGATTTGCCGTTTAGAAACCAAACGGGCTATTTCGCCCTTAATTTGATTAAAACTGCAGCCCGGCATGTCTAGATAAAGCGTGTGATCCTTACCAATCACAGCCTCTTGCGCCATTCTGCTCAAGATAGCAGGGTTTTTTTCCTTTGCCATAAACGCTAATGAATTAACCCCTATGCGCCGGGCAATGTTTCGCTGCTCGATTTGCTGCGAACCCATCTCAAGCGCAATATACGCATGTGGAACGCCGTTTTCATTTAGGTTTTCAGATATCGTGTGCGCAAATGTGGTTTTGCCGCGTTTTGCGGCCCCACAGAGGCCATATGTAAATCCGGCGTACAACCCCCCAGCCATGGCATTGTCAAGCCCCTGTAGCCCCGTTGTGTAGCATTGTGGTGGTAGTTTAACTGCCTCGCAAGCTTCCATCGCGACTTGGCGCTTAGTTTTTACGAAAATACTTGTTCCGGCTGTTTTTTCTAACAAGCCCATTGCTTCCGATCTAACTTCATCGGCTGATTTTGAAAGCATGGATTCCTGTAAAGCCCTGATTATTTCTTGCAAGCGGCGCTTGTCCGCCATGTCGCGTATAGTCTGAGCATAGGATTCTGCGTTAATAACGCCAAAAGCGGATGCAGCCAGCTCGATTAAATAATTTTCGTCGGCGTCTGTCCTGCCGATGAAATACGGCTTAAGCGCAACCGGGCTAAATGACTTTCCTGCGGTTATTAGCTCGTAGGATTTTGCAAAAACATCGGCGTGAAACGGGTGCGCGAAATCTTCCGGTCTTACTGTTCCAGCGATATCAAAAATCTTTTCGTTGTGCAAAAACAAACAGCCTAAAAGGCCTTGCTCTGCCTCGATTGAGTTAAAATCCATATTCACGCATAACCTCCGACGTTTGTGGGTTCGATTTAGTTTTTTTGCTTTCAAGTTCGCCTTGTCTGCGTCTGCCCCAAGCTTGCATGGTTGCCCAGTAGTCGCTGTATTTCTTACCTTTGCTGCGGCAGTATAGGATTAACTCTTCTCGTAAGCCAAATCTATCAACCTGCGGACAGTTTTCTTTAAACCAGTTTTCATAGTGGCCATTAAGTTTTTCTGATTGCAGCTTTTCCAAGGTGCTAATCTTTTTGGTCGGCGGTGCGTTCTCTGTCTCTGTCTCTGTCTCTGTCTCTGTCTCTTGCGAGCGCGCGAGGGATATAGCGTTGATATCATCATGATATCGCGGTGTCTCAGAGACTATTAGAAAATCTGCAAGGTCTTGAATTGCCTTGTTTATTTCCTTTTCTGTTTTGCGAAGCCTGAAAGCAATGTCCGCTATTTCTGGTAAAACGCCCTCCCTCTCGGTGTCTTCGCTTGCGAGGAGCCAAAGCCCTATCAAAATTCTAAAGTTACAGTCTGATATCATCGCGATATCACGGCGTTCCAATATTGTTTTATACAGCTTAATCCACGGTGGATTCCTGTCCTTAAAATGCTGGAGATCGTCCCAATTTTTAATTTTAATCATCTTGATGCCCCTTGCTGATGTCCAGCGCAGGCGCGTTTAATCCGGCCTCGCTAATCAATGAAAGATTGTGGATTGTTTGTGGTAGGTCGTCGCTTATTGCAAGCTCGATTAATTTTATGGCAAGTATATCTGAAAGTTTCTTCATAATTCCTCGTCTCTTTCCGTCCGCTTTGAGAAAATGTGTGAGGGCCAAGGCCGGGACGAGGTAGGCACGATTGCAATTCGCGCCCTCACTGTCACAGAATAAAAAAAGTTCCCTGCCCTGTCAAATATATTTTGCACACAATACAAAAATCACGGCTAAATCATGGCTAAGTCACGGCTAAATAATTTTTCACATACCCTATTGACTAGCGCTGTGCTATTTAGTACAGCTTATATAAGACAACTTACGAGGTATTGAAATGCAAGAAACCAGCGAATATTTAGAGCACACGCTTAAGCTATGTGAAACCGGCGCACCCGTTGATCATCGGTTAATGACCGCTGCGAATGAAATTAGAAATCTTAAAATTTATGTTCGCTTAATGAGAGACCCAGAATTAGCGTTTGCCCTTGAGCATGATTTTGATCGCCTTATTCAACAGGCTGAAGATTATGCAAAAAAAGCCAGACATATTGCCATGAACAAAATCAGCGGAGATGCAGCATGACCCCGCAAGATTTACTACTGCTGATTGACTACAACAAAGAAACCCTGCCGCGCCCTCATTATGTGAACAAGCCCATGATGACCGCTGCTTTACAACTGGAGAGACTGAAATGACCGCTGATATTCTTAGAAAAGCCATGGATGATGTGAGTGCCGCGCATGAAAAGCTGGGCATTCAAGTCAAGGGTGGTAAGAAATACACTCAAATTGCCAATCGCATGGAAGCTTTCCGCCGCCATTTCGGTCTGGAATATGGTTTTGAAACAAGCCTGAATCCTACAGCAAAGGGCGTTGTGTTCACCGCCACAATTAAAAACAAAGATGGGTTTATCATCTCTATGGGCAACGCTTATGCAACTGATATTAGCAAAGAGAAGTCCCTTGAGAAGCTAGAGACAACAGCCGTGGGCCGCGCTCTTGCCGGAATCGGTCTGGGCGGTGGTGAGTACGCTTCACAAGAAGAGGTTGATACATGGCCAGACCGCTATGAAGAGCCAAAACAGCCAGAGCCAGTGCAGTTCACACGCGATGGATCGATGACCCAGCGAGATATTTCATACGCCATTCAATGCTGCGTTGACCCGGTTGAGATTGACACCGTTCTTGACCAATATGCGCAGAAAATTGCCGGTTTGCCTGAAATGACACAGGGAATGCTGGGCGATATCGCTGATAACCGTAAAGCGGCTTTAGCTGCGAACGTAATCCTGCCATTGGCTAAGTATACGTTTATTGATGTTCAAGAGGCCAAAGATTTCGCAAAAACGGTTAAGGATTACGTAGACAAAAGCACAGACGAAAAAACACTATCAACGTGGATGCTTGGTAACGACCACAAACTAAAAGCGCTTGACGTAACATTAGAGGCAGACACGCATCAAACTAAAGACGGTAGCCCGTATCAAAGGGCTGTAAAATTATACACAAACAAACTAAACCAACTGAAAAAGGAGACCAAAAATGGATGATGTTCAAAAACTGAAAGCATCGCTGCTAAAACTGGCCATGCGCACCTCACAAGATGTGAATGATGCTATTGAGCAGGCCCGGCAAGGCATGGAGTTTATCTATGGCTCACCCGCAAGGCCGCAAGATGTGCCGATTCAGATTACAACACGCTATTCTGAAACGTCCAGCAACGCCGCAGATAAAACAGATGAAGAAAGCTTGGTGCGCATTCATAATACCGGAATGAAGCTTCTGGCGGCGCTATGCGCCAAATCAGACAAGGGTGAAAAGCTCCTCATGGATGATGCTTACAGTGATCTTGGGATCGGCAAGACATTTTATGGCCCTGTCGTCCAGTCTTTAATTCGTAACGGCTATATTAAAAAAACCGGCGTAAATAACGGCACAACCTGGACAATTCTAAAACGCGCCAACGGTGCGCCATATAAAAAACCAAACTCGCCTAAAAGCATTGGCGCAATGGTTGATGAGGTTTTAAGCGAAGAGGATTCACAGCGCAAAGCGTACAGAAAAAGAATGGCCGGGTCCGAAATTAAGGACGCGATGAAAATCTTAGAAATGGCCATTGCAATAACTAATATTGGCGAAGCGCCAAGGCTCTCGATTATCGCCAGAGACCTAAACATAACCAGCTCATGCTATGTTAAAGCCGTTGAATTCTTGATTGGAAACCGATATGTCGAGAAATTTGGACAGGGCTATAAAACAACTTGGCGGATTCTTAAACGCTCAGATGGAACGCCATACAAAAAAGAGGGAATCACATACTGCCCGCCAGCGCCTGCCGAGGGCTATGGCATGAAACAACAACTTGGCACAATCGCCAGCATTAAATACGTATAGGAGCATAAAATGACATTTGTACATAGAGAAAAATCAGGAACTTTCCGTATTAACGAGCGCAAAAACCTTGATAGTCACCCAGACTTTACCGGGTCTGGCAAAATCGAGGGCAAAGATGTCTGGATAGATGTCTGGCGAAATAAAGACAAAAACGGCAAGGAATATTTTAAAATCACATGGAAAAATAAAGACCTTAGCCCGGCTAAAGAAGTGGCAAAAACAGTGGCAAAGCAAGCCCCACCTGTGGCTGATGAGTTTGATTCGGAGATTCCGTTTTGATTAGCGACGAACAGGCTGAAAAGGCCGCCGATTGGATACGCGATAACGCGGGCAAAATTGCGCGGGCAAAAGGCGAAAGGGTTTGGGCTGAGGAATATCGCAAATCTCTCAAGGCCATGCTCTTTTTAAACGCAGAGGGCGGCGTTGCAGATAGGGAAAACCAAGCATACGCACATGATCACTATTTGCACCATCTTAACGTCTTGCGAGCGGCGGTTGTTCGTGATGAGGAGTTGCGGGCAATGAAAAGCGCGGCAGAAATGAAAATTGAGGTTTGGCGTTCGCAAAGCGCCAACCTTCGGGGCAGAATTTAATTATGGGGGCAAACTTATGACCTATAAACGCAAAGAAATCATAGGCGATTGTGTTCTGTATCAAGGCGATTGCCTTGATGTGATGCCCGCGCTGGGCAAGGTTGATGCCGTGGTGACCGACCCGCCTTATGGGGTAACATACCATAAATGGGACATTGTTGTACATCCATCAAAATGGATGGTTGCTGATTGCTGTGTTGCAACCGCTACAGAACCTTTTGCTACGAGCTTAATAAACCAAAGCCCATTAAATTTTAAATTCGATTGTGTTTGGGTAAAGAACTGCGCAACCAACGCAATGAACGCAAAGCGAATGCCAATAAGAAGGCATGAAAGAGTGCTTGTGTTTGGTGATTACAAATGGAACCCGCAAAAAAGAAAAAGAAATTCATTAGAATTAAACAGGTTAAATAAAAAACAAAAAGAAACAATGGAATACGCAACGCCGGATTCTATTATAGAGATAGATTCTATTAATTGCAGATCGGGAGAGAGAACAAATCATCCAAGTCAAAAACCGGTTGGCTTGATGAAGTATATTATAGAATCATTTACAGAAGGGTTAATCCTAGACCCATTCATGGGCTCTGGCACAACCGGAGTCGCTTGCGTCAAACTTGGCCGCAAGTTCATAGGAATTGAGCTTGATGAAAAATATTTCGACATTGCTTGCAAACGCATTGAAGAGGCATATAAACAGCCTGATTTCTTTATTGAGCCGCCTAGGGAAAAACCAAAACAGGAGAATTTGTTATGATTTACAATATGCGGGTTGATGGCTTTAACATTGAGGAGCTGTATATACCCGGAAGACCAACCGAGTTTGAGCTTGCGCGGACCAAAGACGAGCTTGCCAAGAAATACAGCATACCAAGGCATTATATCCGTCTTGTGGCTAAAACCCGGTCAAAATACAGAGACACACCAGCAGGGAGAGAATATTTTGATTAAGCTTATTGAAGCCCCATGGCCAGATTCGATTTTAAACCCAAACCGAACGTCTCACTGGGCGAGAAAAGCAAAGGCGAAAAAGCTATCTTTCAATGAGGGCTTTTTTCTAGGTAAGGCAAATAGGGCGGATTTTGAAGACGGTGATATTCCGCTTTTCTTGACGTTCCACGCGCCGACCAAAAGGAACTACGACCTTGATAACGCGCTGGCGTCTATGAAGTCGTTTCTTGATGGCATGGCGAAATCATGGGGCATAGATGACAGAAGATTTTGCCCGATTATGGTTGCCCGTGGTGGGGTCATAAAGGGCGGCAAGGTTGTGATTGAGGTAACATATAGAGGACAGAAAAATGAAGATTGATAAAACGATTGCGAGAGTGTTTTTTACAGAATATTGCAAAACCCATAAACTGCATCAAAGTAAGCTTATTTCGCTTTCCAGAAGCCGGGAAATCTTACAGGCTCGCCGGGCGCTCATAAAGGAAATGCGAGACAAAGGCTTTAGCTACGGCCAGATTGCAGCGGTTATGAATCGCGGCAGGTCTACGATTCAGCATTATTTAAAAAATAATTAAATAGCCTATTGACTGTCCTATATAGTACAGGTACTATCTTTTTAACAAAGGAGATAACACATGCAATATTTGGAATATTTATTTACCGACATTGAATCAACAATTGATGCCGCAGAAACTGAGCAAGAGGCGCTTAATATTGCCGATCAGCTCAAAGCTTATGAGGCGCTTTTAACGTCATTTAGATTGCTCATTGAAACACAGACGCCGGGTAATGATATGATCAACGCACTTGATAACGACCTTGAGCATTTTGAGGTTTGGGCGTCCGATCTGGCCATAAGCGCAGAAGCTGCGGCCAAGGAAATCCGAGAAGCCGCAGAAGACCAAGAAAAATATGGCACGTATGAAGAGCAACACCGCCAGCGTATGGGGGATGTGCTATGACACACGAAACACACACGCCGGGACCTTGGTACGTATACGATGATGGAAGCGATGAAATATTTATTGGAAAGTATCCATCGCCAATAAACTCGGTCAGCACCATTGCAATAGCAATTGGTATTATGGGCGAAAAGGAAAACCTAGCAAACGCCTGCCTAATCGCAGAAGCCGGAACCGTTGCCACTGAGTGCGGATTAACACCGCGCCAGCTATTGGACCAGCGCAATGAATTGCTTGAGGCGCTCGAAAAGATTAGCGCTGGCTGGGGCTCTGCGGAAGATGCCAGAGGATTAATGAAGGCGTCGGAAGTAAAAACTGCACGCGCCGCAATCGCAAAAGCAAAAGGAGAAACACCATGAGACATTTTGGCCTATTTTCCGATATTTCAGAGGCGTTAATGAGGCGTCAAGAATATGAAGATTTATCAAACAGATTTGAGGCTTTTCTTGATGAAATACCAGACGTTCCTGAGCCGGGTCAATTTGACAGGCAAGCAAAACACCGGGACAAACTTGCATCGCTTTTGTTTGAAGCATCTTGTTACAGAATAAAACTTTTAAGGGGAAAATCATGATCACCACGCACTCATATTACACAAAACACCGCCGCACGAGAGGCCGCATCCGCATGACTCTTGCTGTGTCGTTCTTTCTATCTTACGTGCTGGCTGGTCTAGCGTTTGGTAATCCATACCCGGTATTCGTTGAATACGATGACCCGATGATAGTATCCAGTTACTTTTATGACCCGCTAGGGGGTGAATATGAAATCCGATAGAATCATCATGGCAAACGATAACTTGCCGATAGAAAAAGTCTGCTTAAAGCTAACCATGGATTTACTTGGTCAGGTTGTTATTGACCTGCGCAGAATGTCCAGTGTTTGCCAGAATATCGACGGTAAACGAGCATTATTGATAGCGGCCAAGAATTATGAAGACGTTCTTGAAAAAGCGCGGGAGTGGTAATTTAACTATGGCGCGGGTGCGTGGTGTGGATAGACGTATCGCACTAGGCTATGCCGGACGTCCGGCCCCGCGTCTCCAGATTTAACGAGAGGAAATAAACATGAGAAAGAACAAAACACCTGAACCAAAAACATGGTATCGCATTGAAGTCATTCAAACCGGAAATGGCTATATGACGCGCGAACATTATGCATCGTGGCGCACGTATCCCGGCAATTATGATCATGATTTTAGACAGGCGGAAACCGCCGTTTTGACAATTGACGGCAATAAAAACCCAGATGATGCCAAGGCGGTTGTTGAATTGATTGATACGCTAATTAAGCAAAGGGCCGAAATATCCCGCCTTAACGATGTCATAAACAATTTTAAAGATGCGCAAGAAAAAATCATGAAGGAAACACAATGAACAAAGACCAAGCAAAACAGCGTATCGACGAACTAAAAACCGAACTGGCACGCCTTAAAGAAATTATCGAAGCGTCGGAGGCTGGGTATCCTGCGTATGGGACGGGATATTACACCATCTCAACGGTCGGCGTTGTAGACGCGGGGGTTTGGATGAATTTCGGTTATGAACAACATCGGTATGTCACAGGCAATATCTATCTGAAAGCAAAAAACGCCGAAACTGTCGCACGCATGTGGAAAAAATACGCCGAGATTGTCGGTAGCTGGCGTCCGAATGGGCGGGATATGAGGCAGGAAAAATGGGTTGTGACGCATGATTATTCCGAAAATATCGCATTTCCAAACCTCGCAACGCACAATATATGCGTTGGCGCAAAACTCGTATTCCCTACCCGCGAAAAAGCCCAGCAGTTCATCGACGCATTCAAGCCAGAAGACATTGCGCTTTTCTTAGGGGGTGAGTGATGCCGTTATTATTTTTATTCTGGTATTGCTATGACGACCACTTAGCCGCAGCGCTAAATGTGCCGGGGCTTGGCGATCTGCCTTGGTGGGTTGTTCTGCTGTTTGCGCTGTCGCTTGCCCCTGTGACGTTTAGAGGTGATAAATGACCGATAGCATTATCAAAGCCGCTGCACATGCAAACGCCGCATTAGACAGGGCATTGCTTGCCAGATCACCATTATGGGCGCAGCACCTTTACAGGCTTGGGTGGGTTAAGCCGCCGTTTTTAGAGGCTATTCAGGAGACCGAAAATGACCGATGAAATCAAGCCCGATAAATTTAACCCCGAATGGAAATGCAAGCCGGGCTGTGTAGCACACGAAGTCATTAAAGAATGGCTTGAGCATGGCCATGCCCGCCCCGCACCCGTAACGCCGGAAGCGGCAAGGGAGGCCGCAGAGCGCTTGCTTATGGCAGGAAAAGAGTACGACGAGCTTTTGGAAAAAGGCGAATATCCTGAAGCTTACGTGCACGAGCGCTTTTGCTTAAACGCTTATTCAATATATCTCGCCCTTCTCAAACACGCATTGGGGCGATGATGGATAAATACGCCATTATCGAGTGGGAAAGCTATGGCCAGTTTGATCCAGTTGTCATAGAAACCGGGCGAAGCTTCTGGCGCTTGTGGCACAAGCTTAACGATTGGCGCAAAGCCTCGCCGCGATACGTAGCCGTTAGTTTTGTAAGCATCTCAGGCTATGCAGAGCGACAATATTTAATGGGATCGAAGCCGTTAAAAACAACCAGAAAAATCATACGCATAGGTGAAGAGAATGAATAAAACTGAAAGATTTTGTGAAAAATGTGGCGCTGATTGGCAAGGTGAAAAGATAGAAGACCCCACTCCCTTCAATAGTCCGCATAAATTTAAAATATATGACGACATGCCCTTTCCTAGTAATTATGAAGCCTTTGAGGCAGACGTAAAAGACGGACGCTGGAATGATGACCCGCGACTTGAAACGCATTTCTCGCGTAAAATAGGGATTTATTGTCAAAATAGGGACAGAATAGTTTCGTATAAATGCCCTGATTGTAATACAAATGAGATACGTTCATGACTCGCCTTGCCCTATTCCTGATGCTCATAACCGCGCCCGCATACGCCCAGACCAGCACCACCATCGGCGCTACATTCTCAACTGCCGATGAATACGCGGTTGTGGAAGACGGTTCATGCGAGATCAATGCAGGGGTTTGCGAGCCTTCGCCCAGCGATTGCTATATCGACGGTATGCCGTGTGAGGTTGCTTTAACTCTAGTGGGAGATTCTGAAAATGACGCACAATGATAAAATAATTATAACGCCTGACAACGCAGAATTTATCTTAAAAATAGGCGAGGATACCTATGTTCTTACAAAACCGGTTCCGCCTTGTGATGCAGTTGTGTTTAAGGGGTTTTCTCATACCACAATTATAACAGAGCCAGCGGACGTCTATGAGGTAAAAACATCTATTGATTTTACTATTTCACCAAACGTAACCCTTTTTATTACGGACATTAGAGATAAATACCTGACCGCGAAAGACCCCCTTGAGGTACACAGGCGGGATTTGGCATATAAATGGGATCGTTTCTTTGAGCGCACAAAAGATTGCACGTTTACGAGCGGCTCTGTTAAGCTTGGCAAATAACCAATTTATTGCCGCCAAAACCGTTGATATCGTCTTCGAACCCGAAACACAGGGCGATAACTAGGCACGTCATCCGCAGCGCTCAGCGATTGTTATATAGACAGTATGCCGTGTGAGGTTGCTTTAATTCCTAAGAAGGATTCTTAAAATGCCTTGTAAAAATATTATTGTTACCGAAGAGATGATATTGGATGGCTTGAAGGCTCTTCCGCCGTTTGACACAGGCTATTATGGGTCTTCTCGGGAAATTGTAATCGAGCTTTTTTCCATCGCTCTCCGTGCTGCTTGCAAGAACTGCCTTGACTGTGGCAGTCCGGATGGGATAAACTCGTCCTTATAAGAACTACCGATCCTTAGGCTGTGACTAGACAGTTTTAGGACATTTAAAAAAGGGTGCATTGCAGTGTGCCCTTTTTCTATTATCGTCTTCGAACTCGAAACACAGGGCGATAACTAGGCGCGTCCGCGCCTGCACCCAGCCGCCCGCCAAGCCACAGGCCAAAAATAGAGAAATACCCCCCGGGGGGAGTTTCGTACTCAATAAACAAATTAGGGGAAAACACGTTTATAACATCGGGCGTCAGGCTGTTTGAGTTTCCGCCGCTAAACAGCGCAAAGCCGAACGTGCTATTATTAAGAGCGCTTATGCCACCATTGGCCGCAAGAAAATCAGTCAGGCCGCCGCTAAGAATAAAATCAAATACTAGTTCATCAGAGGTAGGGCTTACGCCGTTTACAATCGCGTCCGCCGCCGTGTAAACCCCGTCTAGGTGCAGAACGCAGCGCAAATCAGCGTTTGTTAATTCTGTGTTTGCGTTTACGTAAACTTCGAACCGCGTGATTGTGGCATTTGATGGGATAGGCGCTGGGTAGTCGCCGCTGACATCCTCGAAATACTGCAAGTCAGTAAAACGCGCCCCGAATGAAAATGTGATGGACAGTTCTTCAAAGTTAGCCCAGTCACCAAAGACGTCAACAATATAGTTGGTTAGCGGATAAGCGGTAAAACTAGTTATAGGCATTGCGGCACTCCGCCAATGTCGTGTACAGCGCGTCCGTTTCTAAGTCATAGCCAAAAACATCATTGCCATTGCGGTCATAAAACTGTCCGAAAGGGCCAATAAACACATTTACGCGGCGCGGCAAGTCGTAAAGCTTTTGTCTGTATTGAAGCAAATGGCCAAACGCATTCTTAGCTATTGCTGGGTCATCCTTATTAATTACTGAGCCTTGGTTCTGCATAAATATGAAAACATCATAATCGCTAAATACACTAGCCGTTCCTTGCGCCAAAGAGCCCCCCAGAACAGCCCCTAAGATCGGGCCGGGGTCTGTACCGCCAAGCGCCACAATCGCCAATGGCAACTGCGTCTTGACGTCATTAACCAAGGCTTTTAGCTCGCTGACTTCGGCAGCGTCTAAAGTCGGCCAGTGATAAAGCGCCTGCTGCTGTTCTGTTGTTAAGTCGTACCATGCCATAATAATTCACCTATGTTGGGTCAACGGATGTGATTGGGTCTGCGCTTGAGCTTGTGGTAAGAGCTGCCGTCCATGCCAGCGTTGCGTCATTTTCTTTAAACACATCAACGTTTCCGGGTGTGCTGACAGTGCTGATTTTATTGCGCAGAATACGTAAGGCATTTAGCGGTGAGCGCGAAGCCTCGCCCGTAATAGTGGACATGTCGATTTTCAGCAAGCCTTCTGCCATTTCCGTAACTGCGTCAGTAGCCAGCGCCGAGGCCGTAATCACGTTTGCCGCCATCGTGGTGACGTTTGCGGCCAAGTTTGCAACTTGTGGATTGAAGGCAATCAGGTGAATTTCTTTAGCTACTGGCGACATATTCGTTGCGCCTTTAAGCAAGATAATAGATTCCATTCCAGAAGATACAGCCGCGTCAGGCAAGTCAAGGCGGTATACGCCCGGCATGTTTGTTGCATCCACCTCAATAAACCCACCGTCTGAATGTGCAGCCGTGGCGCTCGCCAGTGTTACAAGGGTTATAACTGCCGATGCGGTTCGCTCTCTACAATAATAAGCCGTCAGACCCGCCGAGTTAAAAACAAGGCCTGTTAAGCCCGCGCCTGTGGTTAAGGATGAGTTCTGAATAAACACATAAACGGTTTGATCGGTTGCTCCGGCCTGAATCTGTAAGCTCATATTAGTTTATCCTTATACTTGTGTTACAACAATGCGCTCGCCATCAAAAACTAGCGCCATTTCTGGGGTTCGCACATATCCGAAACAAGTTGTTTCTGCCGGAATCGTGGTCACCAACCTGTCACCGTCATAAAGCGGCAACGGCGCATTTCCGTTGTTTGTGATAATAAAATCGCCTGTAAATTCATCCATCGTATACCCCTATGGTGTAATTGTGATGCCAGTGTTGCCGCCGCCGTTTGTACTGCTTGTGGCCGTCCACGTTGCGCCGCCTGTGAATGTCATGCTCGTAATATTACAGAATGTCATAGCGTTTGTGCCTGCCGAGTCAGACCATGTGGCAGTGCCGCTGGTGGAACGTATGACCACAAGATTACCTGATGTGCCGTTGATGCTGACGGCGTTGATCGTGTTGGTTGTGGCGTTTGGCCATCTCGTGTTTGCGTTCGGGTCAAGCGTTAGAGATGCAATTGTATTTGCGCCCGTAAAGGTAAAGGTTGCCGCGCCAGAAGCGCCGCGAACACGGACGTTGTTATAAGACAATCCCGCGCCTGCCATGGTCTTTGTCGTCGCGCTGGTGTTCGTAAAGTCGATTGTAGAGCTTTCACGGTTAAAGGTTGTGCCAGTCGCCCCAGCGTTCCACAATGTTCCGGTTCCTGAAAGGGTAAACGTGCCGTTACCCATCGTGATTGTTTTTGTGTTGCTGTTGCTAAAGGCGAATGTGCTTGTCCACGTGAAGTTGAAGTCATTGAAATCAACCGTTCCGCGTGTGTGCGTATACGTGGTTCCCGTATAGCCTGCCTGCCATGTGTAGGTTCCGCCAAAAGATTCTATTGTAACCGCTGTGGCCGCTGGAGAGGTTCCGAGATTAATATTGTGTGAGCCGCGCCCTACAAAAGTGTAAATTGTGGTTGTGTTGGTAATTGTCGCGGTTCCCATGACGAATCCGCCATAGTATTCAACCGATGTTCCGCCGCGTGTGAATGTCGGACTATTTGTAACCGCGCTGGCGCTGATGTTACACATTCTAGGCGCTTGAGTTGATTGAATATCAACGGTCTGGCTTCCAGCAGAGAACGAGTTCGCATCGAATACAGCCGTATCCTGCAATAGCGGAACGCGGTGATTATCGGCAGTACCGCCGGAGGATGATGACCATTCGGCCTTGGTTGCCCAGTTACCAGTTCCGCCGACCCAATAGGACGTGCTTGGCGTTGTAAACGTGATCCCGCTGTTGCCGCCGCCATTGCCGGAAAGACCTGAAATCGCAGACAGGTTCCAGCTCCCAGCGCCAGCGCCTGTAATGTCTCTCAGGTCTATATTGGTGCAAGCTACTGTTGCCGCCGTAATGGTTCGCGCCGTTCCCATTGTGTTAGAGCGCACAAACAATCTCTGCGTTACGCTGTTTCCATCCGCTTTGAACGTCCCCGAAACCGTTTGATTAGCTGACAGTGATAGGTCGCCGGAAACACTGGCTCCCGATGAAACCGATAATGTGCCATAGGTGTTCGCGCCATTGATTGTGCGCGTTGCGGTCATGCCTAAGTGCGTCACTGTGGCAAACGTCAAGCCGCCGCCTGAGAAGACAGTATTAGCAACCGCCACAACGATTTGAGATGTCCCAGCGCTGAATGTCAGGTTTGTTGTTGTTCCAGTATCCCATGAGGTTGCCACGTTGACCGTAGAGGAACCAAGCGTAATTGTGCGGGTGTTCGAGTTTGCCGACGAGAATGTTCCAACGCTCATCGTCTGGTTGCCGCTGTTGAAATTACCGTTTGTTACGGTAAACGAAGCCCCCGCAGCTTGTGTTATAGCGGCTGATAGTGTCCAGCCCCCACCAACGCCGTTAAACACGATATTACCGACGTTTTTAACGCCTGTGTTAATCGTTCTGCCTGTTGATGTGGATGCGAATGTAATCGCTGAGGTTGCCGTGTTGCCTAGTGTATATGTCATACCAGCAACAAGCGTTAGGCTTCCGTGAATCGTTAGCGTAGTCGCCGCCGGGTGTGAAATGGTTCCCGTGTACCCGGTGCAGTTTAAATTAGCGCAGACAGAAGAGGCGGACAGGGTGCAGGTCGTCGCGCCTGAATTAGCGTCAAAAAATACGTTGGTCGCTGATGTAGGCACAGAAGCCCCGCCGACGCCGCCAGAAGAGCTCGCCCATTTGGTCCCGGCAGTACCATCCCACGTAGCTGCACCGCCAACCCAATAGCGGTCCGGGCCTGCCGCTGCCCCGATACGTGGGCCGATTGGCGACATTGCGTCTAATATTTGAAAGCCGCCATCCATTTTCTATATTAGATGCTCCGGAGTTTTGCGCGGATTTCTTCAAGCTTAGTTTCGGCTGTTTTTGCATCGGCTTCAGCGCGGGCCTTGGCAGATTCAAGACTGGCAACATCTTCAATCAGCGCCTTCTTTTTGCTTTCAAGCGTCAAGACGGCTGATTTAGCTGTTTGCGTTACTTGCTCGGCTGCATCCTTAGCATCCTGTTCAATAACCAGCGCCTTTTCTTTAGCGTCAAAAATAGCCTTGTCTGCCTTGGCTTGTGCATCGGACAAAATGGCCTTGGCTTTTTCATTGGCGTTTTCGTTCTTAGCCAGCTCTTTTTTCAAGGCTTCGTTTTTTTGCGCAAGGTCTTTTTCCGCTTGCGCCATGCCTTCCAGCTCCGCAAGAGCTGTGCGGCAGTTTTCAGCCGAAATCTTGTCATTCAGCATTGATGTTATAATTTTTTTAAGTTCGCTCATTTTTAGGACGCCTTCATTGCTTCGATGTGAACATTAACAGCGGGCGATGTGCCGCCTGTGACTTTTGGCCTAATCCAGCGTGGGTTTTGCAGAATTTGCGCACCCGATGCGGATGTAAATGCAAGGTTGGTTTCGGTTGTGTCGGTCAAGATAAACCAATCAGTGTCGCTTGCAAGGTTAGGTGAGCGCAGGCATGAGCCGTATAGCGTGACCGTTGCGCCAGAACCAAAGTTCCCCAAAACCTGCACGCATTTGTCATTATACTGTGAGCGGCGGTATGGCTCGCCATATTGGTTGGTTGTTATACCAATCCACTGAATATTCTGAGCGTCGCCCTCAAGGAGAGATGAGATTGTAATTGTCATTTTCGATTCCTTTTATTGATTGCAATTCGTGTCAATTGGCTGGGGATGACATAGACAGTCATAAACCCGCGCATGTTCTATAGTCTTAACCCACTCAGGGCGGGTTATAAGGCAAAAATCATTTCCCGATGCCGTATCGCTTGCGCAGCTTGGCATCAAGAGAAGGGTCGGAACGAAGCACAGCGTCATTAGCCTTTTTGACAGTTTCAATGGTTTCCGCGTCGCTCTTTCGCTTTTCATCGTCCCGCCCCCTCTTAAATTGCTCACGCCCCCACGCCCAAAGCAAGGAAAGGAATGCCCCGATACTGGAAAACGCAAGCAATATCTTAGTTAAAATTCCGCTCATTTATTCAGTTTGCTGTAATCCAAAGCGACTTTGCTCTCGACTACCCGCTCATAAGTTGCCTTGACGCCCTCAGCTTCAATCTGCTGTGGAATGCCTTCATTATAAGCCGCGCCGAATGTTCCGACTGTTACCAGAAATAACCAAAAAGCCATTTTTTATTCTCCGTCAATAAGTTTTGCACAATAGGCTTTAGCGACTTCTTTGTCGGTAAAGATTTTAAAAGCCTCACCAGCGTCAGTGGCATAGCCTAGAAAGAAAGAGCCAGCGGCGATAATAAGGCCAGCAATAACAGGTACTAGTTTTTTCATGAAAACTCCTATAAGATGTACGCGATTTTAACACAAAATTTACAAAAATCCAAGATATTAACTTGTGGCCTCAAAGTGCATTGCATCCGGCCTTAGCCAATGACCGCCCCACTTCCAGCCCTCATCTTCAAATATGTCAACAACCTTTAAGGGCATCATTAATTCGGCGTCATCGTTTGTGTGATGCTTGCGCCCTAAACGGTTATATTGCGGCGATAAATCAATTGCAGCGCCCCATGAATGAATGCTGAGTTTATTTGACCCGCGCATAGTGCGGAATGTATATCCGCCGCCGCATCTATCAAGCTGATATTTCATAATGTCCTCAATCGTCATTACCTTGGATATATTAGCCAGAATCCGGTTTAAAGACCGAGCGCATTTGCGATGCAGGGATATGGTTTTAACGGGCTGTAGTGACCATGACCAGATCATCGGGTAAGCCGGAACAATCCGCACGATGTTTTCATTAAACCAATGAACATCGGCCACGCCATCAAGATTGATGTCAGGATTTCCGTAATACTCATTCATGTGTTTTGGGTCTGGGCTTGGCCACATGATTATTCACCTTCCGTTTTTTTAAGCTCTCTTTCAATCAGTGACGCATATCCTACAATATCATGCCATGAATCCACATGGTTTGGATCGCCGTATAAGATTCTTGAAATCTTTGTGGCAATCATCTCTAAAGCCTCACGCTGGTCTACCCGCATCCGGTTCCAGTTTGGCGAGTTCTTAATGGCTGTTTTAAGGTTCTGGGCGATTTGCGATTGCTCAAGAAATGAGCCGCCGTAGATTTTGCCGCGCTCTTTGAGTGTGTCTTCAATCATATTCGGCTTCCAATTCAAACATGGGTTTAGCAAGTATACCCTCTATACGGCCTTTGTAAATTGTAATTAAAACAATACCCCACCACCATCCGTTAGCGTTGTGTTTTGCGTAATCTTTAACCAATCCCCATGGCAGGGAACACCCCACGCCCACGGCTGTGACGCGCTCATGATTGCCAAGCTTGGTAGCCCCGGCGATATTCAAACGGTGTGTGTGGCCGTAAACAACGCAGCGCCTACTGTCGTTTGCTATTCGCTGGCTGGCGGTTTTTCCTGCGATTGCTTTGCCGCCCTCGTGTTTCGGGGCGTGTACAAAATCAACGCCCATATAATTATGATAAACGCCAAACGGAGAATGACCCCAGCCGTAAAAATCAAGCAGGCCAGTAAACTTGTTTGTATAAGTTCCATAGCTCGCCGGATTAAGGTTTTCATACAGCCACAACCTTTCATCATGATTTCCTAATGTAACGTGCTTATGCGGGTCGTTTTCTGGGAAATAGTTTTCATGAAACACCTTGAAAGCTTCAGCCACGGCCTCAATATCTTGATCGATTGAGTACTGGCTTTTTGCTGCATGAGAGCCTTTTTCTATCCATCGGGTGATACTGTCAAAGTCCCCCAGATCGCCAATGTGAATGATGGCATCGGGCTGCATATCGGTTAAATATCGGCCAATCCAAAGCGGAACTTTAGATTTAACGCCGGGTGAATAGTGCGCATCACCAATAACGCAGACCATGTACGGGGTATCATCCCATTCGTCTTGACTTGCTGCGTCAGCTATATTAGAGATTCTTAATGGCTCGTGTGTGGGCTTGTAGTACGGGGCGGGGGCTGGAGGGACGTAGGCGCTTTTTGCGTTATACGAGCCGCCCCCCTCTTTTTCTAGCCTATTGCGAAACGTGGTAAGCGGTATATTATTGGCTCTTGCTGCGGCCCTTATCGAGCCATGTTTTAAGACTTCATCGCTATATCTCATGCCCTTTTCCCAAAACTCCGGTGATTTTCCCTACGTCACGCAGTAAAACATCAAGTTTGGTGTTGATTTGCTCTATATTTTTGGCGGTGTGAGTTGCGTTCTTTTCGATGGATATAATCTCCGCGTTGTGCCGCGCTAGTGTTTCTTTCATGTCCTGCGCCTCGCTTTGCAACTTGCTGAATTTCTCGTCTACCCGCCTGCGGTCAAGCCAATCCAGAACCGCCGCGACTAAGCCGACAAAACCCGCCCCGCCGCTTGCTGTTACTATGTCCGGGTCAATTTCTATCATGTCAGTTTGAAAGCCTTGATTGTTAGCGTCCACGATGCGTTTGTAATGGGAAACGCATCACCGTTTGTTTTGTTCATGACGGTTAAAGATTTCGTAGCGCTGCCGATTTTGTAATAAATATTCGTTGCGTCGAATTGCAGCATAATACCCCGGTTCTGCGTATCGCCGGGATCGTTGCCAGCCGGGTTAATAAACACAGTGTTTCCAACTGAATACCCGCCCTCAGCTGACGTGCATGTAATGAAGGCTTGAACAAAATCAGGGTTTGCGCCCAAGCTGTGTGCTAGTGTGCCGGAGCCTGCCGCCGCTATCGTGAGAGCCGTTGACGTGTATGGCAGAACAACCGCTGCAACCGATGTATCGACATAAGCCTTGACGCTTTGCTGGGTTGGCGCTCTTGTGGCGCTATCACTGGCCATGTTATCTTCATCAAGCAAGGTCGTTGCAACGACATTTAATGCCGTGGCATAAGAAAGCGCGTCTGATGAGCTTGTATCCAAAAACAGCACTTTATCATCATTTACTGGCGTTTGCAGGGTTGCGCCGCTGATGGTTCCAGTCGGCCCTTGAGCGCCCAGATCGCCTGTTCTGCTCATTTGCAAATAACAGAAATCGTTATCGGTAAATGTGCCGCTGCCGCTGACATAAGTGACCGTGGCCTGTAGCCATCCTGTGTTGTCTGCAATCGCTGATATGTTAAACACGGCAAATGTTTGAGCCTCACCGTATTTTGTGATTTTAACCTGTCCCTTAACTGGGCTTGTGCTCGCGGTAATCGATAAGATTGCGGCGGATACGTTCGGATTTCCAGATTCAGCGCTTGACGCATCAAAAGCAATAGCCGTAGCGCTTGCAATTGTGGCGTTATTAAAGCGAAATTGTCCAGCCCCCGGATCGCCCATTGTGGTGCTGTTGTCAAATGTATACTTGAAAGCAACAGCGCCGACCGCGCTTTCAGCTGCAAGCTGCGCTGCAATGGCGTTATCTGCCGCAGTCTGTGCCGCACCAGCCGCACCAATGAGCGTATAAGGTGCAAAGACAAAGATGTTGTTTGTGCCGATGGCCGGGGCTTTCACAAATGATAATTGTGTGCCGTTAATGGTGTAATCAGCCGGGTTTCTGATGCTCAAACCGCCGACATCGCGCACAGATACGTTGTCAAGCGTTCCTGTAAATCCTGACGTGGTAAAGCTAATAGTTTGCGTTGATCCCGGTATAATGACTTCGGAATACGTGCCTGATGCACTTCTGGCTGTTCCGGCTGTTCCGCCAAGGTTCGGTGTGATAGAGCCCGCCGAGCGTGTCACAGTATATTGAACAAGATATGATTTACCCTGAATTATCGTAATTCCAGCGGGCTGCTCAAGCGCCGTTGATATGGCCCCTGTTGCTGTTGCAACTCCGGCGGCAATCGTCCAGCCTGCTCCCTTGGTCCATCCTGTATCGCTTGCATACGTGCCATTAGTGGAATATTCAAGCTCTGAGAACACCATGAGCGCTTTTTCATCGCTGCCAAGTGATTCCGACGTTGTGAAGTCTACGGCAACCGCGTTTCCTGAAAACGATTGGAAAAAACCCTCGTTTGTCAGGGTTGATGCGTTAAAGCTTGTTACGTTGTCCGTAGTACGTATAATGTTGCCAAGTGCATCTTTTAGGACATATTTGTATGAGCCTGTAATAAAGATTACAGCGCGGCCAGACGCATCAAGTGGGACAGGGTTTGGCAATTCAATATTGCCCGCCGCCGTTGTATACGTAGCCTTAGGCGTGTCAGTGCCTGCGGCGTATGTATACAGCTCACCGTCCGCGAGAGGATCGCCGTCATTGTCAAAAAACTGTACAAAGTGTGGGACATATAATACGGCCATTTTATTTCACCTTATCTTTTTTTAATTGCTTAGACAGAAAAGCGCCAACAGCGTCAATGTCATAAAATTTTGTCTTTTTTCCGGTGCTAATTTTCTCTAATAGGTCAAAACCCGCGTCAGTGAAAAGAAGCTCGTTGTATCTAGCCGCCTGTTCTGGATTTTTTTGAACCAGATCAAAAAGGCTGGGCGCTAGTTTTTTCCGCACCATGTCAATCATTCCGCCGTTATCTAATGGGAGGGATGATATGCCCTCTTTTACGCTTTGCGCCGCTGCTGTAATTGATTGAGACGGTATGTTTTTTGTGGCCAAAAGGTCTGTTATAATGTCATTAACCTTTTCCATCTTTGCAAATTTCTCATCGCCTATTAGCGCCTTTAGTCTCAGGCCCGTTCCCTCTTTTTTGAAAACATCATCACCAAACCTAACGCCCTGTTTTGTTGATTCTTGCAGTTTTCTTCTTAAAAAGGCTCCGGCTATGCTGTTTGTAATTTTTTCTTGATTGGCCCCCGTTGCCTTAAATGATGCGATGGTCTTTTTAATAAATTGCGGGTCTTTGCCCATCAAGTCATCGGCAATCTTGCTATAATCGGCATCGCTGAATTTTGCCATTTGACCAACAGGGCTGTCTTTAAGGGCCTTTAATGCCCCAGCGTCTTCACTATAAATTGCTCTAGCGGTTTTGTATGAAGGATACGTGGCCTCAATTGCATTATCTATGTCACTTAATGCTTGTTTTATGGCTTGGCTTTTTTGGGCCTCGCCGCCAGCCAGTGCCGCGTCATTTAATTGCCTTAAATGAACCCTTGCTCCGTGAAGCGCAACCGTTGAATTATATGGAAGCTTGCTAATATCTTCAGCGCTAATTCCAAGGTCTGAGAGGCTTTTTTGAACATTTGTTAGCGTGTACGGGTCCGCCCTGAAATTCTCTAGCGCCTTAACTGCAAGCGGGTTTGACAGGACTTTTTTAAACTCACCCTCGATTGGGATGGATTTATCAATTCCAATGCTTTGCTGATAATATGGCTTTGCCCTTGTTTTGAGCGCGATTTCCCGTTTCTTGATGGATTCACTTGCCGCCTTAAAAACGTCTAGGCCATATTGTTCGGCAGACTTGCCGCCGCCCGATGCTATTGTGATAAGCTCAGTGTTCATTTTTGGTATTTGATTTTTAACAATGTCATCCACCGCATCTGCAGCAACTTTTGACCCGGCAGACCCTCTAGACATTAAATAACCCTGAGTTTGCATTTGCGGGATTTTTGCTGAAACTGAAACGCTTGGGGAAACACCCATTTTCTTAGCGCCGGATAGAGACTGCAACGCATCATCAATTGAAACGCCCTCATCCATAAGGGTCGTCACGAATAACAATTCAGCATCCGGAAGCTTTCTTAATGGCTTCGGCACATTTGCCCTGTTTGCGGTTTTGCTTATTGCGTCAGCAATCTTATCTGTCACATTGTTAAGAAGATTTGCGGTTTTTGCTGTTGTGAAAACGCTAGCATCAACCGCCGCTTTTACTGGCGCTGTTACGGTTTTTGTGGCCGCATTTAAAACAGGACCGCCCACAATCTGCGTTCCCTTTGCTCCTGAAAATGCCCCAGCGTAATTTCCTGCCGTCTCTAACAACGCCGCGGCCATTGGGGCTTCTTGCTTAAACTCGCCATACGCCTCTGCTATTGGCCTTGTTACTGGCTCGGCAAATTCTGCCGCCGCACCAAGGGCTTTCATGGCTGGCTGTTTAATGAAATCAGGCGTGACGGAGCCTAAAGCTGCGCCCGCTGCGTCTGTTGCAAAACCAAGCGCTTGCCCTGTTGCGTATGGCCCCACAACGAGCGGGTCAACTCTAGGGTTGCGCTTTAAATCTTGCACATTCTGCATTCTATTAAAGAACGCTTGGCCAATTTTGCCGCCGAGTGTGTCAGGCTGCGTGGGGCTAGCTTGAGGGGGTGAATACCTTTCCCAAGGCTTTCCCGATCCCTGTTGTGGCGCGTATCTTTCCCAAGGCTTCATTATTGTAATTTCCAGCTTTTAGGGTTTGACGGGTCGCCACCTAAAAAGACGTGGCCATCAACTATTTCGCCAACTTGGGGCTGTTGAGGCGTTGTGTTCGGCAAATCTTGCTGCCCCAGTTCGTTTGCCCTATTAGCCGCCGCCGCCTGATTAGCGGCCATCGGGTCTTGACCAGCGTAAGGGTCGACGATATCCACCGGCACATAAGCTGCGCCAGCGGCCCTACTAACACCAGCAAGGGCGGCTTGCCTATTACGTGCCTTCTGGGCGAGAACCGCTTCACCATCGCCCGGCATAGGGAAATATTGTAAATCAGCGCTTTCGAACTCATCTTTTGGGATGTTTGCGCCAGATTCTCTTCTTAAGATTGCATTAATAAAACTTCGCTTTGCTTGGTCGCCTTTTTGATAATCTGAGCTAACAAGAAAGCCGCCAATAAGGGGGATTGAACCCGAAGAGCGCTCGGCTAGGTCCATCATCGCCGCCGTGACCTTGGGGTCTTGAAGAATAGCGTCTGAGGCTCTCATTCTGTCCGCATAATCTGCGGCTTGCGATTGCCCTTCTGAAAAGTTTGTTTTCTTTTTAAAATAATCCGCTTTTATTTCCTGCTCAAGTTTCGCGTTTCCTGCCGCAGCCCTAAGCGCATCTTGATACATTGCATCATACATGTTTCCTGATGGTGCTTGCTGCTCTGGGCTGTAATTTGAATTAATGTTAAAGTCTTGTTCAGGCGCGCTTGGTTGATAACCTTGTGGGCCTTGGCTTCCAACGTTTGACATGCCGGGCAATCCGATGCGGTCTGATATTCTAGGCTTTTGAATCATTTCTCCTGAAACCGGATTAAAAGATATTCCGCCAGATTTTGCGTCAAAAACCTGTGCTGCTGCGGCCTCTTGTGCGCTAAGTGGAAGCCCTTGCGCTAACTTCATAAAAGCTCGCTCGCCAAGCTTGTCAACGTCAGGATTGTTTATTTCATCTTCAAACTTTTTCATTTGAAGTGCATTAATCTGCGCCGCTTGGCCTTGCGCAATCTTTTGCATATCAAATTCTTGCTGCAGCCTTTCAAAATCCTGAAAAGACCGCTGTCTGCCAAAAACGCTTAAATCAGGTCCGGCCATATTGTAAACCTCTCATGAGCGCTTGCGCGACTCCTGTTTGCTGCTGCCCATATGGGTCCATACGCGGCGGCGTCATTTGTTGCATCATGGGCATTTGCGGCATCCCTTGGGGAAACTGCTGCATACCTTGCGGCATTTGCGCCGATTGTTGCCCTTGCTGCTGTAGCATCATTGCCAATTTCTGCCCTAAACTATCCATAAATCGGTCTTCCTGTTGTCGGGTCATAACCGATGATCCGCTGCCCTAAAACGCTAGACAGGGTGTTTGCAAAGATGTTGCCCTGCTCAAGCGTTCTGTTGGCCTGAATATTGCCTTGATTTCCGTAAATACCGCCTAGCGTGTTAGCTGCCCTTTGGCCGGAATCACCAAGCCCAGCAAGTTGCTGGTTTTGCTGTAAATACTGATTGTAAGCGCTATCATACTGCTGCGCCGCAAGCCCTTGGCCAAGCTCTTGAGCCGCTTTAATCGCTGAGCCAGAGCCGGACATCCCTTGGGCCGCAAGCGCCCTCTCAAGCTGCTGGTTGCCTTGGCCCAAACGGTACTGATAACCTGCATCGTTTTCCAAATCACCCGGATTGAACCCAGCGGCTAGATTATTGGAAAGCTGACGTTGTGCATTCAAGCCAATATTGCTATAGGGCTGGATTGCCTCTTCAGCCCGGCCTTGCGCTCTTAAAAGCTGCTTTTCCATTTCGTCTTGATCGCTATACTGACGAAGCCCGCCGACAACGCTTCCGACATCTCTCAAGCCAAACCCGCCCCCGCCGCTTCCTGCCCCGGTCATGCCGCCAAGGGTCCGTGAAACGCCTGATACACCACGGCCTATAGCTCCTGCCATTCCTGTTCCACGTGTCGGACCTTGTAACAAAGCGTTACCAGTGACAGACGATAACGGCGATCCAGCCGCTGTTCCGAAAATGCTGCTACCCAAGCCTGTATTTCCAGCAAATGCGCTACCTAGTCCGCTTCCAATGCCGCCGAGTAGTGCGCCCTTAAGACCGCCGCCACTTATTGCGCTACCAGCCGCGCCAATACCAGCGGCGAGAAGCGGTGCAACAGGAAGAAACGGCGCAACAAAAGGCGCGATTTTTCCAACCGATTTAAATACTGACTTAGCCATACGTAAAACTCCCAAACATAAAAGACCCTAATTCCTGAAACCCAAACTTTTTCCATAGATTGACGTATATCTGATGATTCTTGCCGTCGATTTTAGAAAGAGATGACGAATAAATAACCGCGCACTTATGCGCCTTTGCGTTTTCCACGCAAGCATTAACCAGCAACCGGGCAATTGTTGTGCCGCGATAGTCAGGGTGAACATAAAACATCCCTATGTCGGCCTCTAATTCTTTGTAATAAGATTTCATCAAATCCATTACAGCAACTGCCACAATCTTATGACCGTCCTTAGCGACAAAACATATATCATTCATCCAAAGCTCTGCGGTTTCCCGGCAACGCTCATCATCGAATGTCAGAAATTTGTTATATTGGCTTTCGTTGTAATATGTGCGCAAAAGCTCAACAATCCCCTGAACGTCTTCAATTTTAGCAACGTGAATCATCGTGCCTCACCAAATCCGACAACCGTGATTGTCTCTGTGGCCGCCGACCAGCCGGGCGTGTAAATGCGCTTATCTGCCGCTCTAATGCCGCCGATGGCTTGAACAGCGCCGCTGCCTGTGCTGGCAAGACAAACGCTGTCATTAACAAAGCTCAAGGGGAAATTATCGCAATAGGTTGTTGCTGCTGTGGACGTTGTGTTTGTAGCCGGCACAATGCGGATACTAAACCAGACCAAGCCCTGACCAATGCGGTAGTAAACGCCTGTGATAGTCGGGGTTCCTGTCGCGCCAAGGCTAACAAAGGTTGGATTCCATGCTGTGCCTAAATCGCCGTTAAAAAGCTCGCCGAAAAACGCAAGCCAGTTAAGGTCTGCCGTATATGGTTGACCGTCTAGAAGAGGCTGCATTGATGGTACGGGTGAAACAGCCATTAGCGGAGATAACTCCCGATAATAGCGCGTTTAACTGGGTCTGAAATTCTGATTTTGAAGGTCATTTGTTCAGCAACGCCTAGGCGGCGAAACTCCACTTTTGCCTGATATTGACCTACAGCGCCGATTGAGGCCGTGTAGGTATCTGACCAAGTGCGCCCGCCATCTTTACTAAGCGAGAACGAAACGACGGGGTCTGACCCCTGCCCTGATTGCAAACCGACTCCCGTTTCAAAGCCAATTTCTAAGGCGTTGAAGCGTATTCTTTGACCTTCATCGGATAGATGAGTATAAACACGCTCTGCTGCTAAAGCATCGCCTGCATCGCTGAAAATGTCAAGAGATAATTC
>Ga0181358_1000184_pt1 | contig 27835 bp, 12 predicted proteins | sample Fa13VDMM110SD_FD_130096 | JGI IMG/M metagenome (GOLD analysis project Ga0181358, IMG submission 130096) | Freshwater viral communities from Lake Michigan, USA - Fa13.VD.MM110.S.D | ecosystem: Environmental > Aquatic > Freshwater > Lake | place: USA: Michigan | collected 2013-09-24 | reverse complement strand
GTAGTTGCGAATGAAGTTTTTGTGATATTTAAGATACCAGCAATACGACCATTGGAATAAAATGGTAATGCTACTGGACTATATCCAATTGCTTTTAATGCTTCGTTACCAAAGTTAGTAGCTGAGTTAGTTACTGAAGCATATCCTCCAGATTCACAAAGCACACCAACATCTTCAAATATTTCAAAAACTGATACTAACTGAGCATATGAATCATTTTTTAAGTGAAATCCAACACTTCCAAATACAACTTGAGTAAATGCATCAGCAACCATCGATTTGATCGGAGTGTCTGATAGCAAATTACCTCCATCAACCAGCAATCCACCCCCTCTAGTTTTAGTGGCATCGTATGCTCTTGTGGTGGAATTATATGAAGTTTCTCCTAAAACTGAAATAACTGAGCAGTTTTGCACATAAGGAGATAAGAAAATTCTTTCTTTGGGTGGTATAAATTTGTAAATTGTTGCTGACAACGAAGATGCAGGTACAGTTGCTAATGTTAATTGAATATCTGATTGAATAGATAAAATAACATATGGAGTATTACCTACTTTAATTGATCCACCCACAAAAGTTTGCGAAAGAAATTTTGTATTGACACCGATTACAACTGATGTTGATGAATTTAAACTGATTCTCCCAGAACCTTTAATTCCTTCCTGATCTGGATATGAAACAGCATATCTAAAAATTCTACCACCTTGAGTAATGACAGCACCATTGGGATGTTGAGATGCTATCGTAGAGACCCCTGTAACAGGGTTAGGTGCCCCTCTACCGCCTGATGTGACCGTAATGGTATTTCCTATAATACCATCTACTCGTATCCATTCCTGGTCTATTACGATGTATCCAGGACCAGGATTATATTTGGGACTATCAGCACCGTCTAAAATTGAAACTACAATACCAAAAAGAGTATCAATATTTGTTTGCACATTGGTACAATCACCGATAGTTACTGCAGGAAATTGTGACAAAAATCCAGATTCGGCAATAATAGTTTGATCTACAACATAATCTCTTGCTTTTAATCTTAATTTGTCTATAGCATATTTGGTTTGTACAAATTCTGTAGTGATGTGTTGTAAATTGCCATTAGCATCTCTATATGATTCACCCGATAAAATAGATTTAATATTACCACCAACTTTTAAATCGTGAATAACTGCGTCTAAAAGTAAACCCAAATCTCTCTTGCATTTTCCATCACCAGGAACACTTAGTGCTGCAGGAGATTGTGTTGCTAATGCTGGAGCAGAAAGAGTAAATTGTGTTGGTCCATCAATAGTTAAAATAGTTGTTCCTGGAGTAATATTAGTTCCAGTCACAACGTCTCCAACTTCTAATCCTTGAATACTACTAACACCAGTTACTACTGGATTTCCACTAGTTAATGCAGCAGTAAAGTTAGTTGGTGGTATTACTAAGGTTGGATATCCAGAGACTAATTGACTATACGCATAGTTTATCAAATCAGTACGCTTATATTGTAAAATATTAGCACCATCTCCAAAAACATCTGGAATATTTTTTAAATTATGCCCAGGAAATACGTTAATCGTAGTTGTAGAAGCACTTATAGTTGGAGTAACACCAGCATTTAATGTACCTAATCCGCGTAAAGAATCTGCGGAATTACTAGTATCCCCATAGTTATCTCTCATTACAAGTTGAGCGATATAGCATCCGCTAGTCACCCAAAACATATCGACATTTTCATTTATAGGTCTTAGAATAGTTTCTCTTAAGTTATCACCTAATAAGGACGTTCCTTTTGGTAAATAAATTGGATTGTCTTCAAAATAATTTCCAGAGCTAACTTTAATTGTAGTATTTCCTGTAGTTGCTCTTGCTGCCTCTGCAGCTTTTTTAATAGTGTTAAATGCTTTAGCTGGAGTAGATCCATCATATGCAGTGTCGCTGCCATTTTTTGAAACGTAAATAACATTCTCTGTTTTATCTTCTTTTATACAAATTTCTGCTGGCCATGATCCGCCTTGTTTTGGACCATAGAAATTTTGTTTGACTTTATCAAAATAAAAATCTCCGTTGTTTCCTAAACTATTTGCTGGTGCAGTGATGCCATACCTAAATTGATCGGTAAGAGAAACATATTCATTATCAATAAAACTTTCAATTTCATTAGTAGTTGTGTTAAATCTGACTAATCCACTTGTAGCTATTGGAGTAGTTGGTCTTTCTGCAACCGTGCCCTTGGGAATAACTAACCCACCACGAGTATCTAAAATTACTACTCTATCCAATCCTGGAGTAATTGTGATATCTGATGCAGTTGTATTTTCATTAACAATACTATTTGCTGAAATCTTTAAAGCATTTTGAATTTTTACTGGATTGTTAAATTCCCATGATCCAGATGATTGCAACCACTTTATAGTTTTATCAGTTGCACCACGAAGAGTTATACCACCTTCATTAGCTGTGGTATCTGATGGTGTAGCTACGGACCCTAATTCAATATTTTTATCATCAACCGTTAAAGTGGTTGAATTTACAGTAGTTACTGTGCCATCAATTTGTAAATCTTTATGAATAATAATTTTTTCGGCACCATCACTGGTGTCGAAAGACATATACAAATTTGTTCCTTCTTTTACTACTAAAGATTGTGAATTATTATCTACTAATTTTATTCCATCCGTTAATAATAAATTACCTGATATAGTAGTATCGCCTGTTACACTACTTACTTTAAATTTTTCTGTTGCGCCATCATTTATAATAAAGTCTTGAGATGTGCCACCACGAAATACAAAATCTCCTGTGCCGTTAGGATCAATAGTTACATCACCATTTACCGCTCCGCTGATAGTAGGAGTAAATATTGAAGACCAATATTTAGTAGATGATCCTAAATTTAAAGTATTTGAATTTGGTATGATATCTGAATTAATATCAGCACCAAAACTTACATTATCAGTATTGCCATCACCTAAAGTTATGGATCCACCAGTACCGTTTCCAGCTCTAAATGTAATATTGCCATCTACAATTAAATCACCATTAATATCTGTATTTTTATGAAGAATTATTTTTTCGGATCCATTTAATGTATCAATACTCAAATATGGATTTGATCCTTCTAATATAAGAAGAGAATTTAATACATTATCTTTTATAAAAATATCGGTAGCGGTATCTTGTAAATAGATATCACCTCCTTTTATAGTTAAGTCTCCTGAAAAATTTCCATTAACTAATTCCTGATTGCCAGAAACTATCTCATTTATTGCAACAGTGACTATTTTTGAATTTGTAGTAAGTGCATTTGTATCTCCAACATCTAAAGCAAGAGAATTTATCTCTTGTCTTTGCTGCTCAAATGTATAACTTTTCGAAACGTTTCTTAGTGCCATTACTTACCAGCTATTTCTCGTAGAAGATTTTTTATTTCTGAAATATCATTTTGCAAATTATCTACATCGTCTCTTAATGTTTTAATAATTTCACTAGCAGATTTAGATTTTTTTGTTTTATGTAATAAACTTTTATCTGTATTTATGATAGCACCAGTCAAATTATCACGATATAAATCTTCGTGACCATATACTTTAGAATAGTTATTCATCAGAATGCTGCTACCACTCTTGCATCTTGTATTTTTGGTATATAGCATGGATTAGATGCTTTCAATACAATTTTAATAGCAAAAGATGAAAATTCATTAACATTCGACACACTATACTTATGCTCTTTATATGAGGATTGACTTTCAAACAATCCAGCAATAGCAACTTCGTTGGATGGAGCTACATCAATGTCGGGATATCCATTACCATTAAAAGCAATCCATTCAGTATCGTCAAAAATATTTTGGGAATTTACTGACTTGGTTTTAAAATAAACTTCAACATCATCTTGTCGTGCAAGATTAGCAGTTAACCTAACATCAATACTTGTTGCTGGATTTTCTAAAGTAATTTCTTTAGTTACATATTTAGATAAAGCAGAACTATTCTTTGAATTAATATCAGAGACATATAAAATTCCAGTGGAATATGATATAGAAGAAACTTCTACAAAACCAGGCACAGATTCATTAGTGTCTATTAAGCTTTGTGGAGAAATGTTTTGATGCCATAATTTATCAAAAACACGAATGATATCAGGTAATTGATTTGCTCCGTTATTTACAGAAGATCTTCCAAAAGTAGTTCCTTCTGCATATGAGGTGTAGTCATTATTAATTGGTGCTTTTTCTTCCAATACAGTTAATTCTTTTTTGGTTACGTCCCAGGAAATAATTTTTGCATAAATTTTTGTGGTAAATTTATTAATCAAATCTTCTCTGTATACAGCAACACTAGTACCAACTGTGAAATTAGATAGTACTTCAGTTAATCCATTTGGAGATACTGATGCACTACCAAGATTTTGAATACCAAAAGTTAATCCTTCTCCTGCTACATATACTCCATTATTTTTAATTTTTACATAGATTGTGCTACTAGAAACTTTAATCACTTCACCTCTAGTTTTACTAGTATTACCGATTACGCTTTGTCCTGTTGTTGGTAATATTGCCTGATTATTAGTATTTACTGGTAAATTTGAAACTGCAAATTTATAAACAGGATAAAATTTTAATATTTTATTTCTTCTCCCGTATCTTGTTTGTTTACCGTCTCCTCTATCAACAACTGAAGAAATTAATTTCACAGAAGAAGATCTTAAATCAATAGCTGGAGATAAATTATCGACGGTGGTATTAAATGTAAATTTATAAACTAACGATTTTTTTTCTCCTAATATCGATGTACTATTTTTAATTTCGTTAAAGGAAGAAGCAATAACTTTTTGGTTTGTGAAATAATGATCTTCATTCAAAAATGTTTTTTCGTATGGAGATTGTGAATAAGAATTATAGTTTTCGTTTATACTATCAATTGGAATAATATTTGTAGTTTTTACTTCAGTATTAAACGGTGTATTTGTAAACGATAAATATCCAACTTGGGGATATAATTTTTCATATTTTCTATTATATGATGCTAGAATATTTGTGCCACCTCCAGAAGTAGAAGACCCAGCACCTAGATCAGATAGAATATTATAATATTCAAGTCCACTATTTGATACTTCAAATAAATTAGTATTAAATTCTTCTCCCTCAATTCCGCCTACGGTATTTACTTGCTTAAACGAAACATATGATTTTCCAGAATCTTCAAATCCATTTTTTTGATGTAAAACTCTAATCACGCGGTTGTTATTTTTAAACAATAAAGAATCTGCAGAATCATTTGATGATGCATCAGTTTCTATAGAATTTGTTTCTATAATTTCATATCCTAAACTTTCATTTGTCAACTTTACAGTTGCTGGAGTATCTTTAGTAAATACAGCTCGGTATAATGTAAATTTAATATCTTGACTTAAATCTTCTGTCCACGTATCAACATTCTGTGATTTAAATACAGATCCTAATGCTGGTTGTTGAGTAATGACCTGAGAGGTTGATACATCTTTTTCACCAAGTTTTGATGCCCAAATTTTATAGTTAGTTGAATCAGTTTCGATTGATAAGGAATAATCGGTATTGTTTTGGAGATAAATTGGATTTTCAAAAATAAATCTAGTTGGTGATATAGAAGGTGAAGTAATTCCATCGTTAGGATCTACAGAAACGCCCATTCTTACAGATGGAGTATCGATTTCTAATACTGGTATGATTACCGCTTCTCTACTTATTGATCCATTTGGTCGTAAAATAATAGCGGGAGTATCGGTATATCCAGATCCAGTAAGAATAATATTTGATTCGAAAACTTCTCCTTTAGAAATAGAAACATTTCCTAATGCGCTACTTCCTCCTGGTAATTGTGGACTTTGGATAATCAAAGTAGCAGAATTATATCCTTCTCCGTAATCAGTAACAAGCAGTTTAGAAATTCTTCCAGAATCTTTACAAATTGATACGCTTAATGTGGCATTGTTTTTATTATTAAAATCAATTAACGTTTGTATGACTAGATTTTCGCCTGCTTTAAATGGATTACCAGAAGGACTTATGTAATTAGATAATACTAAAGTATATACCTGGTCATTAGTTAAAACAACTGTTTTTTGCAAAGTTGGCGATAATTTTATACCATTTTTATCTACAACTTCTTTTATAATTCCTTTAACTCCCGATATTCCTCCTGAAATTGTTTCTCCTATGGTAAGATTTAAAGTTGCGCTAACTGTAATTTTCAAATAAGTGTCTGGAAGTTTAACCACTTCTGTACCTGGTATGATATAGTTTCCAGGTTTGCCACTATTTGTGTCTGTTAAATAAATTCTAATTGGTAAGGTGTCGCTTTTTTTAGAAACAAATAAATCAACACCAGTAACAAAAATTCCACCCTGGTAATTTTCTACTTTAAACGTTTGTGATAATGGGCTTGGTTTTGATTGTGTTGATGCATTATCAATAAATTGAATTCCTTCTGGAGCTTTAAAATAAGACGGGATAGTAGATATAATTGACGCAGGTTGATTTGGGAAAATACCAGTTGGGTAGTATTTACATTCTGCAAAACTATCTACAGTAGAATCGTTTTTATCATCATTACTCGTAGTAAATCTAATAGTTTTAATTCCTGTAGAAAAATTTAATTTTGTAGAATCTTTTGTATTATCATACACAACAGTATTGATATCGCCAGTCCAAGATGCATTTTGTACTGGAGCATAACCAGCAGGAAAAATTAAAATACCACTAGCATCTCCATTTGCATCAGACGAAATAGCATTGCCAGAAATATTTGCTCCAAAAACCCCAACTGAATTGCCTGGGATGCCAGTGAATCTAGTATCTTGTGCAATCCATCTACTAACATCTCTACCATCTATAAATGCGTAATATCGAGTATTTGGTTTTAATCTTCTGATTAAAAATTTAATTTCTTTAGATCTAGTATATAATTGAATTGAAGATGAAACTACTTTGGATCCATTATTCACACTTTGTATTCCTTTACCAATTTCATTATTTTGTGGGCTAATATTTGAGCTCGTAGAAAGTGTTGCTGGCAATATTGTTGTGTTGGTGTTAGAAGTTACTTCATTTAAGGAGCTAACATTGTAAAAAGTTCTATTTGTGCCTATCCAATTAGTTAGATAAAAATTATTTAAACTAGAATATCCTTCTCGTGAATCTGACTTGGATAAAAATACAGAAAATACTTTAGTATCATTATTAAGAATAGATGGAGTTTGTTTAATATCATACCAATGATCTATGTTTGGCGAAATAGATAAATCACCGACATACTGCACAACTACAAATGGATTTGGATTTATTTCTCCACCACTAGTAGCAAATTTATTTTGAATTACCGATTGTGATGTATATGGTAATGTAATTACGTTACCAGTTATTTGATAACCGTCAGTCGCTCTTGCTTGATTAGTTGAATTTAATTCAACCAATGCATAAGAATCTTCTATTGATCTTGGTCTTAAAATAGATTGTTGTGTATCAATGGAGCATTTATAATCCAAAGACGATAAATTACCAATCGCGTGATTTTCAAAAGTATCTACAACAATACCAGATTTAAATCTATCCAATCCAATATCATCTTTGATCTGCATGTTAAAAGTTTGTTGCTCTAAAATACTCATTGTAGTGTAGTATTCTAATCTTTCAACACGTTTTTCTAATTTTCCAATATCACGCATTGTATATCTTCTGTTATCAACTGATGTTACTCTAACATCTGCAACGTTTTTAGTATACGCAGGTAAAAATAAATAATATAATGCCATTGAATCATCTGGTGTTTCTGGTTTAGATGGATTCAATGAAGAATTTCCTTTTTTTACAATAAATTCCCCTTTTTTGTTTAAGAAAATTCCGTCTATTCTGTCTAAGTATTGTTGACTGTTAAAGATAATAGAAGATTCTAAAACATTGTCGTGCGCTAAAGATGCAGATGGAATACCACCAGATCCATTAAACCCAATTGATTCTCCAGAGAGTAATAATGTTTTGTTTTGAAATCCTGATATAATTGTATTAACATCAACTTTTGGTCTGAAATCAATTACATCTGTTAAAGAAACTTTTCCCAAAACAGGAGAGTTAAAAACGGGAATATCACTTATTGGAGTGCCTGTTAATGTATATGAATCAATAATTGAAAAATCTCCCTGTGAATGCTCAAAATAATCAAAAACAATAATTACCTGACCCGTTGGCGCAACATATCCAGGTTTTAATATTAATCGAGCGACATCGTAGAATGTATCTCTTTGTCCATCATCAAAAGTAAATCTATTTGTAATATCGAAACCATCAAGCACATTATTTTGATCATCTAAAATAGGAGGACTAGATTGAGATCCTTCAAAAACTTTAATGTTATTACCATAAACACCAAACACATCTGCATATGAAATTATATCTGCTGTTTGCTCGTCATAATCATATCCTCTAAACGGAATTATTTTATCACCACTTGAGATAACAACAATTCTTTTATTTCTGATAGCATTTTTTGTTTTTGGGGATGCTTTATCTATTTCAATTGTTGCTGATAATTTTAAAATTACATTAGAAGCTGTTGATGCATCAGATCTAAAAATTAAGTTATCTAACGTAATAGCAACTCCACCAGTATCTAATCGAATTATTTGATCGGCAGTAATATACATCACATCACCATTCTCTAATCCAGTGTTTGAATTTCCTTTGTTTAAAATTGTTAATAGGAAATTATTTTCGTTAAATTCAACAAATCGTTGAGTGCCAAATTTTAATTGTGCAGAAAATGTAATTTTTCCTCCAGAAGTAGACGAGATAGTAATAAAATCTCTTCTCACATAATATTTAAATCGAGTATTGTCACTATCTTGAATTAATGTTTTTGGTGATTTAAATCCAACTGGAAATAACAATGATGAATTAGGTGGATTTGTAATTTTTGCTCGCTTTCTTATAACTACTGATCCAGCTACTGCTTGTTTTAACGCAGTATCTAGATATATTAATCCTCTCGATAGTCCAGAAGAAGATGTTACTAACTCTACAAAATTTCTTCGTACAACATTAGTAGTGTCTACATATTCAATAATGTCTCCAGGCAGCAAATCATTTGCTGGATTTCCAGAGAAGGAAAGACAGAATAATACTTTTTCTCCTTTTCCTCCAGAAAAAGTTAAATTTGTTACGTTTTTACTTGTGGAAAACTTTTCAGCAAAAGTTTCTACATCCGCCGTAAATTTATTTACTGCTCCATTACCAAACTCAGAATATAGTGATTTTACGTTTTCATTTGTGTAAGTGGTAATTACATTTTTGAATAAAACAGATTTTATAACCGCTGCTTGGGTTGGGGTGGAATCACTATTTACAATAACAGAAGGAGGAGAAACAAATTCTTCTGATAATAATTTTTTATCAATTATAGAAATATTGATAACTTTACCACCAACTAATTGTGGTTTAATTGCAGAAACATCAATTGCTTTACCATTTATAGAAATTGGCTTAGTTGATATACTTGCGTTTGCTTGTGAATAACCACTGCCTCGTTTAGTAACAATGAAATGAGATAATGTATTTTCTTTCGCTATTTCAATACTATTTCCAGATTCATCTGATATTGTCTCTCCAGAAATAAAATTTCCAGATAGCATTTTGACAAATATTATATTCGAAGCACTGTAAGTAGAATCTCCTGTGCCTTCAATTACCGCGTATGCCCCACTGCTTGATCCAACAATATATTGTCCAGCACTAAATCCAATATTAATTTTAGTTTCTGTAATAATTTTTGTAAAGAAAATAGGATTAAAATATTCTAAGTTAAAAATACTATTATACTTTACATTTCCTAAAGAATCTCTTCCTTTAGAAATAACTCTATCCGTTTGTTGATTGAATCCACTACCTCTTTCAACTAAAGAAATATTTTTTGGTTTTGCAAAACCAATTAAAGGAATAATAGTATCACTATAGTCTACAATTTCTCCAAACGGTAGAATTGCATTTACCGACGATAGTGGTACCGTTAAAACAATAGTACCAGATGCAATAGAATTTGGATTTCCTGATAATTGATATTCAAAATAATTGCTTGTTACATTAGATACAATTGCTCCAGAAACATTATAAACACCAGGGAGAGCATTAGATATTGTTGCAGCACTACCTGCGGACAATCCATGTGCAGTTAAAGTAGTCACTTTACCAACATAAGTATTGGTGGTGCCAACTACTCTCAACTCATATTCAATTTTATCAACCGCTATTTGAGCACCTGTTGATTGCCAATAATAATTCTGCGCATTAAATCCTCCATTATCTGTAGTACTAGTTAATGTTTTATAAAATAATTGTTTTCTTTTCGTATCAACGGTTGACGATGAAGATCCCAATGCTGCTGGTGTAAAATCTGCATTATCATATTCTAAAAATTTATCATGTAAATCTCTTTTATTGCCTAAAACAGTTAATTCTAAATAAAGATCGCCCCCTCCCAAATCTGTTAGTCTTTCGACAATAGAATATGCAATTACTTCAACATAATTTACAGCTGTTAATGCTAAATTTTGACCTAAGTTAGAAACATAATATAATTTTTGCCCCAAGATAAAACTAAAATCTGCTGATGGTGATTTTGCTTTTATGTAAATTGTTTTTATTGCATAATCATGAAATAAATTTGTTTTTGCTAGAGACTTTAATGTTTGTGATCTTCTAGATAAAGTTTTTCTAGTTACATAGTCTCCATTGTATCCAAGATATCCGTCGTTAAATACTGATGAAAAATAAACAGTTGGATATGCTGTTAATTGCTCTCCTTCATTATTTAATGGAATAGTGCCATAAACATTGGTAATATTGAATGAAGGCAACCCATAAGTTTTAATTCTGTTATTTTCTTTAACTAACGAATCTCGTGCTTTATCTACCTTAATAAATTTTGTTTCCTTGTTTGCAATTTCATATCCTCTTACATAAGATTTTCCAGATCCTAATCCAGCAAGAATTTTTGTCTCTGCTTCTAATTCTGTAAATTCATCTGGACCAACTTTTCCATCTACTCGAAGTGGATAAATTCCTTGATTTTCGTTTTTTTGTAGATATTCTCTAATTTCTACTGGAAAATTGTCTACAACATAATCACCAGATTCGTCATAAGTTCTTCTTGCTAAAGTTTCTTCAACTTCATTGTAACTTTTGTTAGTTACTTTATTTTGTTTTACTCCTAATCTTAAAGTTAGTAATTCAATAAAATTATCATCAGTTAATTGATCTAAATCATACGCTTGCAATTTCAAATCAATTTTTAAACGGTGTGCTCCAGGCGCAGTAAAATTAGAAAATCCTCTAGCATTATCGTATAATGTAGTGTCTTTTTCTGGGGTCACGATTTCTTCTAAAATTACAAATCCAATTTTTTTAGAAGGTTGTGTATTATACTTGTCTACAATCAAAAGAGATTCTTCGTTTTGCACAAAAAATCCATTTACAAAATAAATTCCAGTTACAACTTGTACTGCAGATGCAAATCCCATTGCTGGACTTGCAATTTCTGTTGCAGCAAGAGTATCTGGATTTATTGTTATAATTTTACTTGGTAAAGAACTACTATCAGTGCCAACTACTAATCTAGGACTATTTGCAATGTTTACTTCTAATTCTTCTCCTTGTCGAAAAGTTTTTTCACTACTGTCGCCACTACTAATATAGTTTACATAAATCGTGTCTGATTCTGTTTCTGATGCATAATTTGTTTCTACTACGATAGCTTGCACATTGGAATTTAATCCAGTTAAAGTTAATCCAATTAAATTTTTAATGTCATACTTATTGAATTTTATTTCTCCTCCTACATTCTCAGCAACTTCGGAAACAGAAGATAATTTTACGTATGGTAATTTGTTATTAAATGATATTTCACCTGGAATTATTTGTTGTCCCTGTTTAAATTGATATTTTCCAAATTGTTCAATTTGGTTTTGGAGAATTGACTGTAGTGTAGTCAATTCTCTGGTTTGAATAGAATATCCTGGTCTAAAAATTACCTTATAGAAATTTTTAGACGATTCAAAATCATCATTATATTCTTTAGTGTTTAGATTAATCTTTTGTGGCATTTCTATTCATCTGAAGTTTATATTATACTCGTAATGTAACTTAAAATTCAATAACTAATTTAATATCTTCAATTTGATCTGGAGCTCTTGTAATAAGTCTTCTGTTTTCGATGTAAACAATATCTCCCGAATATTTTGCAATTTCTGGAAGCGCCAATCCATTTATGAATGATAGTCCCGACAATGGCAATATTGCGCCACCTGTTGAATATGTAGTTTCAATATTTCCAGTAATCAAAGAAGTTTGTCCTGTTATTAGTTTTGATGCATCAGAAACAAATTTATTTACTACTCCATTATTTTTATGAGTGTTTGGCTCTTGGAAATACTTCAAAATTCCAGATGAAGCAGTCTGTCCAATTGGCACTTCATCAAAAATCCAAGACACAACAGATCCAATTGCAAATTTTCCAGTTGATATTTCCTGTTTAATATACTCATCAGTAACAAATCCAACAGAAACATTGTTTAATTTTAACGCATATAATCCAGATAATGATTCTTGAGTTGCAAACTCAAGCGATGGTGCAGGTAATTTAGGATTAGTTATAATTCCAATTCTTCTAAAATCATTGTCAACTGGAAAATCTCCTTGACCTTCAGAATATGTTAATCTAACGTTGGCCATAATTCTTTTTGCTGACAATTCACTAATTGGATCAGATCCATGTCCATTTCTTGGAGGAACCACGACACTAATAAATCCTGTTGCATTAGCAGCAACTACAACTGGAGTTGCTAAAGTTGCATTACTAAACAAATATCCATTTTTCAAAATAATATTGGCATATGAATATCCAGATCCACTAATATTTACTCGTTGACCACTTGAATTGCACAGATACGCGCTACTAATATTTCCTGAAGAATTTGTTTGAATCGCAACTATTCCTCCTGTTCCATCACCTAAAATTTTAGAAAATAATAATTGACTAGTAGGAAGATTTGCCCCAACCGATGAAATAATAATAGTTGTAATAGATCCTGCTTGTGCACTTGCTAATGTTTGCACGATAGTGTTATTTGCAACAGGAATAAAATCTGTTGATAAAAATCGTATAACATCACTTGTTGGAATAGTATACAAATATTTCCAAACATATCCATTTGCTACAGTAGGAAATTCTGTAAAAATTCCTGTAGCAGAATCATAAACTCCCGATCCTGATGGTGCTGGAGTAGTAGTTGGCTCTAACGATGCAACTATACCAGTTGGAGTAGATTCGCTAGTTCCATTAAAAAGACATTTCCAAACTTCGTAATTATTATTAATTACATAAAATTTTGCATTCGTTAGATTTTGAGAAGGAAGACCAACACCAGATCCATCTGGATCTACTTGTGCAATATTGGAGGCAGAATAGTCTGGTCTCCACATATCAAATTTTGGATTCAGAGAAGGATTCCAGTTATACCTTCTTGCAACTGCTCTAACTTGATCAGATGCAATTCTTTTCATTGAAATCATGTCATTATGAATTTCAAAAGCTTCTGTTTGATTATCAAATGGTCTAACTGGTGTTTCGTCAGTACCGTATCGGTATATACCAACTTTTGCGGTTGTATTTGAAATGTTACCACTAATTGTTGCGCCCATTGATGGTGTAGCAGAAGCTGCAGGAATAATGTTAGTTACTACTAAAACATTTTCAAACACTGCCTCGACCAATGCTCCAAATGGCGTACTAGATACAGAATATCCAGCTCCACTAACAAATATTCTTTCTCCTACTTGAAAACTTCCGCTTGCGTTATAAATTTCTAAATAACTAGACCATCTTTGTGGTCTACCAACAAAGAAATAAGTTTTTGTTCTTTCATCAGAAGTTGCTTCTGTTAAACTAGAACCTTCTGCTAGTGATTCTAAAAAATTTTTCGCATTAAGAATTCTAAAATTTTCAGATATGATGGCTGTCATAAGCGTCTCTTTTCTAGTTTTTTAATTCTGAGTTATTTATATTTATACTGCTTATACTATGCTTCTCAAATAATCACCTGCATTGTGTGTTTGTATAGTAGTATTTTCTTCTCCTCTAGTAACACCAATAAAACGGTCAGACAGTTTTGAAGTATAAGTAACTATTTCGTCTCCAATAAGTAGTTTTCCTGTTGAAGAGAATCGAGAAGTATTTGGTATGTAAACAATAGTATCGGCAAGATTGTAGATAAACCGTGTACCTCCAGGAGTAATATAAAGACCAGAAGGTGCTCCTAAATCTGCACTAACTAAAGTAACTATCCCATCTAAAGCAACATTTACAGTTATAGTGTATGCGCCAGCAACTAAGACAAGATTATTTTGACCAAGGAATCCACTGATATTATCATAACCACCCACTGATGCTACAGATAAAGAGATGTCTAAAATTGCTCCATATTCTTGAATTGACGGTATATAAACTGTCCACAATTCTTTAGTTTTTGTGAAAGAAGTTTCGTAATAATTTTCAATATCTTCTATTGTTAATGATGGATAGTATAAATCTAATTCTCCTAAAGTAAATTTACTTTCACCCGAATATCCAGTATCTATAAATTTATTGTCCTCAAATACTCTAAATCTATTCCCTAGTTTTCCTTGTGAGTACTTATCTGCTCGTAAGTCATCTGCCATAGTGTCAACTATTCCAAATTCTAAAGTTTGAATTGATTCTCTTGTGGATGATACTATTGTAACAATATGTAAATCCAAATAGATAATAGATGTAATTTCTCTAAATGATTCAGTAATAGTAACAATTCTTGGTGTTTCATTAGTAGCGTAAATAAGGAAGATTTGTGTATCTATAATATTGCTTATTGCTACAACTTTTGGAATTGGTGTAATAGTAACTGTAATATCTGTTGATTTATAATCAGATCTGAGATCTGAAATAGATATCATACTTGGAGATAATACAATTTTATCTGGAGAAATTATGTTAACTCTATAAATTGTGCTATCTCCTGTAAAAATTTCAGACGATAAAAATAAATTTGTTATTGAAGTGACAATATTTCGTAAAGATTTTACAATGTCATATTTTTTTGTTACATAAATTTTAGGTGGTACTAAATATTCACTTCCTGGATTTGTTAGTACTACATCAATTACTTCGCTATTGTTAGTAATTGCGTATCCAGAAGCTCCACCCCCAAAAACAGGTCCTGTTATATTACCATAAGAATCTCTAGTTGGTTGTGGTACAAAAATTAATTCTAAAGTATTAATATATCCATAAGCACTTGATTGACTAACTTTTTTTATATCTGTATAATCTCTTTTATTCCACATCAAAGAAGAAATTTTTCCATTTGATATATTAGCAACAACACTCAATCCAATTCCAGAGGAAACTCCATTATATTCAGTTACTGAAATTGATCCAAAATGATTATTCGAAATAATATCTTGGCTTCTATGACCTATTTTTTTTAATTCTAATGGTGTAGCAGTTATTTTTCGAAAATCATTTTCTCCATCAATTTTTATTTGATCTTCAACATCAATATTTCTATATCTACGTGGATATACTTGCAGGTTTCTTAACCAAGAAGGTTTTAAAGCATCATAAACTAATTCATTTTTATTTTCATCTTGGTTAAATTCAACAACTATCAATATTTTATTTGATGGAAACACAAAATCAACTATATTTTCGCGATACACTTTTAAATCTTCATTTTTATTGAATTTAAAATTGTTTTGTTTTATTATAATTCTGGGAATTCCACTTTTGCTACTATCTATTACCTGTCCAACTGCAGTAGCGGTTTTTAACGAAGGTCCTTGATACACTGTAGCACCTTCGTAAAATTCACCAAATGGTACCGCTGCGTTTTGGACAAATCTAATTTCAGTAATATTTAAAAACCTATTATTTTCAAAATTGAAGAAAGTTAATACATTTTGTGATTTTTTGCCAAATAAGTATAAAATATTTATTTTTTGTCCAGCAAAAGGTGCTTGTGAAAAATAAATGCTAGATCCAGAAATAGTATATGCACGATTTCTTACTTGTAATATTCCATCAATAAAAACAAGAATAGTTTTGTCATCATCTAAATTGACAGGTCTATTCTGAAAAACTGCTCTGAGTAAAAATGGACCCGTTGTGTTTCCATTAAATAACTCTTCATCTACTTTTATTTTTTCATAATTACCTATGCTATATCCAAAGAATCTAGTTTTGTTTAGATCATTTAATTTTCTTGGTGCGTCTACAAATACTATCTGATTTGGAATTACTGATCTATCAATATAATATGCAGATGTAGATGGAAATAACGGAGTAATTTTATTATTCTGTAATACACCATCTAACGAAATAATTAAATTCTCCTTAGATTGTAATATAGCGTTAGATCCATCTTCGTAATATAAAGAAAATCTTGTTTCGATATTATTAAATTGATTTTCTATATTTTGTATTTTTTTAAAATATAAAGAATTAGATTGGGATTCTTTGAATCGAATCATTCTACCAACAAATTTTTGTTGCTGAATATTTTGTCCGTTAGCAATTCTTTCTCCTAATGGAGCTCGTGCAAATGTTAAAGTAGAATTGGAAACCGTAAAAGCAACTCCTGGTTCTTGAATAATACCATCTATTGTAATTATTAAATTATTTACGTTGGCGACATTCAAAATTCCATTACTTCCTGGAATAATCATGTTAAAAGATTTTCTGCCTACTATATTGCCAGACTCATTATAATACCCATCAAAAGATTGCTGTAAATTAAAATTGAATGCCAACATTTCTGAAGTATCTGATTCAGAAACAAAAACACTTCCAACTCCTCTTTGAATATTTGTATCTTGTATTTTTAAAATAGATTGAGTAATAACTCTTTTTGTACTTTCAATACTTACTCTATTAATTTTATCATCCCAAATTTCTATTACGGTAAGATGTGAGGTGATATTATTCCCCCTTGGCATACTTATAATAGCAGATGCTTCTATACTAACTTCACCAAACATCTTAAATCCAGATGGATGCACAGTTTGTTTTACTAATTTTCTCCAAATGTTTATTGGAGATTTAGATTTAACTACATAAGAATAATCTTGATAAAAATATGAATCTGCTAATTTTTGACTACTCGAAGATAATTGACCTTTATCGGTATCATAATATCCGACATTATCATAATATGATTTAATTTCAGAAGAAAACAAATTGTAAAATACTTTAGAAACATTTGCTGTATTTCTTTTTATGTTTCCTATAATAGAATATCCTGCTTTGAATTCTCCAGAAACATTAATTATTTTAAGAATGTTAATACCATTTTTATATCCATCAGATGCAATTTTTCCTTCAGCAATTAAATTTTGATTTTCATATTGTTTTATAATTTCTCCATTTAAGAATGCGTTATCACTAAAATTTGAAATTGTTAATATTTGATGTGATGTATATAAAGAAGACAATGAAGTATCATTATAAAAATTAGATCCACTATATGATATTTGAATATTTTTTGGTATTCCTATATTATCACTTGAAAGATATGCTTCAACGTCAGTTTCTGTAATATAAATTAATGGTTTTTCATCAAAAGTATAATTATTTTTTTCCATTATTATCGCAATAATTTCTCCATTATTATTTTTTACAATATTGAATTTTGGAATATTATTTGATGTAGTAATTAAAATAACTGCTGGTCTTGAATAATTACTACCAGATTTTTTTATTAAAATGGATATAATTTTTTTTGTATCCTCGTCATAATTAACTTCGGATATACACTCAAAATTTAAATTTGGCATAACACCAAAAATTCTTGGTAATTTTTTATAAAGTTTTCCTGGATTATCAATTGAAATAGAATTTATTTCTCCCACTGAAAATAAAGAAGATGTAGTATAGGCAGAAACCTGACCCGAAACATAGGCAGAAACCTGATCCGAAACATCGTATTCGGGAATTCTTTTTAAACTATATGCGAAAGATTTTGGAGATACATAATTTATTATTTTATCTCCTTGTAAAGGATCGTCAATAACCGACAGATATTTATTTTCAGAATCTATAATTCCTGCTTTATCGTAATAATAGTAAGATACAAAATCTAAATTTTTCTTAGTTGTGTACGTATTATTTGCAGTTGCACTACCAAATCCTAATTTTATTTCAATATATGAAGAATTTATTGTCCCTGATCCAGGTAAAGTGTTTCCTTTAACTGTTTCTGTAGTAATAATATTTTTATTTTGACTTGGTGAAAATTCTAGGAAAGAACCAGATAAGGAAGGATGATTAGTTATAAATTTATATTTGTAATATTTTTGAATTTCTAAAATAGGATTTTTTATCCATGGTCCAGAATCATTATATTTGGAAAATTCAAATTTATAATTAGCTTCTGATATTACGCTATTAATTTTTACTAATTTTCTTGGGCTACTATTATCAAAAAATGTAAAAGAAAAAGATAATTTATTAATAGATTCTGAAGATTGATTTATATCATACACAACTGTCAATTCTTGATTTTCCGAGTTATACGCTTTAATATAAGCATCTCCAGATGAAGCGCCAATTTTATAGTCGTTAATAAAATTATATTGTGATTTATCAGAAACAACTGTTGTGTTAGTAAAATGATTTGTTCTTGTAGTGTTTAAAACACCTCTAATTACAGACAGAGAAGATAAACTAGCACTTTGTATTGCGGTAACTTTTACTAATTCTTCATTTATTTTTAAAATATCATTGACTGAAATACCATCGATATCGGTTAATAATAATTCTGTCTGTAAACTACCAAAACCAACATGAGCAACTTCTAAGTATAAAAAAGAACTACTAAGAGATCCACTAATTCTTGCAAGACTTTGATTTGATACAGTTAAAATATCACCAATTTTATATTTACTTCCTTTGGTTGTAATTATTACACCAGTTGCTGATACTTTTCCATTTATAACAGTTATAGTTGCTCTTGCGTTTCCTGCTGCGCCTGGAGACCCAATAAAAGCCTTATCTGGGGAAACAAGTAAATCATTAATATTTCGACAACGAGTTTGATCTGCAAATATTAATTCTACATTAGAAAAAACACTAGAAAACCCATTTGAATAACTATCTCCAGTATTTAAAACTTTTAATAGCCCAATACCAGTATCATTTATAGTAGTATTAATTGTTGGTTGAAATAGTTTTACCGTTTGATAAATTCTTTTCCTCACATAATAATTTGTTGTTGTTACAACATCATCAGGAATAATGTCTATATTTACTTTATCATTCTCCGTTATATTATGATTTGCATCAGTAGTTACTAAAGCAATGTTATCATCAATTTCAAAAATTTCTACATTTTTACTTAATTGATCTATTTTAAATATCTTACTACCAATGGTGTCATCAATAGTATTACTTTTCAAGTAATATAAATTTCCTATAATAAAATTGCCATCAATTACTCTAACTCTTACTGTATTTCCTGCAGCAACATTTTCTAATATAATCCCACGAGCAATTTCACTATTTACGACAACACCTACAGTAGAAGCATTAATTAAATTAATAGGAACACCATTTGGCACACTTGATAATTGAAACGAATTTGTCGTTGCATTTATCACATAATAAATTCTATTTCCCTGAATACCGTTGGTATTAGTAGCAATAGAAACACCGTCACCATTTGCAAATTGATTAAACGCAACACGTAAAATATTATTATTAATTGATAAAATAGTTACTTCTTTTCCGTTTGTTAATTTGATAATAGATTGATCAGTATAAAATGAGGCAGTATCTACGATTAAATTTATAACTTGTATACTGGAATTTACTTTATCAAAAATATTAAAATTACCAGTTACATTTCTTAAGACAAAGTTACTGGATGAAAATATATCACCAACTACTAGACCAGTTGCATTAGTATTTTCTTGTGTGATTAATGAAGTATCATAAAAATATACAGGGGATTTTGATTCAATTTTTATAGCTTTTGTTTGATTTGATTCAATTGATAAAATATTTTTTCCTTTTAACGAAGAAACTTGGGCAACACAACCATTTCCATTCGTTCCTGTATTATCTACAATTACATTACATCCAACAGAAAAAGTATTTCCAGATGCTGTTACTATAGCAGAAGAAACATTTCCTTCTTTGGTTGTTTCTATAATAGCGGAAGCACCAACACCATTTTTTGGAATAGATTGTGTTCTTAATCTTCTAGCATTTAAAGGTATATTAATCTGACTAACATTACTCGTATAATTAGATTCTACTGGAAGTGAATAATACTTATCTCCTAAAATATACGGAAACACAGAAACATTATTTTGATTTACTGTTAAAAAATATGCATAAACACCATCAGGATAATCTGGAGTTATGCAATATCTTCCATTATTTTCATCCACATCACCAAATCTATGTTGATATCTATAATCTTCTATAAATGATCCCAAAGGAAATTGTGTAATTAATGGACCACCTACACGAGAAGTATTTAAACGATAACTAGTTTCTATTCTTTTTATTAGAGAATTAGGGTTAATTGGATTCGTATATCCGAAAGGACCATAAATTGGGTTTCCATCATACGCATACCCCAAAATAGGAGAATGTCTACTACTATCTGTGTCTCCTAAAATATTCCTCAATGATATTGGATTTCCTATATGTGCATATCCATATCCAAAAGATTTTTCTATATTTTCGAAAAGATATCCACTATTAGAATCTATATTATTTTTTAGTATTTCGTATCTATTTTTTTTCCATCTTTTAGTAAACGCAGTTGCCGTAGCGCCAACACCAATGGGTAATATTATTACTTCTATATTTTCTTGACTATAAAATTTTCCTTCTGTAATTTTATTTGTTCCAATTAATTTTCCATCAGATGAGATAATTGCAGTATATTCAGCAAGTCTTCCATAACCTAATTTATCTGTAATAATAATACGAGGCGGACTTGAATAATATTCTCCTGGACTAACTATAGTTAATTGAGTTACTTTATCTTTAGTTACTGTAGCTTCGATAACTGCGCCTCTTCCAGAGGTTATAGTTACATTTGGATTTACTTCATATTTTTCGCCTGGAAATATAATTTCTATTTTTTCTACAACATCACCAGATAATATTGCTTTTGCGCTAGCTCCTTTATCTCCACTAATTAGCACATAAGGAGCATTTGCATATCCTTTTCCTGATTGATTTATACTAATATTTGTTATTCCACCAAAAATAACATCATTTTCGTAATAATCTTTATACCCGTATGCTAAAACACCATTTAAAAAGATTCCAATGTCTCTGGTATCAGTATAATACAATTCTGTATTTCTGACAGATTCTTTTTTGATTAATTTAAGATGCTTTTGATCTTTTGGTGATAAATTTGCGAAATTTCCAATGCTATATTCTGGATATCCAGATGATGCAATATAATAATATTGATCATCTTCGTAAATGGCAGAAATATTAATTAATGTTTCTGTCAGTCCTGTAATGTTACTAGTAGTGTAATTATTATTAATATCCCATCTAATAGAAGAATTTGCTTTATTAAAAATAATAGGATTTCTAGTTTCGAATCCAGTATCACTTATTTGAATTACATCTCCTTCTGATGAATATGGAATGTTGCTAGATGCCTTAACACTATACAATACACCAAGGGCTAAAAATGTTGTTTTTTCAATATTACCATTTTTTTCATATTCTGCAGTTAAATTTGAATAATTATATACTGGAGTATTAACTGGATAGTCTCCATTGCCAGTTCTATTTTCAATAATAAATTGATTTACATTTTTATCTTTAAATGAAATGATTTCATTGCCAATTTTTAGTTTTCCATTAACATTTCTCCATCCAGTAGTAGAAAAAACGTTAATTCTATTATCAGTGGTGGAAGAAGGAGATAATCTTTTTGTTAAAAATGTTTTTTGTGCAACTTGAAATTCTCCAACAATGCTATTAGGAGATATTACTATTTCGTATATACTTTCATTGTCATAATTGCCTAAAAATAATATATTATCAATAATTCCAAAACTGTTTTTAATATTTGAATTAAAAATGTCTTCTTCTTGAATTAATTTTTGCCCAATAAGTAGTGGAATATCATTTGGGTTAATTTGTGAGATAATTTTTACTCTTAGCGCATACTTATTAATCCAATTTGAAGTAGAAGTCTTAAGTGTATTGTCTTTTGGATAATAAATTGATGGAATATCAGAAGCTTCTTGTGCAACTATAGAATTGAAAATAAATTCAATAGATTGATCCGTTCCTTTCGCTCTGTAAAATTGTTTAATATTTTTGATTAAAGTTCTTTTATCTACTTCTGGTTTTAATGATTCTTCTGGAAAAGATGCTAGATATTCGGATTCGTAATTTTTTACAAAAGCATATAAAAACAAATTACTAATATTAAAAGCTTGCTCTCCACCTATATGTTGAAATCCTGTAGTTAAATCGTGTGATGCTACGGTTTTATAAACAGAAGCGTTATACAAATCACCTAATTTAGTTGTGCCACTAAGATTTCTTTTGCAATTTAAAAAAGAAGTAGATGTTTTTGACGCATAAAAAATAATCTCATCGTCAATCATTACATATCCATTTGTTTCTGGAAATGCATATGTGTCTGTTACTTGAATTGTAGATGCAGTAGCAGAAACATTTGATGTTAGTATAGTAAATTCTGATAATATATCTTTTTCATAAGTATCGATATCATTATATTTTGTTAAATTTTGAATAATATCGAGTGGTTGTCCAGTTAATTCTAATTGCTCATAATATTTTTGCAAGAACGAAGCAAATTTTGGATATTCTCCTGAAATAAATTCAGGTAGTTGTTGATTAACTAGTGTGGAAATTCTTTTTTGAATGGTTGCCATCTAATTACTCTTGAATAATAGTGAATTTGCTGTTAGTAATATCAACATCCAGAAACATTTCTCTGGAAGACACAATATCGTTTAAAGCTGGTTTTACTCTGATTTCTATTTTTTCATCAGGAAACGATCCTTTTAATATAATCAAATTATTCATCGTTATTTCACCTTTTCCATAATCAACACTACCTAGATTAGGATTTACAACAATTTTTTCCCCTGTAATACTATCTAATCTATAAAGTATCATTTTACCTTTTCTATCCTCAATATAAACAGTATATTGCGAAAATTCTCTTATAATAAATCCACTACTACTTATTACAGGTAAATCATCGATTAAAAATGGATTTTTGTAACAAATTTCATAATAAAATTTAGAGTTAATCTCTGGATAAAAATCTTTTCTCAACATAATGGTGGTCAAGTTTGATTTGATAGACGTTTCTGCGTCATCAATCACCCCAACAAATTTACTATATCGAAATTTACCATCAAATTTTTCTGTATCCGATAAAACAATATAATCTTCAATATTTTTAATAACAGATGAAAGAATTTTATCTGATTTATATGTAGTTTTATTCGTATCGTAAAATACTCTAGAAGTTAGCTCAACATATAATATTGAAGGATCCACAATTTTTGGAGTTACAGAAGCAACCGAATACTTTTTCAACTTCTTTTGTAGATCATTTTTAGTAAATGACGATAACATAGTAGAATATTTTGGTTTGATTACAATTTTAACAACACCATATTCGGGTGGATCATCTTCTTCCCCGCCAAATGCTGTAATATCCGCTACAGATGGATATAAATTGCGCACAATTGCTTTATAATCTTCACTTGTTACTGCTCTATCTTGAGTTGCGTAATTTTTTGCCGCATTAAACTTAATTCTTTCTAAATTTTCGGAATATTCCCCACCAGAAGAAGCGGAAATAAGACTTATTTCCCCAATATTAATACTATATGCATTTAAACTGTTATTTGTAGTTTCTAAATCCTCTACCACTCCATTAAAAGAAAATATTCTTGCGCCATTTGTTTCTGGTCCTGAAGTAGTCAAATATGAAATTTCTATATATTCTCCATCTAGTAATTTTCTTCCAAATACACCATCACCAAATTTAATTTCGTAATTTTCATCTTCAATTTCGGTTAGAAAGAAAATTTTACTATTTGGATTTACATTTAAAATATTTTCTGCATAATCATACAACTCAAACGATGAAGATTGAGCAGATCTAAATATTTTTATTCTAATCGTAGTAGTATCAATATTTTGATTTTTTAATAAAAACTTTTGATTTCTTAGTGCAGTCTGCACTGTATGGTAATCAGTAACAATGGTGCCAGAATAAATGGTCACATTTTCAAAAAATGCAACCCCATTGTTAACTGGCGTTCTTACATCATCTAATAATGAATACTGATATACCTCATTATCAAAAAATGATGTAAATGCCTTACCTCTACGTATAATCGCAGTGTTTGGTTTGTTTGGTGAAGTATAATTAAGCCTAACACTTACTGTTGCTTGTGATGCAGTAGCAGATTTTGGCCTATATCCTAATTGCTTAGCGATTGCAACAACATTATCTCTTAACGTAGCAGAATCGAGAAACATCTCGTTTGCTACCATGTTTGTATTAAATGCAGTATAATAAGTATTATACGCCAAAATATCCAATAAATTACTTAAAGCACTACCCTCAAAATCATAGTCGCTAAATTCCGAATTCGCTCTCAAATATTCTTTGAGCGAATTTTTTATATTGTTAAAATCTAATTGATTTAACTGCGAATACGGCATTGATTATCTCGTTCTCTTTAAAAGAAATTCTGTTGATGTAGGTGCCCCTTCAATTTCTCTACCAATAATTTCAAATTCTATATAAACCTCAAAAGCGTTGTTACTATCATCTGGTGTGACAATAACATCTAATAGATTTACACGAGGCTCATAATCATTAACTAATAAGATAATTTCGTCTCTTATAGAAGCAGCAGTACCATAATCTAATAAATCAAAAAGTAACTCAGTTACTCTACTACCTAAATTTGAGTTAAAAGGTCTTTCACCTCTTTTTGTCAAAATTAAATTTTGTAAGGCATTTTTAATAGCAGTTTCGTTTTTAACCACAACTAAATCTTTTGTGTTTGGGTGAGCACCAAATGCTACACTTATATCTTTAAAAGTTTGGAATGTGGACATTAAATACCACTATAAGTCTACTATATTTATCACACATATATGACGGAGACGCGATTATAGCCACTCAGCGTAATCATCGAAACCATCTTTACCTCCACACCATTTTTCTAAACGATTCGGAGGTTTCATATATTTCATTTTACGTGATCTTTCTAGTAAAGCGTCAGACCTCGGATCAGTAATTAATACCGTGGTGCCAAAATCTTCAGACATCATCGAAGGTACGTTGTCTGGAATCTGTTTTTTTGCCATCTGTTTTTCTTGTAAAAGTTAAACAGAACTTTTTACGGGGTTGCTATCCCGATTTCTTTACTATCTCGTAATCATTCGCTAATACTTCTCTTAACATATCATCACTCCAATGTGTATAATACTCAGTATTACTCAAAATTTCTCTACTGTTTCGTAATTTCTGTAAATCTTGCATTAAAATTAAATTATACTTGCCATTATTTGTTTGAATGCCATTGATGTAAGTGTCATAATCTGCATGGTCTTCCAAAAATATGTATTGAGTATACAATTGATTGTAAAATTTTACCCAATATTGGATAGTTTGCAAATCTAGATAGTTTTCAACCACATAAAAAACAACCTCGTAATCTGCAACTGGTATAATATCTTCTACTCTACAATGAATGATAGTATATTTTGCAGACTTTGCATACGGGCAAATCGAAAAGCCATTTAATTCTGGTTGCAATTTAGAAATTTTCTCAATCCATTCATTTATATGGACTTCTATTTCTTTCATTTTGCTATTACTTTTTTTGCACCAGATATAATACTACCAGCATCTGCAGAATCACCAATTCGTGCTAAAGGTTTTCCATTTACCTTTACTGTGCTACTACCAACATTAACTTTTGCTGTGTGTGGTATACATGGAGGTGCTGGTAATGGCGCTGGATTTGTAATAGTATGAGGTGTTAATGCAGCACCTTGATATGCAGCGCCAAGACCTTCTATAATGACATTAGAAGACCCTTGAAGGATGGTTGTCATTGTGCTACACCCATGCCCAGTATTTACGCTATCTTGCATTCTAGACGCTGGTGGCATACTCTCGGCTCTCTTGTCTTTTCTTCTAGATTATTTAGTCGATTGCATACGGAATCTAAAGCATCAGGAAGACTTTTATAGTCTTGTCCAGGTGGTCTATAACTAATCGAAAATGGATCAGGAATCTTCGCTATACGTTTCTCCAAATACTGTATTCGATTCTCCTGTTGTTGTATGATCATCAACAACTTCGATATCTTCTGATCCGTGGTTTCTAAATGCATCATCTTCAATTCCAAAACTATTAGTGTCTTCGAAAACTACAGTGCCATTTTCTCTGCGTTGTAAACTCATAACATCAGTAGAATCCTGTAACCCAGAATACCACTTGTCAGCTGCATCTAACATATAGTCTGCTACTGAATCAAAATCTTCAAAAAGTTTATCTTCTATTAGATTTCCATTCTTATCAATAATCTTATATCCGAATTCAGTCATTTGTTTTACTCAGTAAAATAGAATCATCTGCATACTCCCATTTTAAATTATCACCCTCAACCCATCCTAAAGCTTCTAACAACTCTTCGGGTATCGGTAATATATATTCGTCATTTCCATCATTATATTCAATTGTGCTGATATATTTCATATCTTAAAATGAGTGTGTAAGTTATATATTATCGTTTTATAATAATTTTATTTGGAGGTAACCATGAACTACATCTAGATCTACCATGAAGAAATTCTGGGTAAGTGTGATACTGTATATTTAATTGTCTACCTAACGTGCTAAAAGCATATATCACAAATATACTCTCATCTACTATAACATAACTTATTTCTTCCACCACATTCTCCAAAGCTCTCGCAATACTATGTAGATATAATGAAACTCTTCTTTTCTTGTGGTTTGCGTTGTTAAGGTTTTTTCAGTCATTTTTTCTGGCGGAAAATTTTTAATATGTATTCGAAATCACTTGAGCGTTTTCAAAGGTTTGTAGGTTGGAGGGACCCATGACTTTTCGCTCGGCGCTCGGCATCATCACGATATCGTTATAATATACAGTCAACTGTCCCTAGAAGGGACAGCTCATCAACTGTCCCCTAGACCGCCAAGGGGCAGAGCCCAGCGGCACGATCAGCAGCATCTGCCCTTCTGTCTGCTCTGATCTGCTTTGCAAATCTAGCAGCGTTGGCGGTCTTGTCACCTGTCCATTGTCTGCCCAATCCTGTCTGTGGGGTAATGGTAAAGGCGCGACCTGTGCCTGCCGATCCGTTGAGTGGGCAGGTACCAGTCAAGCATCCATCCCCCTTGGAGAGTTGACCTTTAGTTTGGCGAGTGTTAGGGCGAAGCATTGATTTCTGTTGGTGGTGGGTTTAGTGTAGCACGGCAGGGGGGGGGCCCTATGCCCTCCCTCTCATAGTGAAGGACAGTCGCTTTGCTTTAGGGTTGGAGTAGTAGCGGTTTGTGGCATGAGTCCATCCCTCATAAGAGGTGCAGAGATAAGCGATCTCTGCCGCTGATAGTCCGTCAACGCCTGCCGCTGCTAGTGAGTTAGCGGTGTTGGTGAGGTGCCCCCCCTGATGAGAGTTGAGTTGTGGGCGATCCAGATTTCTGCTCT
>Ga0181358_1000181_pt1 | contig 28017 bp, 56 predicted proteins | sample Fa13VDMM110SD_FD_130096 | JGI IMG/M metagenome (GOLD analysis project Ga0181358, IMG submission 130096) | Freshwater viral communities from Lake Michigan, USA - Fa13.VD.MM110.S.D | ecosystem: Environmental > Aquatic > Freshwater > Lake | place: USA: Michigan | collected 2013-09-24 | reverse complement strand
TTGTTCATTTACTTTGATTTTAACTCTACCTGATGTTATTAGTTCAATTACTTTCATACATTCACTCCAATTTTTGCAGCTGCTTAAGTCTATTTGTATTATGTTTCGTTTATCTAGTTTATTCATATTTTTACTAAATTATAATATTCTTCTTCACCAAATTTATTTAATATCATAACTTTACCAGTTACATCAATTTCATCATTTGATAAAATTCCGTTATGAATTCGTGATATATATTTTTTTTCATTATCTGTGGTATAAGAACACTCAACACACATGGTATCATCATCCCACATTAATATTCTTATAGTGTGTGAGACATTAGGAAATTTGTTTAATAAATCTTTTTTTACTACTTGAATATCTTGAAGTAGGTCTGTGTATGTTTTATCTAATTTGTTCATTTGTTGGATTAAAGTAATTATTAATTTTAGTAATTAAATTATTTAATTTTGATTCTTTAAATTCACCGTCAACATTAAATTCATAAGTGATTGATTCCATATCATCGATAATCGATTGTTGTTTCAATACCAATTCTTCTTTTTTAAGTTTATTGATTTCTTCTTCAATAACTTTAGTATCAACAGTTTCACCTTTTTCAAATGAATATGGTTTTATGTGTGAATTTAAAATTGCACCTTGACTTTCAGCAGTTTCAAATCTTAAATAATCGGATGCTGATACATCCAAATAGGTATATTGTACACCACGTTTAAATGTAATTGTTAATCTTTTACTTTCTTTATCATACTTTGATGATAAAATGTTTGATGAATCATACGTTGACTCAATCAAATTTTCTTTTTGTGTTCTTTTTAATAACATAATTTATTTTGTTTTATATGATTTTATTTCTGATAAATTAAAAACTGTATTAATTGATGATTCATCATTCCCGTAATTTTTTTTTTCAATAATAATTAAGTAATTACCTGTTAGTAAAATACTTGCATTTTCGAACTTAACATTAATAATTGAATTAGTTTCTTTTTTTAATATTTCTATTGTTTTGAAAATTGGTAAATTGACCATAATATATTTTTTATTATTTACTTGAAGGTAAATATAGTGATATTTATTTAAAAAAACAACAGTTGTTTTTTATAAAAAAAATAAGTAATTTTACTAAAAACATTTTGCTATATGAATAGAGAAATAATACCAAAGCTAAAGAAAATAATTAGCGAAGCCAAACATGAAGCAAAATTAATGGATGACACTGTGGTTAAACCAGAACACATATTAATTGCAATACTAAGTGATAATAATAATGGATGTTCAGATGCATTAAAAAATATGCAAATAAATTTAAGTTTACTTAATGACTACATATTTTTAGAATTAAATAATTCAAATTTAACCCCCAAAATTAGTAATAACACAAAAATAACAATACCTTTTAGTAAGGAGAGTAGATTATTATTTAAAGAGGTTGATTTAGAAGCTGAAAATTTGGGTGATAACCACATTGATACAACACATTTAATGATGGCAATATTAAACCCAAAAAATAAGGTAAATATTAGAAAATTATTAAACACTTCTGGTATTTACCATGAAAACTTTACAAAAACTGTTAAAAAAATGAGAGATATGTTAGATGATGTTAAAGGTTCATCAGATGATTCTGAAGATTTTGACTATTCAAGTAGTGAGGATAACAGAAAAGATAAAAAACCAAAAAGAAGTGCACCAAGTAAAACACCAGTTTTAGATAATTTTTGTACTGATATAACAAAAATGGTTGATGAAAATAAAATCGACCCAGTTGTTGGTAGAGCAAATGAAATAAAACGTGTAACACAAATCTTATCCAGAAGAAAAAAGAATAACCCAGTATTAATTGGTGAAGCTGGTGTTGGTAAAAGCAGTATCGTTGAAGGTATTGCACTACTAATCAAAAGTGGTTCGGCACCAAGAACATTAATCGATAAAAAAATATATTCATTAGATTTAGCATCAGTAGTTGCTGGTACTAAATATAGGGGTCAATTTGAGGAAAGAATTAAAGCAATCCTAGACGAACTAAAAGCAAATCAAGATATAATTTTATTTATTGATGAATTACATACATTTGTTGGGGCTGGTAACGCATCTGGTTCATTAGATGCATCAAATATATTCAAACCAGCATTAGCTAGAGGTGATATACAAGTAATTGGTGCAACAACATTAGATGAATTTAGAGAAAACATTGAAAAAGATAGTGCGTTAACCAGAAGATTCCAACAAGTACTTGTTGAAGCAACAACAAATGAGGAGACTAAAATTATTCTTAATAATATTAAAGATAAGTACGAAAAATATCATAGTGTTAGTTACACACCAGAAGCAATCGAAGAGTGCGTTAAAATGGCTGATAGATACATCACAGATAGAGCAATGCCAGATAAAGCAATTGACGTATTAGATGAAGCTGGAGCCAGCACAAACATATCTTTAGAAAAACCAGAAAGTGTTAAAAAACTTGAGGCAAAAAAAGAAGAAATATTAAAAAGAAAACTAGAAGTAGTTCAAAAACAAAAATATGAGGAAGCTGCTGAACTTAGAGATGAGGAAAGAAAAGTTAATGAGGAATTAGATAAAGCTAAAGAAAATTGGTTAAGTTCATTAGATAAGAAAAGAACAATTGTTGATGTTGAACTAATAGCTGAAACAGTATCAATGATGACTGGAATACCATTAAGTAAAATTTCTTCACAAGAAAATAAAAAACTAATGACCATGGATAAAGAATTGATGGGTAGAGTAATTGGTCAAGATGAAGCAGTTTTAAAAGTAATTAAAGCTATTAAAAGAAATAGATTAGGTATTAGAAATAGAAATAAACCAATTGGTTCATTCATATTTTTAGGACCAACTGGTGTTGGTAAAACATATTTAACTAAATTATTAACTTATGAAATATTTGGTGATTCAGATTCTTTAATTAAAGTTGACATGAGTGAATACATGGAAAAACATTCAGTATCAAAATTAATTGGCGCACCTCCAGGATACGTTGGTTATGAACAAGGTGGTCAATTAACTGAAAAAGTTAGAAGAAAACCATATTCAGTTATATTATTTGATGAAATTGAAAAAGCTCATGATGATGTATTTAACATATTATTACAATTATTAGATGAGGGCCAATTAACTGATAGTTTTGGTAGAAAAATTAATTTTAAAAACTGTCTAGTAATCCTAACATCAAATGTTGGTGCTAAAGAATTAAGTAGTTTTGGTAAATCAATGGGGTTTCAAACTGGTGCAACTGTTGCCAATGAAGAAGAAAGAAATCGTTCAATCATTGAAAAGGCGCTTAAAAATAAATTTAAACCAGAATTCTTAAATAGGTTAGATGAAATTATAGTATTTAATAGTTTAAAAGAAGAAGATATTCATAAAATTATATACAATGAACTAGCTAAATTAAGAGACCGAATAAAAGAAATGGGTTATGATATTAAAATACAAAAAAGTGCAGTTGAATTTGTCGCTAAAAATGGATACGATGAGGCATACGGTGCAAGACCTTTAAATAGAGCAATTCAAAGATACATTGAAGACCCAATCGCTGATGAAATATTAAATGGCAACTTTAAAGAAGGTGAAACCATAAATATTACATTGGATAAAGATAAGAGTGAGATTGTGTTAAAATCAATAAAATCAAAACAATAAAACTAAAACCCACAAAAGTGGGTTTTTTTTATATTTATTAATATGATTGAAAAATATTTAAAAATTACTGGATAATAAAATAGCCGTGGATACTTATACCCACAGCTCGTTTATTTTAAAATTTTTTATTACTTATTACCTCTAGTAATTTTAGCAATTGACTCTTCTAATCTAGCAATTTTACTTTCAAGTAAGTTAGCTTTATTAGATTCTTGTTCAGCAATCCACTCAACTTTCTTTTTTTCAACTGCTTCTTTTACGATGTTATCGATTAAATCAACTAATGCTGATTCATTGATTTTTACGGTTTTTTTTGTGATATTTGACATGTCTTAAAGTTTATAACGTATTTTTATTACTTTTCTATTTAATAAATATATAAAAGTTTTGTAAAGTTGTAAAAATATACAATTTTTTTAGCATAATTTATCCGCACCTTTACTTGCAGCCCACGCATCTGGTTTAACTTTAAAATCATAACCCATACCCAACATGTATCCAACCGCCTCACTTAGTGCTTTATTTGAATCAAATTTAACATCTGGATTTATATCCGCATGTACTTCAAGTTTAATATCATACAAATCCAAAAGTGGTGAAATCTCACAAGCAATCTCAATAGTCTTAGAGACTTCTTTCATCATTCTTTCTTTAACACCTTCTTTACCTTTCTTTTGGGTTGCATCAAAATAGGTTGCACCAATTATCATACCCCCCTTACCTTTAAATATATCTCTACCAAATCTATCCTTACCAATATTCTCACTTAAGGTAATAATAATTGCCGTGGCAAATTGGTAACCAACTCCACGTCTTTTTGAATCCGTTCCGATACAAACTTTTATTTCATATCCTTTTTCAATTTCTTCATCGAATACTTTTTCTAAGTATTCAATCAAAGGTTCATCAATGTAACCCTTTGATGCTCTTTTCCATTTCATAACTTATTAATTTTTATTTTTTTATTATAATAAAAAACCCCCAAGTTTATTGGGGGTCTACTATTTGTGTATTTGGTAACAACCTTTTTAATTTTTGGTAGTTATCATCCCCAATGTCGTTTAAACTTACTGCGACTCTATGTAAACACCCCCCATTTGATTTATCTAAGTATTTAATCGTATCTGGTATTTCATTTATTTTATTACCCAATATATTTAAAAATACTAATTTTTTTAAATTACCAATTTCTTGAGGTATGCTGGTTAATTTATTATCCCTAACAACCATAACCTCAAGATTCTGTAAAGTACAGACTGATGGATGAATTGATACTAAATTAGTATTATTCATTTCCAACGTCTCCAAATTCTTAAACTTACTCAAATCCCCCATTTTAGGTACTTCTCTATCTTTAAATATTATAATTGGTGTAGTTTCTTCCATTATTTCAAATAAACTGTCACTAAACCCAAATTTAATTAAATGATTCAAATACTGGTTATTATTTACAGACTTGACCATTCGTGAAAGGTCTAATAATATTTCTTGAAAATAATTACTTAACCCATCACTGTTCATCAAAACTTTGTCATAAAGACTCGTATTTGAAAAATCATTTTTTCTATCTTTAACCTGGTCACTTTCAAAATGAATCTGATACAAAGAATCATCATTTACCTTACCAGAAAAAAATTCATTATTAATAATTATGTATATTTTTGATTTTTTACCATTTGGTACCTTATAATTATTCGTATAATGTTGAAACATACCATTACCAGATTTACAAGTGCACCAGTTTGCAAATGAATCAAAAACAACGCTGGCATCTCTAGTTAATGGAACATAAACAGTATATTTTCTATCCCTAACACCAATTTCAGCTTGACCTGAATCTACAAATTTATATAACAATTGCTCAATACCAGATGCATCTCTAACAATAAACGGGTCAACAGCATCATATAACTGACTTAATGACTTATATTGATTAATATCTGTTGGGTCCGAAATGTTTTTTAATACATAACTACCGCTGCATAAATTTTTGAATTTTTGTTTCCTCTTATTGGCTTCAAATATCCCCAAATATTCTTTAGCAAGGGGTAAATCCTCAACACCAAATCTAACCGCCTCAACATATTTACCATTTTTTAGTAAACGTTGGAAAGTATTTAACATCCATTGTGTATACATTTTATTTGGTGTTGGGTCAGAATCAACCATAGTATCAAACATATTTTTTGATATACTAAAATACGATTTTACTTTATCACCAACATCGATAGTTGATACAATAGCCAAACAATCATCATCATCAGATGTCATCTTAATTACATCGTAACCATCTGAATTTAATTTATTTACCTTAGATTCTAAACACTTAGAATCAAAGATATCAAATTTATCAGATAAAAATTTTAATCTTTCTGTGATTGATGACATTATTATATTTTTTACAAATATACTAAATTTTATTTATAATATCAATATATTACATGAATCTATTCACACAATCATCCTCAATAAAAGTTTCGATTATCGATTTTAACACAAAAAATAAATGACTATTAATAAAAAACTTATTTACCATTTCGAGCATAACTAAATTTGTGTTTTCACCATCAGTTATTCTGTATTTAACTTCTTCAAAATAGGTGTACTCACCAATTTTTATTAACTCGTTCATAATTACATTATAAACTTCCCATCTATCAAGATACTCTTCTTCAGAATTATTTATTGAGTTTATTGCGAAATCTCGGTATAATTTGTCTAGTTTACTAAACTTACCAGAACCCGATTTAATTGTTAAATTAAAATTATTCATCTGTCTATATTTTAGTCAGTGTTATTTATTACATAAATATCTTACAACACTAGATAAATCTATAAACTTACTATAATTTTATATTAAAAATTGTTTATTTTATTGTATAATCTATAAAGCTCTGAGCTTAAGTTTTTAATATCGTAAATAACTTCAATACATGCTTCATTTGGTGGTGAATCTTCAGTTAATTTATATTGTAATTCTTTAACTTTAATACCATCTTTAATATTGTGTTTTAATTCCAATATAACTTGATTATAAGTTACCCATTCACGTTTTAACTTTGAATCACCATTGAATAGGTTGTCAGTTAATTTATTCTCATATTCGTGCTCCAAATAAGTATTAAATGGACCATAGACCTCTCTCAATTTTTCCCTTATTTTAGATTTTAGATTCACGACATCAGACTTACTTAAGAGTTACATTCTTAGATAAGTGACCACCATCAATTTTACCATGATACCAGTCGTCAATTACTTGTTTAAGGAAATCATCACCACAAACTTCATGATATTTGTATTTCAAATATTCTAAAAGTTCTTTAGCCTCAATTAAACTATCATCAACTTTAACTTTAAATCTAGGTTTTTCATTATAATCATGATAGTCTTTAACTACAGCAGTAACTTTTTTGTAATTTTTATCTAAGTCAGTTAAAACATTATCCAATACAATATTAAAATGACTCTCCTTAAGTAATGGTTTAAAGAGCCTATTATATTGGGATTCCGTTATTATTATTTTATTTATCATCATTATATAAATATCTATTTAAAACAAAAAAACGGGCTGAACCCGCTTTAATTTTATTGAATAAATTGTCTTATATTATCTATGGGCTGCACCCCAAGTAGTTTTTTATCAACCTTACCATCCTTAAATAATACTAATGCTGGAATACTTCTAATAAAATACTCAACTGCTAGAGATTGGTTTTCATCAATATTTATTTTTGCAATTAAAACTGAATCCGTTTCATCCGCTAAAACATCTAAAACTGGTGCAATCATTTTACATGGGCCACACCAAGGTGCCCAAAAGTCAACTAAAACTGGTTTTTCTGAATTTAAAACCAGTTCTACAAAATTTGTAACATTTACTTCTAATACTTTCATAAGATTTATTTATTTATTAAATATTTTTAGATAAACTAAAAACTGAATTTACTGCGGATATTGATTGATGTGTTTTAAGCCAATATTTATTAAATAAAAATTTATACATATAATCTGCTGATTCACTATTAGTTAAACCAAAAAATTTAGATAACCTATCCATTGTGATACTTAATATAAATCTTTCACCTTTATTAAAATTTGCGTTTCCACTTATTAATTTTAATGATAATGAATTACATAGTGTTGTAAATTTTTCATAAGAAAGTTTACTCTTTTTTGACGACTGCTTATGGGCATCATACAAAAAATCACATAAATGATACAAAACTATATTATCAAAATTACTCATAAAATTAATATTTACTTTTTGGTAAATTTACATTTTTTTAAATTAAAAAACAATATTTAATTATATAAACGTTTTAAAAATGAATGAAGAAGTTACGACCACATAAAAAAACGAATGGGAAGAATTTGGTTACCACCTTACAGCCGTATTCTGACGATATTATTGAAGGGTTAATATTCAAGTATCTAAAGTCAGTATATCCAGTATCTAGAACAAAATTTGACGGTAAATTTAAACGAACTATAATGATTGATGGTAATACATACTCCGTATCACAAAGTAAACAAAAATTTATACCAAGATTAATCAATGATATTTCAAAAACTTTTGCAATTAACCAAATCGAAACTAAAATAATAATATTTAATTACTTTAAAATTAAACCTGTCTAGATTTATCATTGGTATATAATTGGTACAAATAATAAACAAATAATAGTACTGCTAATATAAATTTTGTACTGATATGTCCAAGGTTTGAATACATTAGATATAATGCTAATATCACCATAGCATGTAAGAATAACCTATAAACGTTAATTACCATGATTTAACTTTTTTAAATTTTAGTTCTGAAATATATGTGTAATTTTGGTTATTAATAGATGCATAACCTTCTTGTATGTAAAAATATGCGGTGGAATCTGAAAAGTTACAAATTGTTGCACTAATAGGTCTAGTTGAACCACCCATTTGCATTGTTGATGTAGTTGATTGTGGATTCTCCATAATTGTCCAGTTATTTTTAGTTACATAAAATCCATATGGGTTTAAAGTATCACCATTTAAAGCAAACCTACCATAACCTGGAACCACTGGAGGCGCATAGAAAGACCAAGTAGTAACATTAAGTTCAATCACCTCAATTGGAATATCTGAACCATTGTAATCTAAACTACTAACAGTTTTACCTGGACCAAAATGGTTATATTTAGTTTTCTGACCAGTTTCTAAATTTTCCATATACATGGAACCACCAACTAATACCCATTCACCATATATAACGATTTCCTGACCAATACCAACTGGGGGTTGCGTATTTGGTTGTATGTTTTGTTTATTGCAAGAAGTTAAGACTAAACTTGTGCAAATAATAAGATAAATTAGACTTTTCATTTTGTATATTTTAATATTATAATACAAATGTAAGAATAATATTTTAATTTACCAAATTTTTTAAGATAAATTTAATGATTTTATGTCAGAAAATAAATTTTTGGTAGTTTCATTATCATCAACTAGTGAATCTAAATCCATTAATATTGATGATATAGCATTGATTTTATCATAGTTCTTGTAATTCAAACTATCTAAGTTATGATGTATTGCCACCCATTTGTCAAAATAAGCATCATCACCAAATGATTTGAAATACTTATCCATATCATTACCAATCTTATGTTGCTCACTATCCAAATTATCAGATTTTTGAATAAGTAATTTAACATCAATTTCACCATTTAATAATTCAGCTAAACTAATAAAATTAATATCAGTGTAAAACTTATTTAAAGCTTTATTAACAGCACTAATTCTGTTAGTGAATTGATTAAGTACATCTTCATTTTCTTTAATCAACTTTAATAATTGCAATTGGTTTTCAGTAAGTATAATTTTCATAGTAACTATTTATTGATAAATATTCAAAAATATCAACTTGTTCAAAATTATTTTGTTAAATTTTTTGGAACCAACCTTACTTTAAAAAATTTCTTAAATTGATACCTTGGTATTAAATACCCTTTTGTATTACTACCTAAATCACCACTATTATTATGTGTTTTAAATTTATTTTCAGATATTAATTTCCTTAATTTATTTGATTTTATATACCATATTTCGTTAAAGTGTTTAAAGTAAGTTACAAACCATTCTGCTTTAGTAACTGAAATTCCACTTTGTTTACCCCTAGACTCAAATTCAATAAAAATATTTCCAGTATCTAAATCTGGTCTACAAAATACATCAGTTTTAATCTCATAACTAACTAATTTATAACCTGGAAGTAACCTAATCGGCATTTCCATTATTAAATCATGTGAATTATCTTTGTTATCACCAATGAATCGACCACCGACTGATTCTAAGTCCAATCTTACAGTATATTCACCCTCTTCCCCAAGTATAATATCCTTTTCAAAATTATAATTTGCCATAAATGCAAATATATGTAAATTTTATTAATTAATCAAATATTTATTGATATATTATGAGAGATTTTATTCAAAATAAATTAAGATTATTATTTGAGATGGTATCCGATAGGGATAGTGATTTAGATATTCCACCAATTATTAAATATGGTGGGCCAAGCCATGGTTACGAAGCTGAAGATATATTTTTCATGTTAAATGTTGCTAATAATTTGGCTAATCAAATGCCACCCGAAACATTGGCAACAACTTATGGTAATGGTGGGTATGAATACATGTTATCACAAACAAGTAGTGGTAATTTTATATTCAGAGGTAAACCAACAACAAAGTATTTTGAACCAGGTGATTTCAAATTATCAGATAGTGGTAAAGTATTATACATGTATACAATGGGTTGTTCAAAATATTCTGAAACACCATGTACAACAATATATAACCCAATGGTAGATTCAAAAATAAAAATTTTAGTTGACCCAAGTATGAAACAAGCAATTATGGATTTTGTAAAAGGTGGTTCTGGTTATCTAGATGATAAAGGTGAAGAAATAAGAGCTGCAAAAATGTCATCAGATGAATTGGAAAAATTAGCTAATAAAGAAGATTTATACACAAAAAGAAGTTTACAATCAAAAAATTATGATACTGATGAACTTGAAATTAGAAATAAATTAAATGATTTGAAATTAGCTAGATTAAAATCAAAAGACCAAACTGAAATTAAAAAGATTAGAGGTATTGAAGGGCAATTAACAGTTCAGTTAAGAGCTATTGAAAAAGAAAAAAACAAAAGAAGAAGTAGTAATATATGAAACACTTTATAAAACAATTACTTAGAGAAGAAATTGAAGTGATGCCAAAAAAGGCAATTGTTCAAAAATTCATGGATTTTGTAATTGACCATCTTGGTATTGATGGTAAAGTTAATGTTGTTTTAACTAACCACAAAAATGATATTAAAACTACAGCTTATTATGATTACACAAAACCTTTAATAAAAATCTACATTAAAAATAGGGCAATTGTTGATATCTTAAGGTCAATTGCTCATGAAATGGTTCACCACATGCAAATGCAACGTGGTGAACTTAAAAACAACCCAAACGCTGGTGATGACGGTTCCCCACAAGAAAATGAAGCAAATGCTAAAGCTGGTGAATTAATCAGAATATTTGGTAGACAAAATCCTGAAATTTACGAATCTTAAAATACGTCATCTAACAAATTATCAAGTTCAAAAATACGACTAGACCCTGGATTTGTATGCGCTTCCATACCATTAAACTTATATAATTCACCTTTTACCTTATCATATAAATTTTCTGGTGCATTAGAATTCTTATAACCCCTAAATTGCGCAATTACTAATGCTAACTTAGTGTGGTTATTAACCCACTTGGTATTCAATTCTAACGTATAACCGTCAATACTATAAATACCACAATTACCATTATCAACCTTACCAACATATGTTGCAACACAGTGGTCATTTTTTCTACCTTCAATATTCATCTCCTTAGTAGTTCTCAATAAATTAAAACCACTTTCATCAGCAAACTTAATAAAGATATCATTAACACCCATTAATCTATCACCTTCAGTAAATACAATATCAGTTATTTCCTTTGACCACACATCATGTTCTTCTTTTAATCTCCTTGCTGACCAAGAACAATTAACTTTTCTATCCAATGTTTTTGCCATTTTTACAGTATCATAAAAAATACCAAAATCATAAGTAGGTAGTGTGTTATGTAAGTTCTCAACATTAACAAGATATTCAATATAATATTTCAAGTAATTAGCTTGGTAACTTTGATTTCTCATACTATATAAAAGTTTTGCAGCTGGTGACGGGAGTTTATATTGGTGCTTCAATGCCTTATCCAATGAAAATAATTTCTTACTATATATCGTATTAAATGAAACTGATTTTATAACATCATGTTCAGTCATATATCTAAGCCATGGTAATCTACTAACCAACTCAACTATAATAATGTTATAATGTTCACAACTTTGTAAATGATTATAAGTTAATGGTTTAATACCCAGTTTGCTTTTAAAGTAAAACTTATTACCCTTTTTTATTATAGAAAAAACTTTGGATTCTCTATTGTATATTCTACTAGTTTTACTTATACCATAGTTTCTTCTAAAGTATACAATATTAAAATCACCATTTGGTTCCTCAAAAACACCCAACCTGATTTTATTAAAAACTGATGAATTTTCATTCATGAAATATACCCTAGCATTAAATTTGCTTTTTTCATAAATTTTAAATAGTGTATCAACACTTGTAGTTTGGTGATTATACAATTCCTTATAAACAGCTTCTTTACTCATAATTATAATATTTAGTTTTGCAAATATAAGTAGATTTATTCAATTATCAAAATTTTTTGTAAAATATTTTACACAATCAAAAAATAAACCCTATATTTGTACCATAAAATTAAATGTTATGCCAGATTTTTATGTAGATGACCTAGACATCTCACCAAGTGCTTTTGTTGATGCTTGCTCAAAAAGAGAAATAGCAGAATTAATAGAAATATTAATTGAAGATGGTTATGTTGATAACCAATCAATTTTAAAAACTAACGGAACATATGATGATGAATCATATACCAAAGCATTAGTTAAATTAAGTGAATCAAGACGTAGATTGACTAATGAAGAAGAAGAAATAATTAAAAAAATTGCAGATAGATTATGAAAGTATCATTCGACTTTGATTCAACACTAACTGAAGAAAAAAATCAAAAATTAGCCAAAAAATTTATAGATGGTGGTCATGAAGTTTGGATTACAACATCCAGGTTATCAACCGAACATGGTAGGTCAAAAGGGTGGCCTTGGATTATCACACAAAATGAATACCTATTTGAAATAGCTGAAAAGGTTGGAATACCAAAAGATAAAATAAAATTCACAGAAGGTGAGGATAAATGGAAATCATTGTATAACTTTGATATTCATTTCGATGATGATAATGTTGAAATTGAGCTAATTCAAGAAAACCAACCTGATTGTTGTGGAGTATTAATTAATAAAAAATAAATTATGTTAGAATTAAATTTAGTTTACGAAGGTGCTAGTGATATTGACTACAAAATATCAAAATTCCCAGATGGTCAACAAGATATTACAACTGGTAAAATATTAAGTACCAATGTACCACTTAATGCTGGTGAACATACAAATAACAATTTCTTAATCGTTGACGATATCTGTGATGGTGGTAGAACATTCATTGAAATTGCAAAAGCAATTCATGAAATGAGACCAACAGCTAAAGTATCATTAGCAATTACTCATGGTATATTTTCAGGTGGGTATTATGAATTAAGCAAACATATAGACCACATCTATTGCACCAATTCAGTAAAAGATGTGGAAGTTGAATCAGATTCAGATTATACTGTATCTAAAGATTACATAACACAAATTAACGTATACTAATATGAAGGAAATTAAACCACCACACTCAATAGTTAAAAATAGTAATAAAGGTTGGCATAAAGTTTTTCTAGCTGGTACAATTGAAATGGGTAATTCTGAAGATTGGCAAACAAAAGTGTCAAATGCTTTGGCAGATAGACCATGCACAATACTAAACCCAAGAAGAACAGATTGGGATTCATCATGGACTCAAGAATTTGAAAATCCACAGTTTTACCAACAAGTAACCTGGGAATTAAATGCCCTAGATAAAGCAGATGTTATCATTTTATATCTATTACCAGATTCAAAATCACCAATATCACTTTTGGAATTGGGGTTATATGCTAATAGTGGTAAATTATTGGTTTGTTGCCCAAATGGATTCTGGAGAAAGGGTAATGTTGACATCGTTTGTGAAAGATTTAACGTACCAGTTTACGAAAATATTGAAAAACTCTTGCATGATAACTTTTTTATCACTACCTTTGATGAAAATAATTAATATTTGATGGAAAATAATAAATTAATAGGGGCAACGATAATCGGGGTATGTGTATTCTTATCAATTGGTGTTGTCACAAATGCAGTAACAAAAAAATCAACTCACGAACATAGAATGGAGTTGATTGAAGAAGCAAAAGCGTTGTATGAATTGAATAAAGAAGTAAAATTCGATAAAAGTTATAACGATGTTAAACTATTTGTTGATAGTTTGAAATTAGAAATAGAAAAAGATTTAAGAAAATCAAATAATAACAAAAAGTAGAACTAGTATAATGGACCTTAAATTTTATAAAGAATCAGATAATAGATGGTATGTGGACCTTCCCGAATGGGAAGGTCCTAAAGCCAACCTGGAAATGGTAATGGGTGCCGATACCATGTTAGAAATACTAGCACAAGGTGAAGGTGAAGTAACTTTATATATGCTAACAGAACCAGAAGATGGTTACGAAAAGCTTATATATAAACATGAAACCTCAGAACTAGGTGAAGGGGCATATTATCACATGGAATCATATATAGGATTGGAATTTAATCTTGATGTTTGGTTATGTGATGTAACCAAATTTGTATTCGGCAAATTTCCAAAAATAATTTATTTTAATAAAGCTTAAAAATATGAGATTAATAGTAAACGTAGAAAAAATTGAAAAAATATATACACATAAAGTAAGACAATCTTTTTATGTTAGATATAACGAAGGTGAACCTGAAAAAAGAATATTTTTTGGATTAATAAGACTTGAAAAAGAACAAAAACCATATTGGAGACATTCATATGATGATAATTATGATACTAGAGAAGATTTAGTTAATTCTAACTCAGATAAATATTACATAAACGATGAAGCGTTATTTGAATACTCAGTTTGGGAAAAACCACACCTATATATCGTAATGTCACATGCTAAAGATGTAACAATTTACTTTGATTCTTATGAAGAATTACAAGAAAAATTAGCTTCAATGATATTTCAATCAAATGGTAATTTATTTGTTATAAATGAATAATTTACCGTCATAATTGGACCATACGGTAGAATCTTTAATTTTTACCGATTACTATAAATAAAACCTCTTAATTGGGGTTTTTTTGTTTGATGTGGAATATTTATATAAAAAAGTCAAACAAATGAAGAATTTAATTTTGGAAAGTGATGTGAAAATTGTTAAAGGTACGATGGGTGCTGCGCCAATTGCATATGTTAAAGGTGATGTATACGCATCAAAAGATATACTTAAAAAATATAATGCAAAATGGAATGGAACAAATAAATTTTGGTTCTGGTTCTTAAATAAAAATAATCCACAAGAAACAATCGATAAAATCATTAGACCAGCATTAGCTGAACTAAAAAAATCACAAAATGTTCCAGTTGATGAAATCGAAAAAGAAATCGACCAAATCCTAGCATCAATGGAAACTGAAGGACCATCAGCAAACCCAGATTTAGGTGTTAGTGCAGACGAGGAAAAAAATATCAAAGATAAATTACAAGCATTTAAACAAAGACTTGTTAATATCGAAAATGATGAGCAATTCAAAGAAACAATGGGTAAAATTATTGCCCTTAAATCAGCACAAGGTTATCAATTCTCTTTCGGTAATTCAATTCTTATTATGATTCAAAATGAAAATGCTGGAATCGTAAACAGTAGAAAAAACTGGTTGGAAAAATATAACAGAACCGTAAACGCAAACGCTAAACCATTAATGGTTTGGGCCCCACAAGGAATCAACCAAAAATTAAGTAAAGATAAAGAAGATTTGTTAAAAGCTGAATTCCTTAAAAAATCAGGAAAAAAACCAGGTGATAAATTAACACCAAATGAACAATTCCAATTAGAAAAACTTTTAAAAGGCTATACATACGCAACCAAATTTAAATTCGTACCAGTATTCTCACAAAATGATACAACTCAAATGGAAGGTACTGAAGATTATATCAAAGCAGCACAAGATTCACAAAAAGATATAAAATGGTTCGAAGATAATATGTTATCAGATGAAATAAGACCAATCTATAAAGGACTTATCGACTTTACAGAAGAGAAAGGTATCAAATTTGAAATGGTAGATGATTTGGACGGCTCAAGAGGTGTCAGTGCTAATGGTGCAATCAGATTATTAAAAAATGAAGGTAATGATATCGGACTAACAAAAACATTGGCCCACGAAATTACTCACGAATTACTTCACCAAAAATATCTATCAAATAAAGGTGATGAATCATCTAAATTCTTTTTAGGTACAGCTGAAGGTAGAGCTGCCGTTGAACAACAAGCAGAATTATCAGCGTGGATGTTTATGTATGCATTCGGTTTTGACCTTAAAACAACTTCACTTAATTATGTACTTCTTTGGGGTGGTGATAAAGATAAAATGGTAAAAGTATTCGATACTGTATCCAGCTCTGTTAACTACCTTATTGATTTTGTTAATAAGAAAATGAAATCATTAGATGAAGGAATGGGGAGTCATACTCATGGTAAAAATATTACACCAGATGAAATTGCAAAACTTATCGGTGTAGGTTCTGAATACCAATCATTGAAATCTGGAAATAAACCAGATGCTGATGTGGAAGAACTAAAAGAAAGAATACTTAGAAAATTAAACATCATTAAATAATATGAAATCCCTAATTAAAGAACTCCTTATAAAAGGACTAATCGCCGAATCAAAAAAAACTGAATACGAATATGAGGTTAGAGATATAGGTGGCGCTGATGTCTATTATAAAAGAAAAAAAGGAACTAAATTATGGGACTTTGTGGAAAAAGAAGAATATGATAAAAATAAAAAAGGGACCAAATAAAGTCCCTTTTTTTATTTCCTAATTCTTGCTGCTAAAATCTCTTGGGTCAAATTTACCATTTCTCTTAATCAAATTAAGAAGCATAACTTCCCTATCCGATAAATCAACCATATCCGAACCACCAGACCTGGATATCAATGATAATAAAAACTTTTTAGAAGCCACATGACTTACATTTTTACTTAATTGCGTCAAATAAGTAACCGAAACTGGCTTTGCACCAAAATTCTCCTTCAATAACTTTTTAATATACCTTTTCATATTACATAAATATAACCTAAACCTTATTAAAATAAGTCTTAATGAATTTCTCACCCATATTATAATAACCATCGTCCTCAACACTATATAAATCCAAATCATCATATACATTTGAATCCAATAACATATCCTTACCAGAACTGTAATCACCATTAATATCTATATCCCTATCAATAATCAAACTGGCAATACCATTAGAATAATCAAATTTAATAATATCAGAAATCATATCGTTATTATGCATCATAATAAATAATAAGGCCAACCTAACCAATTTTTTCTTAACCAAATCCAAAACCTTCTCGTAATTGGCATACTCCTCATCAGTGTAATTATCCCAATCAATATTCAACCTGGATTTATATTCATCTGGTAAATAATTCAAAAAAGATTCCACATCAAGACCATTAGAAATATATTCACTAAGAGTACCACCATCAACATCATCAACAAGAGATAATAAATCTGGATGCAATTTTCTATAAAGATACATACTAAGAATACTATCCAATAAATAATAATCATACCCACGTCTAATAGAACTCAATAAAGAATCACTACCACTCCAATTCTTAATATCATAACTAATATAATAATCACCACCCTCAACAGTCAAATCACCCCACACACCAACTTTACTAGATAATGTATTTTCACTATTACCTTCATCTTCCCTACTGTCAATAATCAATACTGGAATACTATTAATACCCAAATCCATCGCAGCCTTAGCCCTATGTCTTCCCTCCTGAGATGTATCACCCTTAATAAAATTTAAATAAGGCATATCCATCTTAACACCACTATCCATTAAATTGGATATCTTGTCCACAACTTCATTGCGCAAATAAGAAAACTGCTGCTCATATGTTGTACCCTGAATCTTCGCACAATACTTAAAATATTGCTCTGGTGACATATTAACAACCCTGGCAGACATATTGGAATACTTGCCTGGCAATTCGTAATACTTACCGTCTTTTAATTTATCGTAGTCAGGAATATTGGTGACACCCTTAAACACATTCTCAGTTTCATTTAATAACGACTCCCTTAATAACTTTTTAATATACCTTTTCATATTAGATAAATATATTGAACATGCATAAAAAATAGATGAAAAAAATTCCCAGAAAATTTTTTTAGAAATACCCATACCCTAAAATTTAAAGCGAAAAATTCCCAGAAAATTTTTTTAGAAAAGGGGGTACCTAAACATAGATTAAAAAATTTGCCCAAAAAATTTCTTTATCAATCCGACCCCTACTCTGACACCCCGAACGGGGGGGGTGTAAAGAGGGTTCACGGGGGGAGGGGTATGGGGGGTACTTTGGTAGCCCCCCCTATGCCTTATATCTTATCCGAAGATTAGTTCTTCGCCATTCAATTTGATTATTGAGGTGCTTGAAAGTTTGTATTGTGTAAACTTGCTTGACTTCAAATCTTTTTTAAGTTGATTTTTAGCGATTGTAAGCGCACGAGAATTAACGATAGGGTAAACACCTTGCTCGATAACTGTTTTGCTGTTACGAAGCCCGAAAATGTAAATTTCGCCTGTTTCGTTATGCACCTTAATACCTTTCGTAACGATTGTATAAGCGTCAATTTGTCCTTGACTTCTATTTTCGTTAGGGTTAATGAAAGAATTGATTAATTCAACTCTTGCTTTTTCTAAAAGAATTGAATCGCCACCTAAGGTAGTAACGTCTAAACTTTGCAAAGTAGTAATATCTTTTGCTTTTGCGTTTGTTAAACTTGCACCAACGTTTACAAGGTTGTTAGACACTTCGCCAAAAGAATTAGTGTAACCTTTGATAGATACCAAAGAAACGCCAGTAGGTGATTTTGCTAACACTTTGCTAAGGTTAGTGATAACTTGAATTGCGATTGTTGACTTGTTAATAGTTTCCATAAGTAAAAAATTTTAGTGTTTTAATTTGACCTTACAAAGATATGGTTAATAATTGAATAATCCTAATTTTTAGTAAGTTTTTTTGATTTTTTTTTAGTTACTACACTATCAATGAAAATTGATATAGATAGTATCATTCCAAATACACTAACACAAGCGAACATTTGAGAAGGACTAATTGTAAATAATAAAGATGATAATAAGAAAGTAACTAAAGAAATTGTTTTCATAAGATATGTTTTAAATTTGACCTTACAAAGATACGTAATCTTTTTCAATCTACCAAATTATTTAACAAAAAAAAAGCAACATTTTATTTGTTGCTTTTAGTTTAATTATTTTATTTTTGTTAGGCAAATAATGCGATAAATGTAAAGCCTACAAAAATAATTGTAAGTAGGTGTAAAATGTGAAATTGAGTTTTTGTAAAGAACATAATTTAATTAATTTGAGGTGTAAGTAATAGTACAATAAGTAACAAGTGAAATAATACTTAATGAATAAGTACAAGCTAAGATAAAGTTAATTGTTTTCATTTTTTTTAGTTTTAATTAGACATTTATTTAACGATTCAAAGGTAAGGATAATATTTGATATATCCAAATTTTTATGTGTTTTTTTTTTATTTAAAAGTTAATAAACATTCTTTGACTTCTATGGTGTGAATTGTGTCTGTGGTGTTTTTTACTTTGTTTTTGATTAAACTTCATAGCTTTTGCATAGCCACAACCTTTACTTGTACCACAAGACGTTGTTGTCATTGATACTGCAAAAATTAACGATAATAAGATAACTAGACTTTTCATTTTAAGTGGTTTTAATTAGACAATACAAAGGTACAACATAGTTTTGACAATTCCAAATAAAATAGGATAATTTTTTATTTATTTTTTTTGCTAAATAATTTGGTAGTTTCATTTATTATTCTTATCTTTGTATTGTCAATGAATGACAAGGGGCTGAGCCGAGAGGAACAGAAGAGTAGACTCCGACCTATATTATACTTTTTTTTTATAGGTATATAAAAAATGAGGTCTAACGACCTCATCTATTTGGTTTAGTTCTTTTATTTAGAACTCATAGCCTCAAGAATTTCCTCCTCAAGTTTATTACCATCACCATCATACGATGAAATACCTTGTTTCCAAAGGTAGAAACTAATATCCCAAGCATCAACCTCATCACCCTCAGCCATCCATTTCAAGGCTGTTTTTCTATCCCCCGCACCCAATTTGATAGTAGCAACTATGCGACCCTCAAACGCTTCTAAATTGCGTTTTTGGGACAATTCCTCCTCACGTTGATTTTCATCAAACACTTTACCGAATCTCTCGTAATCGGCAACCAATTGCTCTAGCGTATAGTTAGAGTAATCGTAACGTGGTCTGAAACCATAAGCATCTTTGTGGTAGTCAGAATAAGTTAATAAATAGTCAAAGCGAGGGTCTTGCTTGCTAACTGAATCGATTGGGGAAGTAAATGTAAACATAATATATAATTTTAAATTGACCTTACAAAGATACGTAATCTTTTTCAATCCACCAAATAAAACACGATAATTTTTTAAATTAATTTTAAATCTTTTTTTATAAGGTAGGTCGGAGTCTACTTTCCGATACCGTTGTGGGTATCGTGCCTTTTGTTGAAACAAAGATAAGGAGAATATTTCTATTCTCCAAATCTTTTTGCATTTATTTTTGATTTTTTTTAAGCTACTAAAAGTTCTCTGTACTGCTCTAACTTTTCAGCAATGGCTACTGCGTTACCTTTAACCCCGAAGTACGTTTTAACGTGAGTTATTTTCCAAAAACGATTAATTTTGATACCTTTGCTATACAACTTGCAATCTCTGATTGAAAGGATTAAGTTCCAATATGCTCTGCTTGTTGCCGCACCATTAACATTCAACTCATTTCCGAAGTCAGCTTCAAATTGAGTTCCTTTGATTTCTTTTAAGAATTGTTCCTTGTTCATATACGTTGTTTTAAATTGACAATACAAAGGTAAGGAATAGATTTCATATATCCAAATAAAATAGGATAATTTTTTATTTATTTTTTTTGTTAAATAATTTGGTGGTGTCAATTATTATTCTTATCTTTGTAGTGTACCAATAAGGTAAGGGTCGCTTCGAGAGGAATGATAGAGTAGACTCCGACACGCACTATCGGTTAATTAGACGATAATTAAAAATATCGTTAAAATAAACGATAATAAATTAGGATATATCATTTTATATTATTATCTTTGTTGTATCAATTTAAAACAAAACAATATGAATGTATTAAAACAAGTAGGTAACGTCCAACTTAATGAGGGCAACCTAATGGCTAAAGGTTTAAATAACCTATACAATGAAAAAACGGGTCAATTATCATTTTGGTTTGACGATGAAGTTAAAGATGCAATGATGAAACTTCCTGATGATGTATTCTTACAAGTTGCAAGATTACACTTCCAACAATCCGAAGTATTAAGTAATTAAAATAAAATAAGATTAAATAAATAAGGGGACTAAATTGTCCCCTTTCTTGTGTGCGTATATACACGAATGTGTACAGTGGTGGTATGTGCTATTCAGCACACAACCCCCAAGGCTCAATCTTATCAATGTTTCTGCCGTTCAATCCAAGTTCTTTGCAAATGAATTTAGCAAGTTTTTTATTTCCTGGCGTTCCATTATCAATTTCTCTTGTTCCAATTTGTTTAACAACGTATGAAGTATCCATTTCCAATACTCTACTGCAAAACTTAACGTCTTGTCCTAAATAGAAAGACTTTGTTTTCTTTGCTGTTGATACAATCAATGTCCAATTGTGGTCAAATCCGTAAGTGCTGTTAATTTTAATTTCTGCTTTCATTTCTTATTGTTTTAAAGTGACACTACAAAGATAAGTAAAATAAATGACACTACCAAATTATTCTAATAAATGTTTAAGATTTTCATTGTGTGATTTTAAATTTTCATATTGTTCTTGAAAATCCATTAAAGTATCATAATCAACATTAGCGTTTTTTGATACATAAGTAACAAAATCCTCAAATAAATCACAAGTATCGACAAATCCATTATCAATGGCATTTTCAATTACACTTGCATCTTCTATTGTTAATACTTCTTTTTGTAATAAATTTAAAATTAGTTCCATAACTTATATTGTTTTAATTAGACACTACAAAGGTACAAAATAAAAATGACACTACCAAATGATAGTGCCATTATTTTTAATTTATTTTATAGTTCGCAAATCCTTAATCCAAACTCGGTTTCAACATAAACCAATTCATCTGCACAACCATCGTGTACTTCGTTTAGAACGTGGTCTAATTCATCAATTGGATAATCCCAATAATCGAAGTCAAATTCTTCTCGTGCGTATTCTTGAACTTGTTCAAGTGTTTCTACTTCAAAATTACAACCGATTCTTTTTGCGTATTCTTGTAATGAAATTGTTTCTAACATAATTTATTGTTTTAAATTGTTAAGACAAAGGTACAAAATAAAAATGACACTACCAAATGATAGTGTCATTATTTTTAAAGTTTTTTATGACCAATAATTTGTTTCAGTAATGTAATAATTATTTGCTTTATCTCTAATATAGTATAGTGTAAAATAATCACTATCATCATCACTACCTTTATTCACACAACCATCAAGTTGAAAATCCATATCTTCCAATATTTCAGATTCACTTTCAAATACGTGAGGATTTTCAGCACCCCAATTTTTAAGTGTTGCAGTTAATTCTTCAATAGTAGGAAATCTATTACCAACTAAATAATCTAAATTTACTTTTGACATAACTTATTGTTTTAAAGTGACACTACAAAGATAATAAATAAAAATGACACTACCAAATGATAGTGCCACTTTTTTTCATCAACTTAAAACAATTACCTTATAAACTTATATTTCTTTTCAACCAATGCAGTATAAACAGTTTGTTCCCCAACTTCTTCATTATCATCATTAAGTATTGGTATATCTCTCCTTAATACATTCTTTGAAAATTGTTTATCACTTTCTATATAGCTAAAAAATTCGTGTATATGTTTATTTTTATTTCGTTCAATCTCTGAAATTATAAACTCACTGACTTTCTTTTTGATTGTAATATCCAAAGCGATAATACCAAAGCAAGTAACGGCAAGTAAGGTGATTGACGTGAATACACTATCAAGTTCAACCAGAATTGGTAATGCAATTAACATACATACCATTAAAGAAAAGGTGAAGATTACACCACTAAGCAATTTTGAATTTTTAATTTCCATTTTTTTAAGTTTTAATTATTAGACAATACAAAGGTAAGTAAAATATTTTAATTATCCAAATTAATTTCCATTAATTCACATAAATTAATTCTATCTTGTACACTTGTTAAATCTGACAACCTCAATAAGTGTCTTGTAAAACTTCCGTCTGCTTCAACTACAAGTATTCCATTTTCAGTTACTTTCAATGGGTGAACATCAAATACATTACCTGTTATATCGTTACGACATTCTAAATAATCATCAGGTGAATCGTGTTCCAAATCTTCTTCATTGAAAATAATAAATTCTTTTTGTTTGTTCAACAATTCAGAAAAGTGGTCGGCAACTTGACTTTCTAAATTGTTTAATTCATTTCTAAATGTTTTAATTGACATAGTTTTAAGTTTTAATTATTAGACAATACAAAGGTAAGAATAATATTTGACATTTCCAAATTAATCTCTACCAAATTTTAATAAAGAAATAATAAGTACAAAGAACCCATCAAAATTGTATTCGTTGATTAATTCCAAAGCCAATGCAGTTAACAATACAGCAATGACTAAAAGTGATAAAATGATTAATGTAAGTGATAACATAACTTATTGTTTTAAAGTGACACTACAAAGATAATAATATAAAATGATATATCCTAATTTTTAATGAAAATAAATTTAAAAAAAAGTTGCTAAATAATTTGGTAGTTTCAATTATTATCATTACCTTTGTTTAGTCAATGAATGACAAGGGGCTGAGCCGAAAGGAATAGAAGAGTAGACTCCAACACGTCCATACGTTATATATTGTTAAACAAAAAAAAAGGGAATTTCTTCCCTTAATTTGTCAATTCAAAACAATAACTTACACAGCTATTACCCAATCAGTAACACCCCAATTTACTTTTGAGGTAACTAAATAACCTTTCTCTCTCAAACGAGAAGCCACTTGTGGCATATACATATTTTCTTCAACGCTCCAACCAAATGCGGGTGCATCTGAACACGTCATAAATGTTGTGGTTAATGACGTTCCACTTAATTCTTTTTCAAATCTATCCACAAATGATTGAATGAATTGTTCTTTCTTTTCTTGCGGACTTAATGTTTTTACTTCTGACATAAGATATAGTTTTAATTATTAGACATTACAAAGATAAGTATAATATTTTAATCTACCAAATTTATTCCGATATATTTTCAATAATAACATCGTCATAACCATCAGCTTTATATTCAAATGCTAGATTTTCAGCTTCATCTTTGGTTAAATATGAATCATTCACTTCAGAACCTCCAACCCAAACTGTATACGTTTTTTTTGACATAAGATATTGTTTTATATTTGACTTAACAAAGATAAGTAATTAATTTGATATAACCAAATTTATTCTGTTAAATTACACCAAAAATCTTCTTCAACAAAACTTGTATCAGCATAATGAGTTTTAACAAAATCCATTGGGATTTCTTCTTCATCGTTAACTTCTTTACCCATAACTTCGTCTAACGAACCATCATCAAGTAATTGGTGGAATAAACGACTTCTTAATTCTTGTAATTCGTTTTGATTTAATTCTTCTACACTTCTATACATAAGATATTGTTTTAATTATTAGACACTACAAAGATAAGGAATTAATTTGATATAACCTAATTTTTAATCAATTATTTTAATAATTGTATAAGGTCTGAACCAACATTGACTAATCCAGCGTTTAGCGGCAGTAATGCTATTAAACGTTCCACCATTGATTTCTCTACAAGAACCATGCAATACCAATCTACATTTTTGTGCTTTCATTGTTTCTTATTTAGCGATTAAATTTTTCATTCCAACCCTCATCACTCATTTCCTGATTAACATCATTGAAGTAACCAAATGCTCCAAATGCTAAAACTAACAATACTAGAAATACTACCATGACTTATATGTTTTAATTTGACCTTACAAAGATACAAAATAAAAATGGGACTACCAAATAATAGTCCCACTTTTTTTGAATTATTTACCGAAGTAATACTCCAACAATTCAATCTCTTTTCCGTACATAGATTATTGTTTTAATTATTAGACACCACAAAGATAAAACAAAAAAACCACAATTCCAAATAAATTGTGGTTTAATTTTAAATTTATGCAAACATTTTTTTGCTTTCCTTTGCGTATTCTTTTTCTCTATAATCTGAAAGAACTTTTTCGTAACGTTCTGATAGTTCCTCATACATACCAAAGTTTGTTTTTTTAACACGTTCTAAGTAGTATTCTACATTAGCATCGTTTGGTTTTTTAGTACCATGTTTAATACTTCTGATTAAACCTTCTGTTTTTCTGATATAAGATTCTTCAACTCCCATTTTAAATTGTTTTAATTATTAGACAATACAAAGATAAAACAAAAAAGTGACACTACCAAATAATAATGCCACTTTTTATCAACTTAAAACAACTTTTTATATTGGGGAAATTTGATGACCCTTTGCCCAATGACCATTATTAAGGTCTACAACAATTCTATCTTTTTTTGACCAATCAACACTATCTACTGAATCTCCATATTTAGCACCAGCATACTTACAAAGTTCAATACTTTCAATAATAGCTTCTTTTGGTGAATCACCACCAAAACCACCTCGCCACATTACTTTATCACCAATCTTTAATGTTTTTGACATAACTTATTGTTTTAATTATTAGACACTACAAAGATAAGTATAATATTTTACAATTCCAAATTTATCTACAAAGTTTTAGCAAAATCAATTACTTCTTGTTTAGATAAATGAATCCCAAACGCTTGTGTACTTTCATTTTCTTCTGCGGTTATTGGTATATCATCACTAATGTCCTCAATAAAAAAATCATAACCCTTTCTATTAGATTTAACACAAGGTATCTCGTGTTCTACTAACTTTTTTAATGCTATTAAAATGTGTTCTGTATTCATATTTTTAAGTTTTAATTATTAGACACTACAAAGATAAGTATAATATTTTAATTATCCTAATTTTGAGCGGGAAATTAATCCCACTTTTTACATTTGTGTTTATCCTTTCTTGAATAAGTCTTTTTTGACTTGTGAACACTATGTTTCATTGCTTGTTGCAATTCGTGTTGAGTGATTTCGATAACCTGAAGCTTCATAATATATTGTTTTAATTTGACCTTACAAAGATAATAATACTATTTCATATTTCCAAATTAATTCTTACTTTTTTTTGAAGTATATACAAAATAATCCCCAAACACAGACGTACCAAAGCCGTCAACAACTACTGGCGTTGTTCCAAAATTAATACACAACCTACCTTGTGGGTCGATATATAAAGCTGATAGTTCTATTTCCATTTTGATTAATTATTATGAATTAATTGAACACAACCCAAAGAACTTGAAACCATAACTTGACAATTACTTTTTCTTTCAATAGCAACTTCAACCAAAGTTAATCTCATTTCAATTACAAACCTGTCTGCAATAACAACAAATGGATTTACACCATATTCAGAACAAAGATTGTTATCAACTATTCTATCTAAATGTTCTTTTACATTTTTACCATAAATGAATAATGCCATAAGTTTGTCAAAAGAATAGTTATCAACCATTTCTTTAATTCCTATTGGACTTGCAAAAAATTCAGCTTCGTTTGTGATTTTAGAACTCATAATATATTGTTTTAAATTTGACCTTACAAAAGTACAAAAAAGAAATGACACTACCAAATGATAGTGCCATTATTTTTAATTTATTTTTTTAGAATTTAGAAACTTTATCAATCCATTCAGCAACCTCATTGGTTGAACAATAACCTTTAACTGTATCGTCACCAAAATTGTACCAATTACCCTCATTATCCCAAATGGCAATTTCCGCATCTTCTGACGTTGTTGCTTCTTGATTTTTACTAAAATAGAATCCGTTTGGGTGATGATTGTTTTGGCAATAATTGCCATAACCAAATTGAACTGAAATTGTCCAACCATTTTCAAATAACATTTGAAACCCTTTGTTGTTTGTTGAATAAAATTTTGAACTCATAATATATTGTTTTAAATTTGACTTTACAAAGGTATGAAATAGTTTTTACATTTCCTAATTTTTAATGAAAATAAATTTAAAAAAAAGTTGCTAAATAATTTGGTGGTGTCAATTATTATTCTTACCTTTGTTATGTCAAAGGGGCTGAGTCGAAAGAAACAGGAGAGTAGACTCCGACCTATCTTATACTTTTTTTTAACCATACAAAAAAATCCCTTTAATAAGGGATTCTAGGGATATGTTTTTCGCCATTGGTAATATCTACCCAAACTTGATTATTCTCTTGTTCAACCAGCTTATTTACACTTCTAATCTTATTGTCTGCTGCAACTTGCGCTTCTGTTTCAGTTGCACCACATTTGATTGCGAAATCGTATGCTTGTTTTCTTAAAATTTGTTCTACCTTTGCGTTCATAATTACTTGTTTTAAATTGACAATACAAAGATAAGATAAAAAAGTGACACTACCAAATTATAATGCCACTTTTTTTAATATTATTTTTTATTCAGATTTCATTCCAATATATAAACAAGGTATCAAGGAAACTAAACCAACCACTATAATAATATTTGCAATAAAACGTTCTGAATCGTTATTAGTAACCATTCCAATAAACATTCCAATAAAAATAGTTAATAGCGTTAAAATGAACCACCAACTCCAATTGTAATAAGAAATTTTCATAATATATTGTTTTAATTT
>Ga0181358_1000180_pt1 | contig 28023 bp, 39 predicted proteins | sample Fa13VDMM110SD_FD_130096 | JGI IMG/M metagenome (GOLD analysis project Ga0181358, IMG submission 130096) | Freshwater viral communities from Lake Michigan, USA - Fa13.VD.MM110.S.D | ecosystem: Environmental > Aquatic > Freshwater > Lake | place: USA: Michigan | collected 2013-09-24 | reverse complement strand
GGGGAAGTTAACTTTAACTGGGACAACTTGCCAGTTATTCTTCGTCCATTCGGAACCCAAAAATTCTCGAATAACAAAGAATTGCTTAACGGCTTGACTCATTTCGACAAAAAGAATTGCTTCCAATGGATCTTTAATGAATTCACCATTGCCGGCTAAGAAGAAGCCATTCATACTGATAGCAAAGCGTTCGTTTTGGGTCATGGAAAGTTGGTGATTAGGTTTTGCGGAAGGCGGAGAGGACGGGGAAACTCTCTTTAATATTGTAGCTCATGAGACAGCACTAACCATTAGTTGCTGCCTTAAGGATTACTAGTTGCGCATGCACAGCTTTACCAATGACGTTGGCTTCGCGGAAAAGGCCTTCACGTAAAAGAGCAGCTAATGCCGGCTTTTGATTTTTGATAGTAAAGACAAGGCTGCCTTCAACGATGTCAATGTGCTCTTGAAGTTTGGAATCGATAATCATGGGGTAATACCCTTGGGACTTCCTTAGTATAAGCTATAACCAAACTGCTGTCAAGCAGCCCGTGAAATGGGGAGCCTAGTGCAAGCGTTGGTATGACTAATGCCAAATTGGCTATGGCGATCAGTGGTAGGGATATCGGCTACCATCGCATTTGTAACAGTAATGCAGTGGGGGTCTTGCCGGTTTTATGTGCTGCCAACGGTCTGGCCGTCATATGCCAAATATATTGGAACAAATCAAAATGAACAAATGGATCTTGCTCTGATGGGATGCGCTGAATCAGATACAAGAACTACCACGATTTTAATGGGATTACTTACAACTTTAATTTCATTAAGCAGAAACGCAGAGTAATTACCATTTAACTTGATCTGCCCAAAATGCGGCAGACATTTTACCTCTAGCAATATTCCTGGCATGACGAGCCTTGAAGGAAGCTCGTTTTTGTTTCATTGCTGCACTTTCGTTTTCTTTTGGTTTACCCGCGGTATCAGCACCTTGCTCGCCAAACCTTATGGTTTTAATTTGGTCGCCTTCTTTTGCTACTACAATATGGCTTTTAGTCGGATGCCCAGGAGTTCTTTTAGGTTTGTTATAACCTTCAACGCCGGCACGTTCAATCCTTGGATCCTTTTCTTTTGCCATTTTTCTTGACCTCCTTGTGATCAGAATCTTTCATTAACTTACCATTAGGCATGTAGTGATAGCCTTCAGGAACCTTTGGTTTTGCCATTTTTTCTTTTCAACATAATGAGTCTACCATTTTTCTCTCTTGTGTCCCAAGTGTTACGCAATGAACGCCTTAGGCGGTCCTCAACCGAAACTAAACGGTCTGCTGCTTCGTTAGGGCTCTCACCTGCTTCAATTTCAGTGCGCAGGCAAACTCCAAAGCCGTATGCCTCTATGAGCGCTCTTCCACCGATTAACACTGTTTGGAAGGTCCAACCTTCTAGCCATCTAACCCGGAATGGGTTGTTCATTAACAGCCTCAGTCACGAAACTATTTAAGCAGATTCGGGTCATACCAGCTTTTTGTTTGTCGCTTAAGGAGCTATATTTTTTTGGCGCTTCTTTTGATAGCCATTACTTTCTAGCCTTTTTGTAAATATCCCCATCGGCCTTGCGAGCACCACCCTGACCTGACACGTAACTATTAACTCGACCCATCGCCCATGCCGCCATCGGCACATTGCGAGAGCCACTTGAAAGGTATGCGCCTTGGCCACGACGATAAACGGCAGCAAGTTCACCGTAAGTAAAGCGCGTGCCTTCGGCTTTTTCTTTAAGAGCTCTTCTTGTTGCTTCGTTTAGAGGTTTTGCGCTTGCCATCTTGTTCTGTCCTCGATTTAGAAATTGCTTTAATGTCTATAAATTCTCCACGCTTATAGGCTTCGGCGGTATCTTTGATTTCAAGAGCTTTGGCGCTCTTGTTTCTGGCACCACTGAGATATTTTTTAGGTAAGCCAGTTGACTTGTCTTTTGGTACGCGGCGTGGTTTAGTTGCCATTATTTTTTCTTTTTTTTCTTACCAGTTTTCATAGTATCTGGAGCCTTTTTACCGCTTAGCTCTTGCATTTTTTGGTCGCCGCTAACTTTCGTTTTGGGACCTTTGCCTTGCATATTACCGTATGGTCCGGTTTTGTTGACCATGGCGAAAAAAAGTTGAATACAGATTAGTTTGCCTGATCTGATGGTCGTACTAAACTTAAGTCATTAAATATTAATTCATTAGCATCAGCTTTTATCCCGACCATCGTACAATAGTCTTTATTCAAGGCTACTTTACTCTCGTGTCTTATGACATAACAGATACTATAGTCTTGATCGTAAAAAACCCTGACATTTGAAGGGATTATGCCTCGGGACCCTAGCGCATCCAATAAGCCGTTTAGCCGTTCTCTCGTTGTATCAGTTGGATTGCCATATTTGTCATAATAATTACCAGAATAGATGCAAACCTGCACAGGTTTATGGTCGCGACTGATAATTTTTAAGATTGGATTTTCGTAAAGATTAACAATAAAATTTAAATCGTTGTCAACAGTAGCGACTGTATCACCCAGGAGCCAAGAGCGCCTGTCAGTGCCATCGAGATACTGGAAAGCAGCTCTGATGACTTGATTGGTCACGGTACGATTGGAACGTCTCTTGGTAGGGGCGCAAATTGTAGTCAACAGGATAATCCCTTGGGTGCTTCTGTAAACTAACCTACTAAACCGCTTCTGTCAAGTGACCCATCTTCAAGGAGAAAGACTGAGGAGTAATTAATTCCTCTTTTGGAACAAAGAAAGCTGGCCTGCCAATAGCTGGATCTTGATAAAATTCTTTTTTGGCGCAATCCGAATGTGGTAACCATCCTTGAATGCGAATCTCTTTGTTTTGAATAGTAACAAGCCAGTAAATCTTGTCATTGATATCGTCCCTTTGAACAATTAATTCGTGCCAGTGCTGTGAGCGAGTTTTAACATCAATACAGAAAGGTAAATCGTAAGAATCACGTCTTGGATTCTCTTCCTTGTATAAATGTTCCTTCAATCCCAGGTAAGAAGCAACAGCCATCTCGCCGGCGGCACCAATTAAATGATGTCGCTCTGCTAATGGACCTATTTCTTCTCCGCCATTACGGCCTCTGAATAATTTTGTTTCATTACAGTATTGGCGACGACGGCCTTCGTCGATTGCAGCTTTTCTTTCTTCGCTGGTCAACCGGAAAATAATCATAAAAAAAAAAGGAAGCAGGTTAATACTACCTGCCTCCATGAGCGACTGTTAGTGACTCAAAGCTGAGCTATACAGACTTGCGTGACACCTTTGGAGGGATTAGCAATCGAAGCAAATGCTCCATAGCTCAAATCGACGGCTCTTCCATGAATAAAAGGCCCCCTGTCATTGACTCGAACGATGACCGATCTGTTCGTTTGTTGATCCGTGATTTTTAGTCTCGTCCCAAAAGGCAGAAAACGATGAGCAACGGACAACCCATAAGCGTTGAACGGCTCACCGCTAGCGGTTGTGCGGCCATGATAGCCATCGCCGACGCCATAGAAGGAAGCATTAGAGCAGCCCAGTTGGGCGGCTTGGAGAGGTGCTGCTTGAGCGGTAAGAGCGTAACCAGTTACGACGCAAGCAACAAAGAAAGGTTTGATCAATAATTTGGAAAGAATTCAACAACATTGGTCCCCAATGCCAGGGCAGGCAAGCCTGAGCCAAATTCAAGCAACGCTGGAAGGCGCTCCGAAAATTCAACTTGAGATAGTTTACCCTATATTCGTCTGATCGACAAATTGAATGGCAACTTTCAAGCTCTTACTGGGGATTTCATAGGTGTGGAACTTATGGTTGCATTTGGGGCAAAACCTCCAGCGACGAATCGTGATCTGCAAATTATCCGAATCGACTAGATTCGAAAGATTGCCGCATTTCTCGCAATTCATGAGTTTTTCAAGCCTCTTCAGCCCTGATCTTAGCATGGACTTCTCTGTGACAATTTGCGCAAAGAAGGACGCATTTATCAAGCTCAGATTCAATACGGGTTGCTGACCAGTGCCTCATGACTTGCCAACTCGCCTCTTTCTTCAGTGGCACTAAATGATGAAAGTCCATAGCTTGGACGCATTTATCATAGCCACAATTATTACAACACCCACCCTTTGCTTTAACAGCATTGACTTTCTTTTGCGTAAGTCGGGGTACTCTAGGCCTCATTGCAATAAACCGCTGTTGGCTTATTTTAAAGCAAACTTAAGAAGTACGATACTAATTAAAGTCATCCAGTAAGGAGTACTTAAAGTAATTGACACGGCCCATGCCGCTGCAAAAGCAACACCAAGATATAAAAAAGCAAAAAGTATAACAAAAAATAAAGCCGAAATAGGGCCAGCGCTTTCCTCTAATTTCTTGGTTGCTTCCCAGAATGTTTCCGCATCGTTGATCATAATAGAAAGCTTTTAAGCGCTAAATGATTTTAAAGAGATTACTCGATTTCCGTCCAAAACGACGCAATCAATAATGTCGTCTTCGATTTGCTGACAGAACTTGATCAGTTCTCTCATATCGTCATACAAAACTTCCACGATGGATTGATTTCTACCAAGGCAGAAACGTGAGGCCACGTCAGGCTTAAATTGGAATCTTGCAACAATCATCCAAAGAACCAATCAATTTATTTTAGCTGGATTTCATTGAGCTCGGCTAGCGGCAGCCTGGGCTTTCTCAGGCGTTTCAATATCCGTCATAGGTTCCCCAACAATTATATCTGTCTTTTCTTCAATAGGTGCGGATTGCTCTAATATTGACTGCTCTTTCTCTTTGTCTTCGATTTGTTGGTCAACCTTCTCGATATGATCACTTTCTGTACGAATAATTTCTTCCCCAATCTTTAAATCAGGATCCAAAATACCGCCTCGCTGAAGCTCACCCAGAACCGTCTGCTTGGACAGCAAACCTTGGGAGTAAAGATTTACTAATTGAGCGATTTCAGAGGCCCCCAAAGGCTTATTGATCAACGAATCGTTAATCGCAATTCCTGATTCGCTATTGATCTGCTCTAACTCACCGCTATAAGCCGCCCAGAGCCTCATTACAGTATTAAACGATGCTGACTTGTTACGTACAAGAGCTGCCACCTGAGAGGCGATCTGAGAGGCCCTGAGAGATGCTTCAGTAGCAGTCTTAATATCAGCGCCGTACAGGAAATTCAAACTACTGCGATCCATCAACCCTTCAAGGTGGATGATTTCCGCTTGATGGCGTTCAAGGCTGCGTCCGGAAGGCTCCGCAAATTCAAATTTGCCCCCGTCAACGTCTAAATCAACTGCAGTATTAGGACCTAGTATCAAAGGAGTAGGCTTCCCGTCAGCGCCAAGCTTTGCACCCGTCCTAACTGGTACTGGCATCGCGCATTTATGTAGCAATTCCTGTAAATCCGAACGCATCTGGAAGTGTTGTATCGACAGTTCCGCTAATCCGTTTAGAGGTAAGTCGCCGTATGCAAAGTGCGGATCCGTTGCTCCGTACCAAACAAGCGGTACTACTGGAACTGAAGTTACAACTTCTCTTTCTTTGATTTGAGTCCATCCATTATCTTTTTTCTGTAGACGGTAAGTTTCAACTAAGTTTGGTTTTAACACATGATAGACAGCATCCAGCTCAACTCCAAAGCTACCGGGAATCAATGATTGGCGAAATTGCCTGATCGTAGCATGAGCAACTCTTTCCTTGCCGCCGACATACTGAATAGACCAGTTGATGACATTACTGCGATCAACCATAATTAAATAAGGCCTTCTATCGCTATCTTGTTCATCTAGAAAATTTACTTCCCCGTCTTCCGGGGTCATATCTACCATCACGTAGACACCACCATCCCTTAAAGCCCTTTCATCACAACGATTCCAGAAACTTTGGATGCTTTCGCCTTGCATATCGATGTTCTTCTCTGATTGAGTCAAAGAAAAAGGTGCGTCAACAAGTTGGAACCGGTTCAATAGACCAGCATAAGCTCTGATGCTATCGCGGTAAATAGGGGCATAAGTTGCCCTGGCAAGGCGGGATTCGTATGATCCTCTTGGTTCTGCCGGCTCTTGTTGTAAGTATTTCTGTTTAACTAATTTTGTTTTACCTGATCCTTCGACGAAAGTATCGCTTAATAAATGCCAGCAATGATTAGCAAGCTCTAACGCCGGAAGTTGACGAGTTAATTCAGGTCTATGATAGGAAACTAATGACGGATCATTGGTGGGATGCGGGATTCCTAGCATTGCTATCTCAGCGAAAAGCCTTCACGGCATAATATGATTTGTCGCATCACGCGACTCTTATTAGTCTTCCTTTACCCTTTACTCGGGCAGACACTGGTGTTATTCATGTAACGTCCTGTCATGGCATATGACTTTATAGGTCTAGTTTCCAAGCTATTGAAACGCAGTTGACCTATTCTCATCCCAACATTTAATTCGATGGAATGTCTTTGATTTACATTTTGTAATTTTAAGGTCGCATGCCCTTGGAACCCAGGATCGATCCCATCTGAAAGTAAATGATTTAATCCTTCACGAGCTCTACTACTTTTCAGCTCAAGTCGAGCCTCTATCCAGTTAGGCATACGGATTAATTCACTCGTGTGAGCAAGGATGAATTGGCCAGGAGCAATTACAAACCCTTGCTCAATATTTACTTCTTTCCATCGGATACGTTCTGACTGGGGGCCGCAAACGCGACCCTCAACAAAGATCTCAGACCCCAACGTTATATCTATGCTTGCAGGATTGAGCATCTCAGCGTCAAACGGCTCGACAAGACCTGATCCTCGGCATAATGTGCGAATTTCGTAATCGACAAGAGTTGCCATAATTAACGCTATTGATTAAAGAAAATTAGTAGAACCAAAACCACCCGTCGATCTTTGCGATTCCTGCCGCTCAAAATCGTCTATAATTTCTAGTGAATTTTGAGATTGGTCAAACACCATCTCATAAAGCCCTTGAGCGATACGAGCTCCATGAGTAAATACGTGATAATTATCGCTATTATTCGTTAATGACACTTGGACCCACCCTTGATAGCCGCTGTCGATAATGCCTGGCGCATTGGTAACAACGACATTATGCTTGCATGCCAACCCGCTCCGAGAAACAATTTTATAGACTGGTATCATTTCAGAATAAAACTCATCAGAATCAAGGGGCAAAGCTTGCATGTCTAGCTGGAAGCCACTGTTGATGATCTTTGTCTGACGAGGCTTCAAGAATACACAGCCACCATTAACTTCAATAACTCCGAGAAATGCCTCTTCTGTTGTGAGTTGAGCTTGATCGCCATCAATAAATAATTTCACCTGCCCTGAAAATAAAATTTTTTTCAAGGCTTTGAACATACTGAGAGCTTCCTCTCTGGAGTAATAATCTTTTACGTGCGCACGGATATCAGCCCCAGCGTCATCCCCGGGAAAAGTCACGCGAGGAGCAAAGTTTTCATCGCCAGCTTTAACTAGGACTGTCAAAGGAAACATGCGTTTTAGGTCGAGTTCTTGCTAATTATAGCCGAATCACCCCTGGCAAGCAAGGCAATCGGAATAATCAGCGGCTGTATCGTCTAAATTCTTTACAAGACCTTGGTACCCGCCTTCGACGTGGACTCCATCAATCCAGATCTGCGGAACAGTCTGGTATAGCCACTCGTTGTCAGGTATATGCACGCGATCTTTTTCTTTTATCACGTAACCCCTTGACTTCAAAAGTTCCTTGGCTTTAACACACCATGGACAGTCAGCCTTGGTAACAATTAAAGCCACCAAAGGAGTCGTTGCTGATTTCCTTTTCTTTACTAATAAAGATGATGATTTCAAGTAGTACAAAGATTTAAGACCTGATTTCCAGGCGCTAATATGCAATTTCATTAAATATTCGGCACTAGCCTCTGGATCGACAAACAAGTTTGTCGAAATACCTTGGCAAACAAATTTCTGACGTTGGGATGCCTGTTTGACAATTGCGAATTGGTTTATTTCTCTTGCAGTCACAAAGATTTGCTTATCTTCTGCTGACAGAAAGTCAAGGTGCTGGACACTGCCTCTTTCCTCTAATATCGAGTCCCAAACTTCTTGAGTGTTTTTACCGATTGAGGTCAGATGTTTCTCTAGATACGGGTTTTTACGAACGAAAGTACCCTTAGCATTGCCTGCTACAAATAAGTTTGCAGTAATTGGCTCCACTCCTTCACTCACGGCGCCACAGACCACTGAGTTAGTCTTGGTTGGAGCAATAGCCGTCCGAGTCGCATGTCTAATTCCATTACCTTCACACCATTCCGGTTCGCCATATTCTTTAGCCATATCTTGCGACGCCTGCAGGGTCATCTCGGCTATCCATCGATGAGTTTCAATGTTTAGTGCGTAAGCGTCTTCGGATGCAAATGCAATTCCCCTGGATTGATATAAAGCATGCAAACCCATCGTCCCTAAGCCCAAGGCTCTTGTCTTCTTCGCAAAGCGAACAGCACGACCCATTGACGGGAGTCTTTCGGCTTTATGGATGAATTCTTCGACCACAGCGTCAAGAAAATAAATACCTAATTCCGGGACGGTCTTACCTGTCTGAGCGCCTCTCCATCCTTTCCACTCGTCATATTTAGCCAAATTAAGTGAACTCAATACGCACACAAAAGTATGGTTCTCATCGGTTGGCAAGAAGATTTCACTACATAGATTAGAAGTTGCAATGTTTAAATTGCGTTGAACAAAACATGGGGGTCTTTGGTTGTTAGCGTTGTCGATGAAAACCATATAAGGAGAACCGGATATCATCCGACTTCGCAATACTTCTCCAAATATTTCCTGCTTATCTTTATCGCCTGAAATCATCTCCTCCATCCAGGCATCTTTTATCGTGACAGCAATGTTGCTATCAATAAAATGCCTAGGGTCACCTTGGCTGTGATCCTTGCATCTTAGGACTTCTCGCAAGTCTGGGTGCTCAATAGGTAAGTAAAGAGCGAAGGATCCCCGGCGGGTATTTCCTTGGCTGACAACTGCTGCTGCTAGATCGTATTGACGCATCCATGGAACTACTCCAGTCGATCGCCCTCCACCGCTAATAGGCGCACCGCTTGGCCTCACATCGCCGAAATATACGCCAATCCCTCCACCATTTTTACTGAGAGCTGCTACTTCTTTTAAGTGGCTATAGATACTGGAGACCGAATCACTTGGATGGCAAGCGTAACAGCTAATCGGTAATCCTCGGTTTGCACCGAAGTTGCTTAATACGGGAGTGGATCCACCCAAGTAGCCGTTCCAAAACATCTCCATAATATCTATTCCGATACCTGGAACCCCTAGCAACCTCTCTGCCGTCGTAGCACATCGCTTCCACATGTCTCGGGGCGTTTCGCCGGCGATTAAATACCCTTTCGCTAAAACTTTAAGGGCTTCATCACTTAACCATTCCGGTTGCGTTGGCAAATTGTCAATACTGAATACGGCAGCAGTCATTAGCTATGGGTGATTGGGTTGTAATAAGTAAATTAGAATTAAGCTAATGTTAAATCAATGTCAAAATCAGCGGAAGCAAGATCCACAGATGCGAAATCCTGGCTGGGTTTCGATATATAACTATCGCCAGCTTTGGATCGAGCAAAGAAATCATGATTTATTTGACCTTTTACTATTGGATCAAACCAATCGGAAATCTTTTGAGCAAGAATTTTTTCGTTACCTGTCATAGGAATCGTAATAGCTAAGTCAAGATTAGCTAATCGATCATTAGCGCGAAGTTTAATATAAGCTTTTATTTCATCAATAGCTATCGGGATGGTATCGTCTTCAAGATGTCCGAATATACTATCAAGAAAAGAAAATTCATTTTCTATAACAGTATTGAAGCCTTCTTCAATTTCTTTCTTCTCCTGCTCAGTAATACCTATTTCTTTCACTAATTCTCGGAATAGCTCGCTACCTCCGTTGCTATGTTGAGCTTCATCCAAGCAAGACCAAGAAATAATTTGAGCCAAGCCCTTTAAACGGCCATCCTTACTGAAAGCCAAGAGAATAGCAAAAGAGCTATATAAAGAGACCCCTTCGCCGGCGCCGCTGAAAACCGCAAGCGAAACTGTGTCGCTGTTGCAATCAGTGAAGAACCTTTCAACCTTAGCCTTAGCGATTGGATCACTAATAAATTCTTCAAATTCATTCAAGCCAAGAGTATCGCTCAAATAGTTGTAAGCCGCAGCATGTATCTGCTCAAATGCACTGAACATTCGAGCCATTGCTTGAATCTCTGGCTTGGGAAAAATCCTGCAGACAGTCCCACCCCAGTAGCAACCAATCCCAATTTCAGCGGAAGTGAACCCACGCAATACGCCTGCAATCAATTTGCGTTCGGCTTCTGACATGTTTTGCTGCCAATCCCTTAAGTCAGCCTCCAAGGAAACTTCTTGGTGCCTCCATACGGAAGCAACAGCCTTTTCGTAATAATCAAAGAATTGAGGATAATCAAACCCGTGGTCAAATTTATAGACCATCTTAGGGTGAAGCAATAAAGAGCCAGACATAGTAATGGTTTGAGAGGATTTCTAGTGAAGAGCAGCAAGCTATTTAGATGTCAACGCCCTTGGCCCCTATAGTCCTTGCGAGGAGAACTTCTTTTGACTCGGCCTTGATTGTTGTTGGTCCTTACTCTACGACCGTCACCAATACGAGTGCGCTTCGGGGCTCCCGAAACAAAATTTGAAGCAGTCTGCTTGGCCATTAAAAACGTCTCACAAAAGTAAAAGAAAACCGAGGTGCTTCCAGGCCAAAAGCTCCTAGTCGTCTGGCAAGTCTAGTATATAACCAGTAAGAGCGCAACCACAAAAAACAGTTTGATATTAGGGCATTATCCTTTAATGTTGGCATGATACAAGTCGGAGCGCAGGGAAAAGTGCTGAAATCAAACTAACCAATATTAGAATTCCGTTACACTGATTCGGGTAATTGCATCATGATGTCTTCTGCATGGGCAATAGACATGACGTTGTCATCAAGCAAAAAGGTCGGATTCGCAATAGATCTTAAGGATTGCATGTATTGAGGCTCAGCGACTGACAAAACAGCCATTACATGGATTTCATTCAAAGGTGAGTCCAGCGTAGATTGCAACTCTAAGATCCGGGACCAAAGCCAAGCATAAATTGGATTACAGATACGACTCATCAGAGGCTCTAACACTTGTCTATATTCCTGCCTGTGAACATACAGTCTAAGTATTCTTTTCTCAACAAGATTTCTCGTAAAGAAATAATCTGGTTTGGTCCAACCCTTAACGGCTGATCTGGTCGGTTTGTATTCGTGGAATGACTTTGCTATTTCTGCTGCCAATGATTGCTTGCTTTGAGCGAGACGAATTGATGCTTTATCGAAATAATGAGCTCTCAGGGCTGGACTCTCAATCCTGGAAAATAAACCTTTAATTTGTTTCTCTACATTTTGGATCTTTAACTTATCATTAAAATCTAGAGTGTTCAGCCATTCGTCCAGCATCCAATCCATCCATGACGGAGCATTGACTATTAAAGAGGAGATATTACCACCAGATTGTATGAAATCATCTGGGTCAAGCCCTCCTGGCAGTGAAGCAATCTTCACGTCAAGTTGACCGGACAGAGTATAATCAAGCACTGTCTCCAAAAATTTAGCGGTAGCTTTATTGCCGCCGGCATCAGAGTCCAAGCACAATACAAAACGATTGGTCTTTCTTAAGAGACGTTTTAATACATCCTTAGCCGGACTGGCCGTGCCCTGAAGCGCTACAACGTTCTTGACTCCTGCCTGCCACATCGATAAGACATCAAGATGTCCTTCGACGAAAACGCATTCATCAGCATCCCTTATCTCTGACAATGCATTGTATTCGTTGAAAACCAAATCAGATTTATTGAAGATCTCATTGCTTTCAGTATTTTTGTACTTAGGCTTTATGTCATTATTTATAGCTCGGGCCGAAAAACCTACCAACTTCCCTTGATGGTTATGAATCGGGATTGTAATTCTTTTGTTAGCCGGGCAGTAACCCAAGCCAAAAAATTTAGATGTTTCCGGGGCGATGTTTCTTGATCTAATGAACTGGACTGATTCGGGATATTTCTTTAGATTCTCTCGATAAGAGTCCTGTAAATCTCGAGCTTTTGTATATTTAATTTGCAGTAAGTCGTTCCTCGCCTGAAGTACTGCAGGATTTTCATCCGAAACCTCGAAATATATATTGTTTTTAGATGCAATCCTTTCGCACGATTCTCTAAAATTTAAACCAAATTTTTGTTGTATAAAACCAATAGCATCATCATGGTGCTGACATACGTGACAAAAGACAAAGCCCTTGTCATCGCTAATTGTAAGAGAAGGATTGCCGTCCTTATGCCACAAGCAATGGGTAACAAATTCACGGCCCACTCTTTTTAAGAGCAATCCCTCCGCCGCTAACACTTCAGAGACGGCAAGTGCCTTAACTTTCTGGATCGTATCAGCAGATACTGCCATGGACGAACGGGATCAGCCTGCATCATATCGGATCGATTGATTCTGGCAAGTTTTTACTGTGAATAGTTTAAATTTCTACGTGCCCTGAAGCCGAGAGGAAAGATTTGATTGCGTTAGAAGGCAACCTGCTGCTGCTGTGAGTGAAGTAATTGGAAAGGCTTGATTGCTCAGACGACGTAATCCCTGTCCAAGCGCTATAAGCTTCTCGAATGTAACGATCCGCAAAATCAATCTCATCGGGCTCTAAGCTACTGGTCGGATTCGCTTGATCATTCAATTCTAAGGGCGGCCCAGAGCAGACGCTTTTTATCTCTTGCCATTCCGCAAGTTGGATTTCAAGAGTTTTGGCTACTTCTTCATCCGACATGCCTCCATGCATTAGTTTGCGCCCTTTGATCCAGGTTTCTCTCATCCTATGAGTCAGTCGCATTGCATAAGTTTTATCTCGGATCCAATGCAGTAATTCCCCTCGAATTGTCGGAACGGCAAGACTGCTAAATTTAAAACCAGAGTCTGGATTGTATCTATAGGCAGCTTTACATAAACCCTCAAGGGCCGCTCCCTCCAATGTGTCATAATCAATATCGGTGGTTCGTTGTAATTTCCATGCTTCTCTTCTCGCCAAATTTATATTTGTCGAAGCCAATTCTTGCTGTTGTTTGCTAAGCTTGAATCCAGTAATTTTTCTAGGCATTGACTTAGTTAAGACTCAAAACATTATATCACCAAACATTTAAACTGTTGACGCCTTGAATAACTCGATCACCGCGACCCCATGTTACAGGAGTAAATTGTGGAGCAATTCGTTGGAGCGAATAATTGATAGCCATTGTTAACGCATCAACTTGGTCGTCGTTTTTTGAAGCAGGGAAAAGACTAAACTCAGAGATGAAACTATCAAGCCACGTCGAACTAACCGGCAAATAAACATTGCCAGCTTCAACTACTGGAACAATACCTGCCGCACGCGCTTGCTTGCTTTTTTCCGGCTTAAATCCCACGAGACCAGGCACTTTCTTCTTCGCCATTTGATAAACCGCATAGCCACTGGCGGCAAGTTCAATTACTGTACCATCCAACTGGTGTCTTTTGTGCATCCTTGCAACCATTGCCATCGTTCCGATTACATCAGTACGTTCTCGGTATAAATCAAGAACATAAAAATTAGGGCCTGCTTGCCCAACGACGATACCAACAACAAAATCACTAGTATTGGAATCAGTAAACGTGCAATCGATCGATAATAAAACTCTTTCGAAATCCGGGATAATTGTGTCATGTGAGTAATACTGCCACCACAAAGGATCAAACATGTTCCCGCCTACAGGCGCTGGACGCTGTTGGTAAAGAGAGGCAAACTCACGACTACCGATAGCTTCTCTGATGCGCTCATAGTCGTCCTCATCGTAACGTTGGGGGCAAAGAGCTTGCCCTTCTTCTTCTCTCCAGTCGTCTATGACTTCGCAGTGATCCGGCAACGATGGCCGGCTACCGGGATCTTCATATAATGCAGGTAAATCAACAATCGTCCAGTGCTCTCGACCTTTATCCGATACATTAAATTCGTTTTCTATCAATTTTCCAATCATGTCATTCTCGGACCATCGAGTTTGAATTGCAACTATTGCCCCAGCCTCCGGCTCAAGACGTGTGTACAGCGTTGAGGCGTACCAGTCCCACAATTTATCCATCATTCGGGAGCTTTCGGCTTCCTCCCTGTTCTTCACGGGATCGTCAATAATCAATAGATGCCCTGAGCGGCCAGTTATTGCGCCTCCAACACCCGCGGCCCACAAGCCACCACCACCTTGCGTACCCCAAGCATTAACAGCCTGCTGGACTGGATCCAATTGACCCCCAGCTTCCTTATAGAATTCTCGAGCTTTGCGCGAAAAACCCTGGCTTAATTCAGCGGAATATGAGGAGATTCCAACGAACCTGTTCGGGTGGGCCATCAAATATGCTGCCGGCAACAACTGAGAGCTCAGGAGGCTTTTCCCTGTTCTTGGCGGCACCTGAAGAATTAATCTGTTGCATTCGCCATCAAGAATCTTTTGCAGTTGTTCAATAAGTACCGCATGAAATTTATAAAATTTATAGTTTGGATATACCTGCTTTATTAATTTATGGAATATTACTCTTTCTCCTTCCTGTTTGGTTTTAATTTTCTTCTCTCTCAAGGCTTTGAGCATTGCTTGATCTTGAGCTGCTCTCCTTAAGTAATCTCTGCCTAATTTGCTAGCCATTGATCCATCACTTTGAAGCCGTAAGCCATACTAACGCGCTTACATCTCAATAATAATTTCATCTTCGTCTTCGTCTATTTCTTCTACCTTTACACGTTCCAATTCCTGTTCGACAAGTTGCAACATGTCTTCGACCCCAAGAGCCGAGGCCCAAGCCTGGCGAGATTGCTCCGTTATATTGGCAGTTGCTCGTAATAATCCAGAAACTAGTGGCATAGGGACTTCCTCCCCTCTTGCCTGAGCATCTTTGACACGTTTGGTCAACACCAATAATAGATCTTCAGATATTTCCATCATCATCCTGGCTTGCCTTTCGGCGGCATCTCTAAATTCAATTATTGATCGTTTGTGATTTTGTTCACGTATCTTATCTGCGCTCTTCCATACTAATGCTACTTGTTCTTTATCCCACTGAGCCGACCGGCCCTCCCATTCGTATTTTCTCGCCCAAGCTTTAATAGTTACAACATCAACGTTAAATTCTTTTGCAATTGTCTCATAATTGCGCTGACCACTCATCCTCAGGAATTGCTGGAATGCCTTGAATTGGTCGGCGCTTTCGTGCTTACCAAGCCGAGTTCTTATCTCGTAGCCTTTTCTAAAGTCGTAACGATGGACAGCGCTCATGATTCAATCACTGAATCGAATTAGTGTACCTGATCGGTTTCATTGATCTCAAAACGCTCCATGATTTCATACATGATACTATCCTGAATTGCATTAGCAATTGATTCTCTGCTTGGGGTTGAATCCTCTCTAAAGGCAAAATCAAGACCAATTTCTACTCCTTGTGTAATTGAATCGCTTAAGGCTGGATAAACTTTAGGGATAAGCATTACAGAGCTCCGAAAACAGCTTCGTGGATGTTGGGCAGATGTTCTTTAAAAAGACTTAAGACATTGAGAGCAATTTCTCTGTGCTCAAACTGGGTTTCGACGCCGGATCGAATTTGAAGATAATGTATCCAAGAGCGGATTGTACCGTTCATGTATAGACGAGTAGGAGATCCTAAAGGCAAAATCATTCTAGCACATTCCTTGGCAACACCATCTCGAACCATGTCTTGGTAAAGATCCTGTGCTTGCTTGAAAAGCTCCGATATTTTGCAAGAATAATCGCAAAGCATCTTGGGGCTAAGATCATCAATTGAATTTTGTCGGTTCGCTTGATCTTGCCGGCGAAGGCGCGGGATTGCTATTGCGTTTAGATCCTCAACGTTCGAATATCGAAGCGAAAACTCCTGGAACGAAAAAGACCTGTGCCTAATTATTTGAGCAGAGATCGCCCTTGTTGTATTAATTTCTATGACCATATTGGCCATCTCAAAAGGTGACCAATGATTATGCTTGATTAGATACTTTAACAACTTTGGCGAACTTTGTTTGTTTATTTGATTGGAAGGATTGCTCACCCTGGCACAGTAGACAATTGCATCTTCCGCTTCAGGCGTAATGCTGATCAAGCTGCAATTAGAAGAGAGGTGTGAAATCATCGTTTTCCGATAGCTCCTGACGAGTGCTTTGATTTTCCGAAAGGTACTGATACCATCTGGGATATTCTATCATCTTAAGGCTAGGTTGTCTGGTCGGCCATTCGCCAGTCCTCATGCTTGTTCTCAACCTTTGCACAGCCAATCGGTTCTTGAATCTTGCTTCTTCCAGGACAGATCGAGGCACTTCAAATAAATCAATAGTATGAGGCTCTCCTCTCTCTACTGCAACGAATATAAATCTTGCAGGTTTTCCGTAAAGTAATTCAGCGGCATGAGAATACCAGGCAGCCTGGAAATCATATCCCAAGTCAACCATTTTACCTTGAAATTTATCCACAGATACGGAGTCAGTTGTCTTCAAATCCAATACAATTGTTTCATTTTCAGTTCTTATTACTCGATCCAGTCTTGCCTTGCAAGGCAATCCATCATCGTTCCAATAGATAGAAACCTCATTGTATTTCCTGTAGTCTTCTTGGCTTGGATTAAACCAATCCAATGTTCTTAACGATTCAGTCATTCCGAAGACTGCATCCCACTGGCGGTCCTTACCGTCATTCACCAGAATCGTCTTATTGCCTTGAGAATCACGCCATTCGCGGCCTTCCTTGGTTGTGTACTTTATGTCGTCCGGCTTCTTAATAAACTGAGCTGCAAAAGTTGACTCCCCCTCCAAGGCCTTGCAATGAGTAGCAGTGCCCATCGTCATAACAGAAGAAGTGAAAAACCTCCTTTTCTTGGCCGCAGCATAGTGGGCTGGACTTACAAGGATATTCTTGAGATGAGACTGGCTTTCTCCTTTTGCTTTCCTGTACTCACCATCGGCCTGGCAATAAACAACATTAACGTCAGAATAAGCCATTGGTCCGAATACTCTAGTTATTCTAGCGTTTGTCATCCAAATCAAAGATCCTTATCTTCCAGTGGCTGTCTTGAACCGGTCGCTTGAAAAAAGAAACAGTAGCTTTTTGAATAATAGTAGATCGATCGTCAACCCATAAGATCTTATTCGCCGAATCAAAAAGAGCACCCATGTAATTATCAATATCTCCTCGCGCCGTACCGTAACAATCCACTTCGACAGCAATTGGATGACTTATGGGTTCAAAATGCCAAAGTTGTCTTAAAAGGTCTGAGCATTCTTTTTGCCAATCCTTGTAAGGTTTAGGCATATAAACCCCGTGAGAGGTCAGCCGAGGCCTAGCCTTAGACATTAAACGAAGAAGCAATACGATTTCAGGGTAAACCATTGATTAATCCGCCAGGCCTCTTCGTGCTAAATCAAAATAGTCAGGCGTGCCATAATCCAACGCCAGATCAATATTATTTTTGCCATCGCCTTGATTCAAAGCGTCAGAAGGAAATATTACATCGCCATTTTCCGTATAATAAGAGTTTGAATTATTTGGTTTTTGATTTTTTAATGCAACCTTTAATAGCACTAAATAACCAATCAAATCATTTACTACGTCTTCGTCGGTAGCCATTAAACCTGCGCCCCTACTCACTCTGCTTAATTTGTCATCAATACGAACTAGAATTTGCTCTACGGAAGATGCGGAACTGAAAATCCGACAAGGTTCTAAAGCACTATTTCCATATTTTGTATTCTTAAGAATCAACAACTCTTTGATCTGATCGCAAACTTCAGCAATTTCTTTGTGACTATTCTTGGGTAGAAGTTCCATGAGGTCTGATGCAACGAGCGTCATATACTTTAATCATTCTATCACCTTTAGATAAAGAAACCAAACAATGGGCATCACTACTCAACAAGACTTTTGCGCTAGACCATCCAGACCCAATGTAGATCTGAACTGTTTGGCCTTTCAGGAAAGAAGGTAAAGGTGTAGGAGGACGGGCCATCCATGACGCTTGATCTAACGCAGCTTTTTTTACCTTGGGGATATTCTTTTTAGCGTCAGCCAAGATCTAAGCCCAATCGAAATTCCATGACATCTGAGACGATTCGTTGAGGGAATTGAGCGTTTGTACTAGTAACCCAGTTCATGATCCTGGGAATATTCCGGCAGTGCTCCCCAGCGGTTAGGACCCAAAGGTCATTCTCTTCTTGCCAGATCAAGAAACCCGAATCTTCCATTTGTGTCAAAACCTGTCTGATCGAACTTTCCAGGTTGGTGTCGTCAGTGCAATCCGAGCCTTGATGGCCAATCATATCCCCGCTCTTGAGCTCACTTACCAGGCAATGGGGTACTAATGCGCTGACAACCTCTTGGAGCTTAACTCCACCTCGATGCAAGAGGATCGCGACCACATAAGGCCTTATGCTTGCAAGTGTGATCAAGGGGCAATCGTCTTGATATGGCCCAATAGCGCCGGGGATGTAGTTATTGGCCCTTGCGTCTGCTTCCATTGGATCTCGTCTGTAATAACAAAAAAAGGTAAAAAAATAGTGGAAGCAGCAATCGCCGCTCCCACAACCGAGGATTTTAAATTAACAAAAGGATCCATCAAAAAGGATCAGACTCAGGAGCAGTCTTCCTATCCTCGACTATTGTAAATTTGGCATTCTTTACGTCGAAATACTTTTGCCCGTTCCATTGCCTCCAAATTGCTTGGCCGGTCACGCTGACCCAGGTGCCAAGAGCCACTCGCTCTTCGGCTAGATCAGCCAAGCGTCCATTGATTTCTACGCGATAAAACTGACCAGGGTTATCTTCTTTGTTCTTGAAATAACAATACTCTTTATCGTTAACAGAAAAAGACGCCATTTTCATGACAGCCCCATCTTTGCCATTAATTTCTTTTGTAGAAACCGCTGGTTCACCAGCTTTTCCTACGACCTTACCGACTAAACTAATCGTCGCCATTTGCAAAATCCATAAGAAAGGACACGATTTATTCTAGCAGTTAATTGCTTGTTTTAGCTGGCTCAAGGATTTCCGATGAATAGTTCTGACCCGAGAAATGCTCATACCAGATTGTTTTGCAATATCTTTCTTGCTGATTGATTTTTGGTACAAAGAAGAAAGTATTTGCTTTTGCTCTTCAGACAACTCACCTTTAGCAAGAATTTGATCGAAAGATTCCATTGAAGAAAATTTCTCCATATCGTCGCCGCTGAAGGTGTTGCCGCTGTTCGCTGACCTGCAAGCAAAACTTCTCTCCAATAAATTCTGCTCGTCAACCAAGCTATCGTAATCAAAGCATTGCATAGCATCTAAGACGTCAAAGAAACGTTGCCGTCGGCTTTCTGATATATCAGAGAACGACATGTTGTCATTCTTTTCAATACTTTTATACATTTCGACACATGCAGCTTCGGGAACTTTTATTATAGATAAATTGCGATATAGTTCTCTTTGTATAGATTGATAGATCCACATCCACGCATAAGTGCTAAATTCGTACCCACGAGTTGGGTCAAACTTTTCCGCTGCTTTCCTTAAACCAAAGACACCTGACTGAAGTAGGTCGCTGGTAAAATCATCTCCAAAATGCAAACTTTTCTTTGCTTGCATACATCTTGTCGCAACTGCTGGAATCAATCGAAGATTATGGCTGACAAGTTTTGTGACGGCTTTTTGTTTTGCTTGAACAGTAGATGTTTCTTTTTGAATTATTTCACCCAGACGCAAAACTTCGTGTTTTGGCAGTATGGGGTAACGACCCGCAGCATCTAACCAAAAAGTTACAGTTCCGCTTGCCGATGACATAAAAAAGAAGAAAAAATTACTTTCCCAGCTTAGGTCACCAGCTAGTCGGTGTCAAGCAATAGCTTCGCTTTCGTCAAAATCGCAGATTACGCCTCCAAACATCTGGGTAAAGCTTAAAACTGCGTCTTGAAAACCATATTCATCATCAATATTCTTCACTTTGAAATTTGGCATTCATTTCCTCAACGAATTGCTTATCTTTTGATTCTAGTGTTTTGCAACCATTGGCATAATTACCTTTTACTTTTTCAGATAACTCTGAAATTGCTTTTGAGCAAAGGCCCATAGTTTTTGCTAACTCCATGAAAGTCTTCTCGTCACTATTGGGAACTTCTGCCGTTATGGCATTGCTTTTGGTATTTTCCTTTGCTGCTATTTTCTTGATATCTTGAAAATTTTCTTCAGTAACAGCATGAGCGCTTTCTAAAGGCATTTTAGCCCAAAGTTCATATGCAAGGCCGAACTGAAATGCTGCAACTAAACAAGCTCCACGACGATGAGTATCAGTTACATCTCGAGCAGTAATTCGATCGAAAGGTATTGCATTATTTTTATGGTCCATGATCGCCTGAGGAACTTCAGGTGTTGCGAAGCCATCGATGTACCTGAAGCGCATTAACAATACGCCTCCAACAGGTGTTGCATGGATAACCGTGCCTTCAGCGGAAAAAACGGTTTCAACCATCCAGCCCGGAGCATGCTTTCGCAATAGTTGCATCGTTCGGCTCCAGTTGATGTACGAAGCCCTGAAACTCCCAGAGCCAATGGTTTCAACAAGATCTTGAGTTGCTACACCGCCGAGGTCTGGGAGTGCTGTTGGCATGGATTTCATTTGGGTCTTCGCAGGCTAGCACCCTTTTTGCCTCTTGCACACCACCTTCTGATTTGTTTTTTTGTAGCCAGTCCTCCCAATAGTTCGTAAATTTTTTGTTGAGAGAACCCAGCCTGAACATTCATTTTAGCTACCAACCATCCCAATTCCCTCCATTCGAGAGCCTTTTTTACCTGCTCACGCCTTGCGGGCTCTAGGTTTTTTCTTCTTAATTCATTTAAAGCTTCGATTTGCGCTTGCGTCGGTTTTGGCTTTGGTTTTGGCTTGGGTTTTCTTTTTGGTCTTGCCGCTGCTCTTTTTTGCCTCTGAGCTTCCAAGCTCCAGTGCTTGTTGCGAAGGTAGAAATTTCGGCTAGAGCGTCTTATTTTTTCTCGCCTTAAAGCCAATTCCTCTTCAGTAGGGATTTTTTTCTCTTTTGAAGGCTTTTCCTCTTGTTCGTCGGCCATCTAAATAATCTTCTTAAATCTGGTTTTAGAATCTAGATATATATATTAAGGTAGGGTTGCCTGGGGATACCCCCAAAGGTTGTCTTAAGATACCCCTAAAGGTTTCCTCAGGATACCCCCAAAGGTTGCCTAAGGATACCCCTAAGGGTTGTGTAAGGATACCTGTATTCTGGATACCCCCCTGATTCCAAGTCACCAGCCGTCAATACTCGGCAAGGAGTTGCCAGTTTCGAAAATTGCACTAATATCCAGCAAACATGTCTTCCCAGATGAACGACCCAGCATCAGTCCCGACAGGCAAACTCCAATCGGTCGAGAGAGGCTGGGATTACCAGTCCGGCTGGGTTCGCGCACCTTTGCGAGAAATAATTTTTAATGATCGATTAACGAAACAAGCTCGTCTGGTTTGGCTGTGGCTAGCATCTGTGCCCCCGGGGCAATCGCAAATATCCTGGGGAGAATGCGAGACGATGCTTCGGTGCGGGACTAAAGCCCGTCGGAATTGCATGGCACAGTTAACTCAAGAGGGTTACATAACAGTTCACGAAAATGGAGTCGTGATAATGCACAGTCCTTACGAAGTTTTTGATGCAAAGCGCAAGGAAATCTTGAGCGAAATAAGGGAGGAATGGCAAGACAGCGTTTCTTTTGTTGAGGATTTACAGAATGCTCGGCATTCAAAAGCAGTGTTAATTGCTGAACGAAATATTGATAAGCAGCTCAATAAAATGAAGCAGGAAATAGTGGAGCAGCCATCACTGAAACCAACTGCAAAAGAAAAGGAAGCAATGAAAGAGGACATAGTGCTAACAGCTTGGAACGCCTGTAAACCCGAGAGTTACTCAAGCATGAGAACTATCTCGGCTAAGCAAAGGGAATGTATAAGTAAGCACATGAAGAACCTGAATCTACGGAAGGAAGAAACTAAAGAGTTCATTTGCGGCGTTTGCAACGGTTTAACTAAAAGTGAGTTCTGGACTCGTACTGTTGCGCAATACGGCAGGAATTTCAATGCTGTGTTTGGATACGGCAGTCCGCAAGACGGAAAGATGAAAAACATCGAAGCTCTCTACAATGCTGGCTTTGAAGATATGCCTATAATTAAAGAAACAATAAAAAATGAATACAATGTCGAGCAACAGGAAGTTGTTGATGCATATAAATTCATAACAATGAATCTGTTAGGGGCCAAGAACAAAGAGGACGCCTCAGAGATTCAGAGATGGTCCGATCTTTTGGAAGAAGCAAAAGTTGAACTTCTCGAGTTGCAAGTCGATATTGAGCAGATTTAATGTCACTCCCATTTTATATCCAAAAAGCCGCAGACCTTGGCTTGCTACATGTGGAAGAAGGTAAGATCATAAGTACAAATGATGATGCAATTCGGACTGTTATTGGCGCCGCTCGAATGGTCGAGAAGCTACAACCAACTACTATCGCTACTAACGACAACACTACTAACCAAGAGGCCATTATCTTATGCAGGGTTTTAACTTCTGCTAGTGGTGTCGCTAGAGAATTATGGTCTCAGATCAGAACAGCTTTCGGAGTTGGCCATGGGCAAGAATTACCAGAGAATTTATGGTCAAATCAATCTTTCAAAAGTATTGGTCGAGAAATTGATTTAACTTTTATTGGAGAAAGAATAGGCAAAACAATTTCCAAGGACAGTCTTATTACGGGCTACGAATCTATAAGCAGGAATGGTGGTGAGATTTTATTTTCTGATTTTTGCGTAACAATTAACGAACTAGCCTCTAGAGACACTATGAAGGCTTACGGAGACGAAAAGTCGGAATGGTCCACCGCCCTTGATGTTTTAAAACAAAAAAGAGTTTTAAGTTTATATAAGGAAACCATATACTTGGCGTCGCAATCTTTGAAAACCGAACCAAAACTAGAGAAAGCTCTGGAATTCATGCATTCTAGAACGCTGGAAGGTATTGGTATGCTGAGCGGATCTATTGGCAATCAAGGGCAAGTAATTGATCTGACCGATGCCATTTGTGGCGACCCAGGTGCTGGCAGGTTGAATTGGGCCGATTATATTTTAAATGCTACAGCTCAAGACAAGCCGGTTTCAACTGGAATTGCAGCGTTTGACCTAGATATTGATGGTGGAGTAGCGCCTCCGAGGCCAAGTATGCCCAGAGCTGGACGCCTTTTGATAATTGGGGCTAGGACAGGCGTCGGCAAAACAGCTTTAGGAGTCCATGTTGCATCCTCTTTGGCCAAAGGCGGGCTCACAGTAGGTTTTGTTTCTGCTGAGCTTGAAAGGAGAGCAATAGAAGCTAGAATTATTGCTAATCTTAGTAAAGCATTAGTTAGTCCATATCATTGGAAAAGAATGCAATCAAAAGATGCCAATGGGTACGTAAGCGTAGGAGAGTTAGAGCTTCCCGGTGCCACTAAGGCTCAGGAGAGGATTGCATCAATTGTTGCCGAGGTGAGCATGAAGCTGGAGCAGACGGGTGGCAAGGTGCTAGTTGAAGCGCCTTGGGGCGCTTGTGTCGATACCTGTATTAATACCATGAGAAGCATGAAAGCTCGACAACCGGAACTACGTGCTGTTGTAATAGATCATTTCCATGCATTATCCCGGCATAAGAACGGCTCCGTTAACAACGTTTCTGCAATGCTGGAGGATCGCGCTTATAAATTAATGACGGCGGCCAAGGAACTGGATGTCGATCTTTTTGTTTTAGCTCAATTGAATCGAATAGGAATGGATTCGACCAGTAAAGCCGACCCTCAGTTAAACGAGATCCGTGGAACTGACGCTTTGGCTCATGTTTCTCATGCAACCTGGCTTGTCAGGCGTGTTAAAGACGATGCGGCAAGTACTAATCGAGATCTTGAAGTATGGCATTCTAAAGTTAGAGGCCGGCAGGCGGTATGGAAGGAGGGGCAAGGAACTCTAGATAGTATTCATGGTTTTATTGAAAAAAGTATTGTACGTATGCATTACGAAACCGCTTCGGTTGAGGATGATACAACCACCGGATTAACCAAAGAACTTGAATTAAAGCAAGGATTGAAGCTATGAAAGACGCTCTTTTCTCTCTTGTCACCTATTTGCATTCGATTGTTATTTTTGCCGTTAAAGACGTAGCAAACATGCTTATAGCAATCGTAATTAATGGTTCAACTATGCTGTTAAAAATTATTGATCCAGAAAGAATGGAGCACGCTGAAGAAGCCGTAGATCAAGAGGAAAGTATTACCGAGTTAAAAATTCTGCAAGACATATCCTTGGTAAGGGATGAAGCAATTCGATGCAACGAATGGAACGAAGATCATGAGGAACATTTAAGCTTTTTAGCAAGTTTATTATACAATCAACATGACTGGGACGAAGATCAGATTTCTGATTACATAAGGACTGTTGTGGCTACTGGTCCCGCTATGCCAACCGAAGATTAATCCATGCTGTTGATATAATCTACTAATCCATTGTGTCTAATGAAAACAGCGAAATCCCATCCGTAAGGTTTGACATAGTATCTAATTTCACCATTACTGGGCCAAACGTGCTGGCTTGGGGGTGGTGAAACGCCGGTAGTTTTAAGAGTGTTTCCATCCCAGTAATAGCCGGGCAGGAAAGAAAGAACAACTTGTCTTTTCATTTGATTGGATTCATCGATAAATCCCAAAGCCAACCGTCGTTGCTACTTGCGATAAGCCATCTTTTCATTAAATTAATTCTGGTATATTTCCTGCATTTACCTCCGATAGTAGACATGTCGGGATAGCCCCCGTTGATCAAATCAAGTTCCCCGAAGGGGTCGTGGACGAAGAAATGTGTCTTATCATAGCCAATCAGTGTGACCCAATGACCACCGCCACTCGGGGCCGCAATGGGACCGCGATGAAGGATGCCAATAGGCACTGGGTACCCTTTATCTAAAATTTTAATTAGATCAGCTTCTGAACCATTCATTCTGAATTGATTCTTGATTCCCATGCTGTCAAGAGCTTTCTTTTGCGCTAGCTGGGAAACGGTATCGCCATATTTAAATACAATTTTCAAATATTCATCATCATCGTAGATTATCCCGTGATCAATATATTCAATCGCCATTGCGATTGCTGAAGACTGACATGATCTTTCGCCATGACCAGTTTTGCTGTCTCTCTGGTAGAAATAATCGACATCCAATGGAAACTTCGGCTTACCTTCACTGACCGCTTTGAGCTCCTCTGGGGCCTCTCGATAGCGCTTGCTGAAGTCTGATAACTGATCCTCGGTTAACGAGGCTTGCAGGGCCTCCCAGGCCCCGATCTGATGCGAAGCAGATTTAAAGAATTTTACTGCGTCCAAAAGATTAATTTTTTTATCAGACATTACTTTGAGTTTATCTTCTGGTACAGCATTCCGATTCATTAATGCAATTAATTTTTTTGCGTAATCAGGATCGGTAGCATACCCTTGTTTTACTAAACTTTCGGCAGCAGCCTGTCGATTTGCGGCGTTATTAATACCTGAATATTCCTTGTAATTCTTATACCATGCTGTCACCAAATCTTTCACGCATTCCTCTGGTGAGGCATAATCTTTAAACTCATCTGTAATTGTAATAAATTTGCTGCCATCCCATTCCTGAGTCTGATGCTTCGTCCCTTTTCCTTTTATTCCGAAAAAATTATTTTTACCAGATAGGTCTTTTCCCCAGCTTGATTCCAGCGCCCATTGGGCGGCCACTAACTCGGGATACTTGGCTCCAGCTTGACTAGCTATCTTTGCAATAGAACTCCAAGTCGTCACATTAATCACCTTAGATTAGATAGTGTGCTTCACCATTTCCCGACAGGGCATTTGGCTTCTTCAAACAACACCTTTGCTTTCATGAAACAGCCGCACTTGCCGCAACGCATCGTTCTTTTTAAGAAAAACTCGCATTGTTTACATTCGGCAAGCCGTTCTTCCTGGAGAGGTTGAGGAGCTATTTTCAACATGACAAATTATTGCTTGGCTGCCTTGGTGAAAATGCCTGCTAATATTTCAATGATACGATAATATTTTGCGACGACCTTGTTATCTTCAGGTGTTGGTGTCAAATTGACAATAGTTAAAGCAGCGGCATGCACAGCAAATAAAGCGGCAACAATCTCTGGAGCCTTAGCGATCACAATAGCTAGTAATTCCATGACAAGAGCATAATTGCCCTAGGATACCTATGAATATAATTCGTTATTATTTGGCTGACAATGCTGCCGGCGGACTAGCAAAATGAAGTCGAGGGGAAGATGCTGTTATCAGGAAGGGAACCAGGAAACTTAAGATTGCCATCACACCAATACCTATAGATACTCGTGTTTCGACTTCGCGTAATCTTATGAATACCGCTGCAATATCTTCCCGCCTGTCCCCTAACTGTACTAAAACTGTCTCGAGCTTGCCTTCGAGCGACCCAAGTTTATGGTAGATATCACCATGAGAAATGTCTTCGTTTTGCGCCACGAGCAGAGACTCTCTATGAATAGATTACCTATGTGATATCTTGGCCAAATATCACTGAATAATGGTCCAGGTAGCGCATGTAGGTGCGTTTTCAGCTAATCGACCCGATCGCCGTCACGCTGTTGCTATTGCTCCAATTGCGGAAGCATTTGAACTTGTACCACTTGCTTGGGAGTTGATTCCATTTGTTGCCAGCACGATGTTGTTGCTGCCGGAGCTGGGATTCTTGAGGTTGGTGGTGGATAGTGTGCTCATGGGGTTACCTCCAGGCCAAGCAATTGCTTAAGTTCAGCGACGGTTAAACCAGCAGCTTGTAGTTTTTGTTGTGTTGTTAGCGCTGGAATAGGTTCTTGTTGCGGTCGAGATTGGATCTCGGCAATTTCTTCAGGCGTTAGCTCGATGATCTGTTGCTCGCCAGTGATGACATTTACTTCAATGCGGTGCATGGGTCAGCTCTCGTAAAGGATGTTAATAGACCCGGCATCGAATGTATCAGTGCCGTTTACGGTGGTAATGCGAACGCGGTCTAATGTTGCAGATAATGTTTTGCTTCCACTTGTCACAATTGTGCCAGCAGAAGTCGACCCAACACAAAGACTTGTACCACTTGCCACCCATGTATTATTGTTCAACTTATTTATTATTAAATTACCGGTAATAAGAATTGATGCCTCAAAAGAGAATAATGGGAACCCCGCTACGCTTTGAATGGCCTGCGGATAGTTACTGTTTCTTTGGAGTGAGGTAAAAGTTACATAAGAGGTAGTTTCAATACCTCCAGAATCACCAAGTTGGATTAAATGGCTGCCTGTACCACTTACACTTACTCCATCCATCATTACCGTTATTCGCTTCACACCGCTTGGAATGCTAGTAAAATCAATTGACGTGCCACTAGTTGATGCAACCGCAGTGCCGCTAATGATGCCACTACCTGCCGCCGCCCAGCTCAAAGTGCCGCTGCCGTTAGTGCTTAATACTTGTGCAGAAGTTCCATCAGTCGCAGGTAGCGTCCACAGCACATCAGCCGCAATTGTTGCTGGCGCCTGGAAGCCAACGTAATTAGTACCATTGGCAGTCGCTTCACGGAATCGTGCATCAACCTGATTATCTAAAATCACATTACCTGTTAATGTGCCGCCTGCTTTAGGTAATGCAGCATCTGCTAAATCAAATGATGCCTTTACTGCTGTGGGCGTGGCAGCTAATACGCTACTGGTAGTACTGGTGCTATCTGAAAGCTGCACCGCCCCCACCACGGTGGTGGTAGCCGCTGCAATAGTGGCTGTAGCCCAGCTCAAAGTGCCGCTGCCATTGGTGCTTAATACCTGAGCGTTGCTGCCATTACTGTTGGGTAATGTCAACGTATTTGAACCCGCAACTGCTGGGG
>Ga0181358_1000178_pt1 | contig 28244 bp, 30 predicted proteins | sample Fa13VDMM110SD_FD_130096 | JGI IMG/M metagenome (GOLD analysis project Ga0181358, IMG submission 130096) | Freshwater viral communities from Lake Michigan, USA - Fa13.VD.MM110.S.D | ecosystem: Environmental > Aquatic > Freshwater > Lake | place: USA: Michigan | collected 2013-09-24 | reverse complement strand
GAACGTTCTCTCAATCCCTTGAGAGCTTCGCTGCTGATTGCCTTGCGCCTTGTAATACAAGGCCGTCAGGTGTCCCAGCAATTCACCCGATTTTCAATCAGAGTTACCTCTGAAGGGAACCTTCATGATTCATCATAATAGATGATTTCCTTTTCTAGGTTGACTTCAAAGATTGCCTTAGCAATCTAACCCCCGAGTTCGAAAACTCCGGGATCACTGTAGTTATACCCTTATTTTCTAGGGCCCAAGAAAAAGAGCCCACAACCCGAAAGTTGAAGGCTCTTATTAGAAACGCACCGAAATGCGTTAGTGTTTCTCAGTTGAAGGAAACGATCAGGATCTTGCGACCGCCGATTTGAACAATTTCGCGAATGGTTGGGGTGGTGCCATCAAGAGTGACATTCACACCACCGTTGGCGGTTGGGAGTGCTTTACCGTCGTTGCCGACAGAAAGGCGGCTATTCAGTGTAAAAGCGGCAACAGCCAAAGCGCTAACTTCAACAATCAGCGACCCGCTGGCAGCTACGGAAGCTTGACGGGAGGTTTGTGGTTGAGCTAGTGAAGTTGGGATGTAAGATTGGTTGACACCGGCGATAGGGCCGGCGAATGCAGTGAGGTTACCAGGAACGCAAACTTTGTTAGCTCCTGCATAAGTTGCATAAGCAACGACAGCGAACTCAGGAATTTCGACTACGCCTACGGCGCCAGCTTGATTGTCCGTAGCAGCTATACAGGTTTCTGCGTATCTTACGAATTGCTTACCGTAAACGGGAGCGATGTTTAAAGACATTTTAGTATTAGCGAAAGGTTAATGATTTAGTTGTTTTCTCTAGGACTTGTTTTTCACCTAGTTTGTGGTAATTGGTTTTACCCTCGTTTGCTATGCAAACGTTAGCGGTATTCAATGGAGCATCGGCAGCGATCATAGCACATGCATTCTTGTCCAGGCATAGGTAAACTTCCTAAGGGCTGCCAGCCTCTTCGTCCAAAATTGATGCAGTCGGGACAAGTTCTTCTGTCAAAGACAGGAATCCTTCTCATTTCCCTATAGCCCTGCTCTTGCCTGACGTAGTAGTCCCCCAAGTTGAAAAATGAGTAAGAAGGGTTTGCTAGGTAACGAACTACCCTTGAAGCTAAGCCGAGCCAAGACATTTTGGGCTCAGCGGCCACATTTTCATCATAATCAAAGCTAGCCATATCAACTTCGGAGAAGTTTGCACGGTCGTCTCCAAGAAGCAGAGAGCCGGAGTCCAAGGCAAGTTCAGTTTGACTTAAAAAGTTCAACAAGGGTGGAAGTATTTGCCCTGTTACGGTGGGCCAAGCCTTTTGAACTTTCTTCTCCGGAGAGGCTTGCCCCGCGCCCAGATAGACAGCGGCAAGAGCTGCCGACAAGGTCTTGTCAATTAAGGTTCGAGAGTACTCCTCCCAACGTATTTCTCGGTCTCTTAACGCTTTCACAAGAACCTTAGACTGGTCTGTCATTAGACTTTCCAGGTTCTCTTGTGTTTTTGCTTTTCGAGCCAAGTTTTCAGCTTGAGAGAAGTATTCACCTCGTTTCTTTGTGACTTGTCCTATTAAAGTTAGCAGGTCCATGAAGACACTCTCCAATCGGAACAAGGACCAATCAATCAGCCTCTTCCACCCCAAGGGATGCAACGCTTGATGGCTTCAACGTAGTCGCACTCTCCGGCCTCAACCATCTTCATAGCACGAGCATGGGGGTCAAGGTCCTCGTCTTCGGGCTCTTCGAAGCGTCCTTCAGCGACAACTTCCCCGAAATAAACTAGGTTCGGTAAACGATCTAGGAGTCCAAACAACTTAGTTGTTGGAGATTCGCCTTCCGCGAACTCGAGGGTTCCGAACTCAAGACCTTCGCAATAATTCTGAAGATCTCTCTGAGGAATGATTCCGTCTGTCAACTTCCCTTCGGTGTAAAGGTTATCTACGAACTCGGCAATACGTTGCTTGCGTGAACGAGTTTGCTGCTCTTGGTACTCTTTCTTCAGACGGGAATTTTCGTTCTTAAGGTTCTCTAGTTCACGCTGGAACTCTTCGAACATTTGAACAGGGTAACCCATGGGTTTGGCCTGCCCCATTGAGCCCATTCCGCAGAAGTCATCGGTTTCTGAATAATCGTCATTCTCGTCTTCAGCATCCTCCTCGTCCATAAACGAACGCTTTTGCCCGTAGGTAGAACCCTTTCCTGTGCGGGTCATAGGGTCACGCTCAGCGTACTTGCGTGTCATTTTGCCAGTAGCTTCGCACTCTTCTACATCAAGGTCGTCGTCTTCAGCGTGGTCGAGAGAAGGCTGGTCTCCGGACTTTTGACGAAGGATACGAACTTTATTGCTCTGAGTGGCATTCTCAAGATCCACGGCCATTTCTAAATCATCCGGCTCTTCTTCAGAACGAGATGGGAAGTTGGTTGGGCCGTCATCACGACCGTGAGGGTCATTACCGGATGAAACACCCGCCTTCTTGGCAGTTCTGGTAACACCGTCAGATTCTTCACTATGGTCTGCAATTTCCTTGCCTTTTAGAGGAGCCCTCTTTTGGCCAGAAGTTTGGTGAAGAACGCGAGAAACTTTGTTTCCCTTTGTACTCTCGAGTGGAACAACAATGTCTTCGGAATCAGGCTCTTCTTCAGATTGTTCGGAAACAGGAGTGGGTCCACCATCACGACCGTGAGGGTCAGTTCCGTCAGAAATTCCGGGCTTGTTTCGAGTAGGCAGTCCGTTCTTGCCGTCGTCGTACTGGTCGTCTTCCATTGCACGGCGGCGACCTTCTGGTTGGTCTGCCCAGCGAGAGTCTTCGTCACCTTCACCTTCAGCAACTTTGGCAAGTTTTTTCCTATCTTCTTCCTGATCACCGTTCTTGGCGGTGTTCACTCTGTCAAGGTCTTGCTCGTCGTCAGAAGTTACGCCTTCGCGATCCTCTTCATCACCGTGACCAACAGACTGGCGGTCGCCGTAACTGTCGTCAGATGAACGAGCAGTCTTAGATCTTCCCGCAGGGTCTTCGGAGTCTTTTTGAGCGTGCTTACCGAAACTGGCTTTGCCACCAGAAGTGGTTTTGTCACTGACTTCAGCGAAGTCGCCTTCTTCTTCACCTTCGTCCATGTCTTCATCATGGACCTTATGCTTAGCTCTAGCCTTCACTTTAGCCATGTTTTTCTTAAAGGCAGCAGGAACTTCACCGTGCTCGTCAGAAAGTTCGTCGTCTTCTTCAAAGACTTCTTCCACAACTTGAACTTCTTGGCCATGTGCTCCCTTTCTAACTTTACGGGAGACACCTTCATCAAACTTTTCTTCTGGAAACTGATCTTCCATGTTTGCGAGTTTTTGAGCGGACTCGGAGACTTCGGCTCCTTCACGCCCCATTTTCTTTTTCATTTCGGAAAATTGCTGGTTAGGGTTTTCGGGGGCGGTGCTTGAATCCGCCGAGTTGTTGTTTTGCGTCTCATCGACGTCTGTTTCTGTTTGCTCATCCTGGTTTTCTTGAAGATCATTCAAAGAAGACTTCATGTCCCCCCGAACTTCTTCGAGCTTTCCTTTCAGGATTTCCAAAGGGCTTCGTTCAACGAGAAGAGTTGGGCCGAGTTCTTCATCAAAGATCTCGCTTGGGGAGAGAGTAGAGGCGAAGTTAAAGACCCCGTCCCGATCTTCAGAGAATGAAAAGGGTTCGAGACCCTTAACAGCGGGGGGAGAGGCACCTAGAAGCGCTAAGTGTCTAACACTCCACTTACCTTCATGTGGGTTAATCGGGGAGTTAGGAGAATAGAAAGAGATCGAAACTTTGCGATAATGTCCGTCTTTCACTAAATCTTTAGCCGTGTCTGTAAAATCAACATCGGCGTATAGTTTCTCTCCACTTCTAACCAGTTTTTTCACCCACCCGAAGGAAGGTACACTGTCGTTGTCTCCAGAGTGTCCGATAACCAAGGGAGCCTCATGAGTTTGAGGGTCGTAAGATTCAACAACTTGTTGAAGGTCATCGGGGGTGAAATCTCTTTCAACTCCTTGGGCAGAAATCTGAGGCCCCGCCGTGAAAACATGAACACGTTTTGTAAACACTTTACTACTTGTTGTACTCATATACGTGTTTTACCCTCTTTTTTTTTCTTTCTTAGGTTTTCTTCGGGAATCTCTTGCTCAATTAATTGATCAATAGTGACTTCCTCTTCCTCTTCAGGAGCCACTTCCTCAACAGATTGTTCGGTAGTGTCTTCTTCTGGCTCTTCCGGAAAGGTATCTTCTGCTTCAGCTTCAGCTTCTTGTGTCTGTTCCTCGGAAGGTTGGTCGGCAGGTTCTGAATCCTCTGATTCGTCTCCCCCGAAAATAGACCTGTAAAGGTCTGTGTCTTCGTCAGGGTTGTAAGTAGTGTTGTCTTCTTCCTCCTTGGTCTCAAAGTCAGGAGCTTCTGACTCAAGTTCAATTCTGAAGTGTCTTTCAACCCATTCTCTACGGGGCTTGAAGCCCGATTGAATGAGAATTGAGAGGTCACCAGCTGTGACCGGGGATTCCTCAATTCTGAACTCTCTTGTGAGGCTTGGGGCCGCAACGTCGATTCCGAAGTTAAGGTCAACGATCCACCTCACCAAGGTTCGAGTCAAAGTATGAGAAATGGCTTCTGATATTTCCGCCGCTTTCACCACTCTCACAACGTTGGCAACTTGTGAAGAAGCTCTTGAGCCCGCCTCAGCTTGTCCGGCTTCGTTTTCTCCGCAAAGAATCAAACTGATTTCTTTGTCTATGTAGTCAATTAAGCTCTTGAAAACATCGGGAGTTCCGCTCGGGTTTATAAAGTTTAACTCGTACCCCTGTGGCAAAACTAGGGCTGTCTCTTGCGACAAGTTAGAGATGTGGTTGTAGATTGTATCAATTTCTGCGGAAGACGCACTTAGGGGTGCCGTAGCAACTACCGTAGGTGTGGCGTACCTGTCTCCGTAAAGAACATACGATTCAATGGCCCTGCGTCTGAATTTCACCAGCGGGTAAAGTACCCTACCTAAAGAAGAACCGTAAGGGTCACCATTGTGCTGGGACCAGTAACGACTTACGATGAATTTTCTAGCGGGTAGTTCAACACCCTCAAACATTCGGTTGAAAGTCAAACAGCGCATCGTGAATCCGGTTTGGGAATCCTCTGATTCCTGAAAAACGAAACGGCGCTGGTCTCTCATTCGAATGTCGAAAGGTATGACACCCCTTTTGGTCTTTTTCCACATTATTTCTCCGACACTGTAGCCAACAATAAGAGCTTCTGCGAAACCCTTATAGATCTCGTCTAAGGGTAACTCTTCAAGGATTTCGGCTACAAAGTCTCTTACTGCGACATCTCCTGGCTTCGCGCTATACTCTTCAACATACCACGGTCTTGATACAACTTCTTGAACCAGTTTAGAGAAAGAGCTTTGTACGTGCTCATCGAAGAAAAGTCTTTGGTAAACGGAAAGTGCACGATTTCCCCCCTTTTGAATTAACAGGTCGTCGCTAGGTCGAACAATGCTATTCCCAGATCCTGTAAAGGGAGAAGAACTCCCAAACATGTAAATACTGGATAAATTATAAGGGTCGCTCGTGTAACTCGAAATTTCTCCGATTGGTACCGGGGCTGTTTTAAATCTGTTCGACAAAGTTTCCTCTTTTTGTGCTTGTTTTGGTTTTAGTATCCATTCATTTATGATTCCTAAGGTACTTTACCCGGTTAATTGCTAAGGGAAAACTCGAGGGGCGGTTGTGGAACACCGTTCAACTGGTAAACGATATTAACCTTATAAATTCCATCTTCGCCGCTTGTTGCCCAATCTCCTCTCACTACGAGAGAGGTTAGTCCGGAAACGTAGGCTTGTATGGAACTTTGAAACTCCGAGTTGATTTGGCCGGGGTCCATGACGTCTAGAGTGTGGTCCCCAACGCCATAATCCGCTCTCATTACTCTTTCAAAAAATCGTGTTTCGACAATGCTTCTGATTTCTTGAGTTTTTAATTCGTAATCGGTACTTATGGATAAATTACCATTCACGACCTTCAAGGGGTAGGATAACCCTCGGGTAGCAGCCGACAATGTATGGGGTACTGTCATCGAATAAACCTTAAAGTTTGAGCCTCTAACTTTCTAACCCGTTTTTTAACCTCTTCTTTTGGAAGTTTACTTTGAATCAATTTTTGCATTTCTGCACGAATTTCCCCATTCCCAAGAGAATTGTACAGTGAAGGCTCTATCAAAATCTGTTCTTCTTCTAATAGGGAAAGGCAGAGTGCCTCAAGTGAGACACCCTGTTGGTTCGCTTTTTGAGTTAAAGAAGAGAAAAGTGAGTCAGGAATTTGTAGCTTCAGATCCTTGTTCATTAACTCACCTTTTATCAACCCAGTCCTTGTGATTCTAGTTCTCTGTTCATTTGTCCCACAGAGACTCGGATTAGGTCAACTTCGAATCTCTCAAGAGTTGGGACCGGGGTGTCGAAAACTTTGACAAATACAACACCATTTTCAAGGTTTTCACCGCTGTTGATTCTTTCGTCGCAAATCACTTGGAAAGCATCAGAAGGACGGGCGCCGAATAACGCACCGGCCAAGTATAGTTGGCTGAGAACGCTATTACCGATCGAAACGATCTGGTTGAACACGATTCCAAAGCCATCTACAACTGAGAAAATTTGGTTGTCGAAGGCATTGCGAAGAGAACCGTATACAACATTCTGAATAACTCGGGTGTTCACAAATTGGAACTTACGTTGGTCAGCAACAGCTTTGTCGATTCTGGTACGTCCACCCCAGATGAATACTGCAGTATCCGGATAGCCCGGCAAGGAACGAAGTACGTTGCAACCGTCGGGATTGAGTAGGTTTTGTTGGGCAGAGTTCACAGCGATTTGGACTCTAGCGGCATCTGAAAGCTGGTATTTAGTTCCAGCAGGAGGGAATTGGAACCCTTCGGAACGGTAACGGCGAGTCGCAACACCGGTTACATACGGGGTTGGAGGAATAAATTGTCCCGCGGAATTTTCCACGTAAGGCCCGTAGAACGCGATGAAACCGAAAGCGTTAAAGTAGCGCTGGCTATCTTCATAAAGTCGATTCACATTGTCAACACCGGCTTCGACGAATACAGCTTGGGGTTCGCCCGCGAACCCAACACCACGAAGTGCTTCATCGATGATTTCGGTTGCAGTTACAGCGTCGAATCTCCAAAGATTGGCAGCTGGAGTTTGCTCAGGTGTTAGAGCAAATTCGACTTGAGAACCGTAGCAGATAGTTGAGACTGTGCTCATGTCCCCACCTAAAGAATCCGCTGGTACAACAACCCATACATAAGACGAACCGTTGAAAACAACGGCAATACGGTCGCCGACAACAACTCTAGTTGTTCCATCAGGAGCGACAGAGTTCGCTGGTGCCGAAGTTACAGTGAAGTAAACTCCACTTAGCGTGGAAAGGAAACTTTGTATTGTGACTCCTGTGTCTCCTACCTCAAGCCCGCAAGCTGTTGCATAAGGAGTTATGGAATCCAGAATGCCTAGAACAGCCGTTGTACCTGCTTCAAAGTTTCCCCCGAAGATCGGATTAATGACTGGAACCAGATAGGCTTCAGATGAGAAACTCTGATCAACAGTTGGTGTGCAGAGGAAGTTGTCAACAGATGTTGAAGTTGATCCAGGGGTTACCAACTCGAGTGAAGGAAGCCAACCAGCGTTGTTAGTTTCACCGTAAGGGAAAATACGCTCTGAACCCAACACCAAAGAGCTAGTATTTAGGTATAGGGAAACAGTTGGGTCGTCATTAGAAGTGAGCAAGTTATGATCGTAAGCACGATCCCAAATTGTGCCCGAAGCTAAACCGTATTTCCTACCTCGAATGAGTGGTACAATACTTAGTTCTGACAAGTTTACAGAGGCTAATCCGCCACCCCTGACCGAGGAGTAAAGAATTGTAGGACTTGTTGAGATACTTACCATCCCTGTTGGGTAAGGGACGTAAGAACCTGAAAGATAGTTTGAGCTAGAAGTAGCAAGTACGAAGTTATCGTTATCAATAACTTTAACGTAGTATTCTTGAAGATTGTTCTTAACCGTCGCTTTAAATAGTGTCGTAGAGTTGGCTAGTATAGGCTTGGTGAAGTACAGTTTCTGACCGTTAACCAATTTGTGAGAGCTTACCCCAAAAGAAGCAGCGCCGGTATACCCAGATACGGTACTACTGGAGAGCACAATGGAAGGGTCAAACAGAGATCGACTCACGAAAGCGAGTCGGTATTCTTCTGTAGGCTCTTGTAGACTTCCGGGGAGGTGAAGAGTGTTTACGAAAGTTGAATCACCAGTTAGATTGCGAATCAAGTTAGAAGTTTGACCCTCAATTGTTACAGGCAAATTCCACTGAGGAGTAGTGTAAGTTGCCGCTGCTGTACTTGTGGTAGGGCTTGCGTCGCTAAATGCACCAGTAGGAGTGAGGGCTGCAGTTAGAGCTAGAGCAGTACCACCGAGAGCAGTAACTTCGGTTAGAATTGAAACAGCTTCGGCAGCGGTTTGAGCAATGTAAACAAACTGGTCAGAACCGTCTGAAGGATAAGGTCCGTACAATGCACTGTTGAAAGGTGGTGCAACGAAGTACACTTCAACAGAGGTTTCTCCAACTGGGAGAAGGGGTAAGAAGTCAGCACCAAGACTGCTCAGGGTTACTTGTTGAATCTGGAGGTCTACGGGCCAAGTTGTGTTCGAATCTAGTAAGAAAACGCCTCGTTGTGCGAGGGGCGAAGTCGAAGTTACAATGTATTTTGCAAGGTCTAGAAGACCGACTTTTTCGTCTTCGGCTACACCTTCTACCGAAGACTCAATGGCGACTCTAGGATCGTAGCCGGAAACAAGAGTTTGATACTTTAGACGATCATAAGTAACGTCATTTCCCGCCCACTTGTAGATAGCATTATCAACAAGATACAAATTGTCGGTTACCAAGTCATTAGCTGGTTGGTGGGGGGTGTACTCTTTGTACTTGTTAATGTCAGATACAAGGAAAGGACCCGGATCAGCAACTGCCATCCACTTGAAGTTATTGTCTTGGCAATGCGAAGCTGCTGCGGCGCCAACTGCTGCGCGACCTTCAGCATCAAACTGGGCGTAAGCAGTCGGGGTCGCAAGGTACCCTTGGTTCACTTGACCGTCGAAAGCTGTGTTGATGCACTGGATATAATCCTGAGGGACTCTTTCCAAGTTATTCTGGAGACCTACGATGTTCTGAACTTCGTAAGTATTTTGCATTAAAACATACTCAGCTCCGACAGGAAGCTGCTCTGTCACTACGGATACGCTTCCGTCATAAGTAGAGGCTGCGATTGTAATGTAACCGCTTTCAGAGTTAGAAGAAGGAAGTAAGTCGTTAACAAGACCCGAGTCGCGAACGTAAATTGCACTACGGACACTGGGATTGCTTTCGACGGCGGCGGCAATTGCGCTTGAGATGGCAGCGGAAATTTTCCGGTTGTTCACTTCGTCCCCAGAGACGTAATCAACAGGGATAACTGCAGGTACTCCTAACCACTCTCCCTCGGAAGTGTAACCGGTGGAACCGTCTCCGGCCACAAGTTTCAAGCCATTGAGTACAAGTTGGGCATAAACCACGTCCCCGGCTTGTAAAGAGGAGGGGAGACCCGAGTTGCTAATTTTCGACCCTGAGGGTAGAATCTCAATTTCTGCGATCTGGTTCGGAGTACCAACTCTTACAACCCTAAGGTCACCAACTTGCGCATTAGAGAAGAAAGCATTAATGCAATTGTAGCTTAGCAAAGGAATACGGGTTTCTGGTACTCTTCCTACGAGAATTTTGTAGTCGGATAGAGAAGATACCGGGACCGGTTTGTTGAACGGGAAGCGTGTGGTTGGAACGTTTTCCTCTGTTTCCACCAACAAATAGGTAGTGTTAAAGGGGGCTATTCCTGCTGAAGCTACGTTACCAACACGTTCGTTGATATATGTACCTGGGGCACCAGGGACTATTCCGGTGCCGAATGAAAAAGTTGCCATTTTTGTTATGTTCCTCCTTTTCCTTACCTCTGTGCCGGCGAGGATAAGTCCGGCGGTGGTGCCCGTGGGCCAGAAGTTTAGGGTGTATACCCCTGTATTTTACCCTACAAGTCCTGTTACAACTTCCGAGCTATCCGTTGACCAGCCGTTCAACCTGCTCACTTCCCTGAGACTTGAGCGGCTGTATGAGGATAGAGACAGGTAGTATTCTTCCTCACTAAGGAATGGGTAAAAGTCTAGAACTTCTTGCCCCGAACTCCTACCAAAAACAGGGGACTGTTGCGATGAACCAGCCCCTGAGATTGTAGTTCCTCCAACTAGAACTGTTCCAGAGGGAGGTAGTTCAACTACCGACCATCTGGGATTGTTGTCTAATACTTGGCGATAAGAAAGAGAATCTGAGTAAAACCCATACCCTAACTTCCTCCAAGTCATTCCAGGTTGGAAGACTAGAGTGTTCACGATTTAGCTTGTCTAAGTGCACGAGCCATCAGAGCAGCTCCGGCTTCGGTGCCTCTGGATAGCGAAAATCCTGCTTGTTCCGCAATTTCTTTTACCTCTTTCTGAAGTTGGGCGGAAGGCACAAAGGGATCTACCTCTTCGGAAGATCGTTTCGAGAGTTTTTCCTGGATTGATGCTTCGATGGCTTCTTTGCTCTGCTTTTCTTTCAGCGGAGTAGTGGCCGAAGTTGTAAGTTCTACGGCCGCCGGTTCAGACCCGGCAGGTTCTTCTACCGGGTCTGTAACCACTGGGTCAGCAGAAAGACTTTCATCTTCCTTAGAAGTTTCGCTCGGGGTTTCAACCCAAGCCTCGTTCACGTTTGGTGTTGACGGGTTGTCACCGACAAATTGACCTTGTTCGTCTTTAGCGCGAGATTTTGTCATAGTTAGTTAAGAATGTGTTTCCAGGCAATGCCTGAGAGTTTTTTAAGAGATGTATCAGGTACACCCATCCATGGCCTTGCAGCCATTTTTTTAGTGCCGAATTGATGGTAAGGACCAACGCTGGTTGTTAAAACCTCAAAACGGTCATTCTTTAGACTCGTTCGAACTTTTGCAGTGTCTTGCATTTTTCCTGTTGCCCTTAAGATTGGCTGCTCACCGTACCTTTTCTTCTTCCACGCTCTGTACTGGTTTGTAAGAGGTTTCCAGGGTCGTCCGTTCGGTTGTGTTTGGTTTCTCCAAAAGGGCTTGTTTTCGTTCAGAAGTATAGGAGCCCATTCTAACTTTGTAGGCTCCCACCAGTTGAGGTTGAATAGCTTTACCCCAAAGTTCGTCTTAGTACTTAACGTGAACATTAGCGTCTCCTGCCCTTTGAGTTTTTAATGGCGTCTTGCTGTTCTTCCGCCACTTTTTGGTTGATCTCAATCATGCGCTTTATTCGCGTCATGGGTTGAACTTCCAGCCAGTCTATACCCCCGTCCCACCGTTGTTTGTTTAAATGAAAAGCAATTTCCATCCAACTTTCGGGGGTTAGGATGCTTTCGTCTAGTATATTATTTGATACCCACACAGTAAAGGTTTTAAAGTCCCTTGCGGGCATGAATTCTAAACTTTCAGGGTTAGAAATAAGTCTTGATATTAGCTTGAGAGCACCTTCCCCCTTGTCCTGTAAAATTCTAGCAAATAAAAAGTCTTTCGGGGAGATATCTCGTATGTGAACTGGCTTGTTAGAATCTACAATCACCCGGAAGGAAAAGTCTTCGAGTTCCTCTATCTCTATTTTGGGTTTTTATCTTCCTCCTCCTCGCCACCATTAGCTTTCTTTACAAGTTCAGACACGACTTTTAAATCTCGGGCACCCATGTCGGCTACTTCATCGAAAGTTACCTTCACGGGTCCTACATTCAGCCTCTCGACTAGGTAAAAACTCTGACGAGTTTCTCCATACTTAGCCAGATCTTCTTCCATGTAGATAAGGTCGCGACCGGTCATTTCACGGATTGTAATTTCTCTTCCGTCTGACAAAGTTGCACTGAAAGTCTGAAGATTGGAGATAGACTTTGGTTCTAAAGGTTGGTTGGGTTCGGTTGTTACTGAGCGCATGGTTTGTGTAGTATCAATGCTGCTCTAGTTTTACCCTACTTTCGATCAAGTCGGCCTCAAGAGAAAAGTCCCCCTGTCCAGCTGGAAGGGAGACGAATAGACTATTGGCAATTTTCCAACTCAACTCAGCACTTTCTCTGTCCCCCAACTCTATTCTATCGTGAACATCTTCAATCCAACTTTTTATGACTTCTTTTCTAAAGTCAGGGTCAAGGGGCAGCGGGAAGGGCATCTTTTTTCCGTTTTAACTTGTGGGGTTTCTGCTTCATGAGAACATTTCAACTGCACTCATAACTATGTTCGGGGTCATATCAGAAATTGTTTCTTCGTTAAAGGAGATAGACTTTTCGCCTATGCCTACAATGAATTGTCTGGTCATACTAGACCAATAAGTACGAACGGAGTTCTCTCCTTTATCAGCAATTAGAGCTGTCACCGCTTTTCTAAGGACTTGGATGGACAAATAAGTTCCAAGTTTAGTATCAGAATACAATTTTAGGTAGAGACTGATTTTGTATGGAAACACGGTCGGGTCTTGGTAGTCTTCCTCCGGAAATTTCCATTTTCCACCTTCTTCCTTAAATATAAGTCTGTTGACGGATGTACCCAGATGGAACCTTCCGTAAATTTCCCTGAGGGAGGGTGATTAAAATTTCTCTTTTCTTCACCACTCTTAGAGTTAACCTTACTTTCTACACTTTCTACAAAGTGACTACGTTTGGAAATGTTCGGAATAATGCCTGTATTAGAGTATTTCTCTAGATCCGAAATTGAAGTATTTGGATCATTTAACCACTCTAGAAAATTGTCGCAGTCTTTCAGAAATTCTGCAGGGTTCAGAGGGTCAAGAGAAGATGAAACTTCTTTAGGAGGGAGGTTACCATAGGGGTTGTACATTATTCAACTTCTCCTCACCGTTAGAGTGCCCGAAGCATGATAACAGCGTCTCGTTCTGAAAAGTATTCTTGAGAATACAAGCAATCGACGGAGGAAGGGATAAACTTGTCTTTCTTGTCGTACGGGACAGGCCACCAGTACATCCCTACCTTCGTCTTGCAAGGAAAGATGTCTGCTGATTGAACTCTGGGCTTTTTAACTTTGGTGTGTTTCTTCATTGTTTGTCTCAAATTAAACTTTTTTGAATAGCGTCGTACCGAATTTTCAACTTGTCAATAGCACCGATCTCGCTAAGCTCGCTCATTGAGTATTCGACGCCGTTCGGCTCCTCAGACCCTCTTAAATTGGAGGGTGTCACAGTACACTCCTTGGGAGACTTTCTGAGCCTGTAGTCAATAGCTACAGAGGAGAAAAACGCTCGACTGAGGGGGAGTTCCGGTATACTCACAGAACTATGGAAGTATGCCCAAGTGTACAAGTGAGCAATTTGAAACACTACAGCAAACTGCTCTGCGTATCTTTCAGGCGTCATGAAGTGCAGTTCGTCATGAATACTGATGATGAAACGGTAGGGAATCTTGAATTCTTCCGCCAACCACGCGACTGCAGTTAGCGTGATGGAAAGAATCTCAGCACCTGAGGCTTGGATAGTCCAGTTTGTTCGGCCCGTCTTAAAGTCGTTTCCGACCGCAGCAGGGCGCATCGCCGTTGAAATCTTGGTCCCCAAGCACGGGAGCTGAGGAACTTTCGTTTTCATGGAAATTTGTTCCATCAGGTTGAAGGCACCTGAGTCAGAGCCTCCCTCATAAGTCCCATTTGACAACACTCCTTTCTTCGAAGACAAAGCTTTTAGGGCAAATTCTTTGACTTCTCGCTCTTTCTTTTCAGGGAAAGTTCTACGAATCGGAGTGCTGAGGGCTCTTACACTTCCCCCGTACAGGGTTGCGAAGCCAACGATCTTACTCAGATCCCGAGCTTTCTTTAGCAATTTGTCTTTCTTGTCGTCAATGGGACAAAGCCAATAATTACTTAATTTTACGCAACCAGGGGTTGTCATGGGCTCAGTCTCAAATTTGTAGCATACGCCCAGTTTTCTATCCCAGACAAGACCCTTGTACAACTCAGGGAGAATAGCTCTAGCCAAAGCGGTATGCGGGTCTGTTCCGTTTTCTTTCGAACCGGATAAGACGTTATAACCCATCGGTGAGCAGCCGACGAAGCCTCCCTCCCATTTATCGCTGTAGATGGAAGCAATTTGAAGTTCTTGGCCATCGTAGTCAGCGCTTACGATTTTCCACCCTTCTGGTGCCTGCACCCTAGTTTTCAGTTCAGTTCCAATGCGCCAGACCTTCGTAGAGCACATGGTTGCCATGAGACTCTCAACCGTTCTCCGTGTAACAGTGCCGTGGCACAGAATTTCGGGTAGAGTCACAAGGGTGTCCGTACCGTAGGGGTTCTTGACATCAAGGAAAATCCTATCCATCACACGCTTACGAACGGATGTCCAGTATGAGATTGAGTTGGAAATGTCAAGTGCTCTTTTAGCTTCGGGTAAATCACTACTCAGTCTGCCTGTTTCCATGTCTTGAACGAAGTCTTTTGACAGGACACCTCCGCAGTTATCCCCGTTACCTTTCGGGTGAGGAATTTTTGTAAGTTTGTGATTCTCGTCGTAATAGCACCACCCGTCTTCCTTGGTGAGAACCATGTGGGACCCTTCGTACTTAAGCCTCAATAGCAAGTGGGCCAGTTGAGATTTAACCCCAATATGTTGCTCAGGGTCCTTGATAAATGGGCGCATCCAAGTTGGGATCCAGGCGTACTTTCCTTTACGACTTTCGATCTCCCAGTTAAGTTGGGACACCCAAGGGTCAAGCTTCACCCAGGCCGTAGCTTGCCTCAACCCTTCCTCAGGATCTTCCTCACTTTCGAAGATTCCTTTCCACTCTTCATAGGTCTTCCAAACAAGTTTTCTACACAACTCAGTCATTTCCTGGCTATGCTCGTGAAAAACTTTCTCAGTATTACGGATCCATTCAGCCCAGTCATCCACCAGAGGGACAACGGAACCGTTTAAGTGGTAATGTCCGCAGAGACCTACCATAGAAGGGGTACTGTCAAGGTACTTAGGCCACAGAGCTTGGAAAAGTTCTGCCGTGTAAAAAGCATCTCTTACGGCATACTCAACTGCTTTTTCAAGAGCAGCAGTAATTTGAGAAATGTGCGTAGCGTCTACGAAAATGTCTCGAACTTTCTTGTCTCCTTGATTTAGAGGGCGAACCGTTTCATCCCCGAAGTACTTTCTAACTTCGTAAACGTGAAAGTTGTAGCATTGAACAAGACTGTTCGTGGAACCCTCGTCGAGCCACTTCGGGGCATACCTTAACTTTCTCTTTTCTTCCTCTGTCAAGTTGTCAGGGTCTTTAGCTGCAAGTAGGTACAACCACCGCTGTCCAGAGGCCAGTCCGGAAACTCCGATATGCGCCGATAAAGTATCAAAGTAGAAGTTTTCAGGCTTGATTCGGTCGAGCGAGTAACCTTCCCGTGATCGAACACGGTCGTAGCTGATATTGTGACCCGCTACAAATCTGTTCTCTCCGATGGGGATAAGGTCTCGTTGGTCCCACTGCTCTTCCGGCAGGGTAGGGTCAATGAGTTCGGACGCTAGCCAAATATAAGTTGCTCTTTCGCTAAGGGCAGTGCCGATGATGGGGAATGCCCCTGCTTTCACGAAGGTCTCTGTGTCAAATGTGAAGGCTTCTTCTGTGGGGAATGGCACAGACTCTCTCAGAAACTTGCCTTCTTCTTCAAGCCACTCGTAGCGTGTCCAACCCGGTTGATAGACGAACTCTGAAGGAGGGGGTAGTTGTGGAAGTTTACACTTAGAAAGGTTATCTCCGTGCTCTTTATACACACCTACTTGCTCTGTTGCAATTCTTTCAAAGTGCTCATGCAAAGAATAACCCTTCAAACTAGGTAGTGGCAGTGGGCCATCATACAAGTTGTCAGGGTGATCTACCGGGACTGAGATCTCGAATTGCTTGAGAAGACGCTCGGCCTTTCGGCGAGCTGAGGTATCCATGGGCGCCATCTTTTCACCGCCAAACACCTTCTCGTGCAGGGTGCTTGAAAGGACGGGATATCCGAGTTCGCTGGTTCTCATGTCGTTTAATTGTTCCGGTTTAATTTAGCTTGGTTTAGGGCGTGGTAAACTCAGGTCTTTTTATGGGGGTGAATGAACCTACCCTGAACCCCTGTTATCGAGTTCTGGTGAGCCGAACTTAAACATCTTCAAGTCAAAAGCCCTGACCCCACTACTATTGTAAACTTCATCTTTATGCGCTCTGTAGATCTCGTAAGCGTCGAACACGGGGGAAAAGTGAATCGGTCTTTCTCCTGGCTCGTCTCGCCACATTAGAATCTCTACAAGGGATAAAGGGACATCGGAGTCCCACTCTTCGTCTCTCTCACCATAAAGTAAGGGGAGAGCGTCGTTCCTCCACCAGTCCGTAACTTGGTAGATGTACTGCTCCCACGCTTCCGGGTCTGTAACATGGGTTTCACAGTTTTCTCTCAGGTAAGCAACATATTCTTTACCCCGGTTGATAACCATTTGAGAAGACTCGGGTAATTTTTGGATGAAGTAAGCAGGGTCTTCGGAAGAAACAACCCTTTCGATTATGGCAGGGAACAGAAAAGCGTAACTCATGAGGCGAAAGTCATCTGCGCCTTCGCACATGTGTCGAAGTAGACACTCAAAGACGGCTAGAGTGGAAGCTATACTAAGCTCTGTTGGATCTTCCTGAGAGTCCACAACGGGGTTAACTTCTTTAAAATGCTTCCTAAGTTTCGAAAGTTCGAGTTCGAGTCGGCGCACTTCCCGTCCTTTTTCTCGTTCTAGTTTGGCTTTATAGATTTCGGTTTGAGTGAGCAATTTGTCGAATTTGGACTCAATCTTTTCAACTTCGGAACCAAGTTGCTCAACGCTAATTTTCAGGTTTGATAGTTTTTTCTTGAGTGAAGAGACCGAGGATCTCATGCTATCGGTCGCAAACACTATATTATCTAGCATGGTTGTTTTCGCTTTAAAGGGGTCGAACTTCGGCTTCTAAGTGATCAGTGTCAGGGTCTACTATCGTTATAGTAAACGCATATTTTTTGTTCGGGTCTGAGCGAAGGTGGAAACTTCCGGAAAAACCGTCTTTAGAACTCAGAAACCCGTTACCGGGGGTTGGAGGGTGCTCAAAAGCGATATCATCTTTGAGTTCAGGGTGGGATTCCTCGATCGCGCAAATAAGTCGATTATTAACTGCTGAAGCAGTAGCCATTTCGAACTCCGATGTGATTTGAGATTCGTAACCTTCTTCAGTTGCCTCTACTTTCATTGAAGACCCGGTATCGAAGTATATGTTAAACACCCTTCCTTCGTCTTCAACTTCAAAGCAAACTTCTTCAGCTAAGAATTGACATTCCTCATCGGGTAATTCATTGACCTCTGCTTCTAACAAATCGTAAAAAACATCTCTTAAGACGTCCGAATCGAAAACTCCTCCCAGATAGTTTGAGATGGCAAGAAACAGTCGAGGGTTAGCTAGTAACCGAGGGACAGGGTAGACTACAGACATGGCTCTTATCAACTAATTAGAGTTTAGCTGGGGATGCTTTTAGTAAAGCCTCACAACCATTTTACCCGGTTTCCTGTCTCTAGGCTAGTTTCACCTCCGAGATGTTGGCGACCTTGACACCTTTGCCACCGGGCTTACCCGCTTTAACATTTAAGTTAAGCTTCACTGCTTTCTTTCGCGTGGACACCCAGTTCACAGTGTAGTCGCCTTCTCCGAAATGTCTCAGTGTTGCGCCTTCGGGCAACCACCTCTTGCCTTTACTTGTTGCTCTGCAAAGGTCTTCGCCGTTAATAGTCAGAGCCTTGAGTTGCCCCTCAAGTTCAAATACAACCAGGTATTTCCGCTTGGAGACGTCGGCCTCTCGCTTAGCTAAGGAGACGGCAGAGTAAGAAGTTGAGATGGTTCCCTTAAAGTTTGCCGGAACTTTCTTGAGCATTCCGTCTTCAGTCATGAGGATGACTTTCTCTTTGGCATCAACAACGAGGGCACCCCGAGGACCCTTCGCTTGCTCAACCATGCCCTTCTTGGCGTCAACCTTGAGGAAGCGGGGCTTCGGAGCGGCTGCAGGGCGCTTCGCCCTTTCGCCTGGGCTACGGGCCACCTCTCCCACCGGGGGCTCCACGAGGGGGCTCCTGCGAGCCTCTCCGTGTCGTTTCCCGAGCTCACTCAGCTCTTCTAGCATGTAGAATTTGCGAGCGGTGATGCCGCTGGTTTCATCGCTAACCAGCTCGTCAAGCTCGTCGATTCTCGCTTGCAGGGAGTTTCCTTCAAAAGTAAGATCGTTCTGATCCAATCCAGTAAGCTGCCTCAGACGCATCTCTAGGATCGCTTCTGCTTGCTTGTCTGTGAACTTGAAGGGTGTTGCCATCAGAGCAGCTTTCGCCTCGGCTTTGTCCTTCGCTGCTTGGATCTTCTTGATAACCAAGTCCATCTTGTCAATGGCTTTGAGCAATCCTTGGACAATGTGTAAGCGAGCACTCTTCAGGTCAAACTCTCTACTAAACTTCACTTGAAGGCGGTCGAGCCTCCAACTCACCCATTTCTCTACAATTTGAACTGGTGAAAGCTCAACAGGTTTGATACCATCGATCACCAGGGTTTTTGCAGAGAACTTGGTGTCGAGGTCTGTGTATGAGTAGAGTTGGTTACGAAGTTTTTCTGCATCAACCCCTGGTTTAGCAATAATTTGAACGCAGTCTCCTGAAAGGTCGGAGAGGTCATTGACCTCGGCAACACCCTCTATCCTACCCTTTTCCAGCTCATTTTTAATTTGTTCGCCTAGTTTTTCAGGGTTAGTTCCGGGGGGTAAGTGTGTGAAAGAAAGGGTAACGCGATCTTTGGCCCTGCCATCTCTTTTTTGAAGACCCTGTTCTACACGCGCCATGCAACGAATGCTACCCGAACCTGTCCTGGAGTACTGCTCTAGTTGCTCATCTTTAACGATCTGGGTGCCAGTGGGGAAGTCGGGTAGGAGAATTTCCCGAGCTTTGCGAAGATTTTCGGCATACCTTTTTTCTGTGACTGAGTCTTTGCACACCAACTTTGTTGCTTCAACAATAGATCGGAGGTTGTGGGAAGCTATTTTACAGGCGTAGCCTACTCCAATGCCTTCTTGCCCATTGAGCAGAACAGCCGGGATCTTGACATTCAGCTCCACAGGCTCTTGCAAAGAGCCGTCGTAGTTTGGTGTCGTTTCCCAAGTGTCTGAGTCGTCTAAGAGGCAGTCCCAGGCGAAGGGAGATAGTTTGCATTCAGTGTACCTGGAACTCGCGGCTTGGTCTGTCGAGGACCCCCAATTCCCATGCCCATCCACTAAAGGAACCATGTTATTCCAAGGGGCAGCCAAAGTTACAATGGAACTATAACTGCCTCCGTGGGGGCTTAATTTACCCATAACTTCACCCTCAACCCTGGCGCTTTTCATATAGCGTCCCTCGGGCTTTAGATTAAGCCATCGCATAGCTGTCATAATACGCCGCGAAATGGTCTTGCAGCCGTCTGTGTACCGAGGGAATGCCCTACCCACGATTACGCTTAAGGAATAAGCTAGGTAATCCTCCTGGACTTGCTGTGCCAGGTTTACATTAATAGTGTTTGTCATTTCGGGTATTAAAGTTATACGTTAAGTTAAGTTAAGTTGTTTATTTGCCAATACTGGAACAAGTCGTGAGAGGTCCAGCCCCAAGAGTCTTTGCTTAAGAACTTTTCGTACAGGTCTCTAGAGATTTGCCCTTCTTCGTACAATTCAGATAAGCCACTTTCTTGAAGATTTTCGAGAACTTTCTCGGTAGCTTCTCTAACTCTGGTGGGGATCTCACTCATGGGCGAAGTTTTTGTTTCTTGTAAGGGGAATGCCCCGTTTCTAAGACCTCTTCAGCAACCTCCCTCGTAATTTCGTAGTACCTGCCTTCGGTGGATCTATCATTCAAGTATTGCTTTTTCTGTTCGTCAGATAGAAGATCGAATAGCTTGTCTTCGTCAATCTACAATTCGTAACGGTAGTCCCTGTCGAGGAACACCCTCATCCTGTTCCGGTAAAATCGAAACGGGTCGAAGCTTTTGTTTTCCGATGCACAAAGTTCAATCATAAATTTTTCTTCCTTTCTTGAGGTCTTTTTCGTAGTTGCTTTGCAAAGTTAGCCAGAAGTTCTCTGGAATGCCGAACACGTACTCGAGGCGCTCAGCGAGTAGAAGGTCAATTTTGAGATCCCCTGAGTCAAGTTCTAGAACTTCAGGGACGGTCAAGCCGGTTTCCCCGGCAAAGTCGTGAAGAGAAATTCTTCGCTCTTGACGCAGCTCTTCAATCAGGTGTCCCGGTGGTACGGTCCAGTCTCGGTTGTCGTTCATGTTTTTATGGTAGCGTTCCTATGAAGCAAGGGCAAGGCTGTTATCCGTCTGTCCTCGTTCGGATAACCGAACTTGTCTACATCCAATGGGGTAGGGAAAGAGGCATGAAGCCCAGGTAATCTAAACGAAGAAAGGGGTGGTCTTCGTCTAATATATCGTTCTCTATAGTCATTCCTAGTTCTGCTACAGCTTGAAATTCTCCATCCTCTCGCAATACCGTAGCTGTTTTGTCTAGGTCCTCCTCCGAAAGAGAGAGTAGAGACTCCAGGAGTTCTCTGTAAGTTAAGTTCATAGAGAAGGGGGTTCTTTGAAGTTCATGTCGCCAAGGTAGCCCAGAATTTCCGCGTCTCTGCGCTCGTCGGGACCGGAGATTTCAATGGGCTTAAACCCGCTATACTTGCACAAATAGTCGTAAACAAATCGGTCAACTTCTTTAGCTTGATCCTCTGTTTCATAACGGCCACGCGGGTCGAAGGGCTTGTTGCGCTTCAGGAAAAAGTTCTTGTAAGTGACACCTTGTTCTTCTGCGTGTGCCATGAAAGCTTGCGCAGCGTTGCTTACGTAGGAATCTTTACCATTGGAACGAAACTCTTGGTAAATACCTGCGAGTAAGATTGGGCTGTCGGTTACAATGTAGTCCACTTTACCGTAGAGCATGCTTTCGTATGCACTCTGCTTACCAAGTAAGTAAAGTTGGTCACACTCTCGAACCTTACGGTCATTCCAAGCCCAGTACTTCACGTATTCTCTTACAAGTTCAACGTGAATCCCGGTCAGTTTCATTCGGGAGAAGAGTAAAGCGGCGGTGGTCGACTTTCCACAACCTGAGCCACCGAAAAGATTAATTACCGTCGTCATCGTACCAGTCCTTGTTTTTGTCTAAACCGAGTTCTTTTGAGAGTTTGCGAGAGTTTTTGTCTGCGTTTTCACTGATTCTCCTCCTCACCCAGAAGTGATCTGGGTTCTGAGTTAAGTAATATTTGAGTCCCAGCACGGAAGAACGTAGCCGCTCGGATAGTAGAAAAAGGTATGTAATGACATTAAAGTCTCGCGAAACAGCATAAGTGAAGACCGCGATTAATGTCACCCATGCCAGAGTAGAAGGGGTCAATTTAAGAGTGAGACGCTACAGCCAGTTTAGCCGATGCCTTAGACGGTAAGCGTCTCTCGACTAAGGGAGAGTGTGCTCGCAGTCGGGGCATTTCCAACCGGTTACTGCGCCGTCGTTGAGGATACCAAGTAAGCGTGAGTGGAAGGCACCAGGTTCACAAGTTTCCGGCAAAAGCACTTCGGCTGCTACTAAATTTGTACCGCAGTCAGGGCAGTTCCGGAGACGGAGGATTTCAGGGTAACTCATTTGAACCAAGTGATAAAAAGAGGGGTTAAACCCCCTCAAACGTCAAGGTCTACGTGATCAAGTTCACCCAGAGCTATAAATTCTACTCCTTGGTGAACTGTATGCGCACTTAGATGCCAGTGGCCATGAATCCAGAGGTCCGGTTTGTGAATTTCGAGCATATCATCGAAACATCTTCGAGTTACAGACGGGATATCATACTTGTGCATGCTCCTTGCCTGGTAAACTCGAGAAATCACGGAGTCCGGGCACTCATGTGTGACGACGATTTTCGGTTTTATCAACTCATAAGCATCCATTATATTGGACAATTCACCATAGGACAACTCCTCATCATGCCACCAATCGTAGTTTTCGGTCCGTCGATCTTTGTCAATCGAGAAAGCCCCACCAACACAAAAGATGTCATCGCGACCGAACACCGAACCACCATCTTTCACCCAAAAAGGGTGCCTCTTACAAACACCAGGGTTGTCGTGGTTACCCCGAATGAAGAAGTGTTCTCCCTTGGACATGTGATCATAAGGGGGATTGCTGTAAGGCTTTTCGGTTATTGGGTTGAAGAAGCCCACACCGAAATCTCCAACTTGAAGAGAGCGGTCGCAGTCTTTGATTAGTTTCTTATATCTGTCCCACTTTGCGTGAACATCACCGATGAATCTGATTTGCATTTGGTTTTTTAGCGATTTTGTTAAAATCCCCAACGATACGCTCAGCTTGTGCGGGGCTGTCTACTTCACAGAGAACAATGTAGATACCCGCGAATAGGTACCTGGCTATCCCTGAGCCTTGGGTAGTATAGGTTGCTGTGCCGACTGTGAGTAAGCGGTGAAGAATAGGGCTAAGAATGGGGATTTGTGGTACTATCATAGTTTTTGTAGGTGGGAAGGGTAGTGGCAGGCAGCCAATGAGTTACGGGGTAGGCTCTGGTGCTGAGTGGCCCCAGCGGGCGAGAACTTCCTCAATGGCGTTCTCAAAGCCGACTTGAGGGCCTTCTCCCATGTGGCGCCAGAACAGGTCAGCTACATCACTCTCGCTCGGCCCCCGAACCTCTTCAGCCGCCAAAGCGGCACGGGCGAGGTCGGCCACTGGATGAGTCAATCTGTGGTCATCCATCATGCATGGGTGGTTGTAATCTAGTTCGTCAGCCATTAAGGAGCACAGAGCGCGAAAGTCAGTGGGGGTTGTCTTTTCCATACAAATACTATAGCGCCTTTGCCCGCAAAGGCCAAGGGGAGAACCGAACCGGGTGGGGCGGTTTACCGCCCCTCTCGGCTTGTCTCCTATTTCGTCTCAGTCTCTTTCAAGGAGGCCCAGGCGCGATCGAGCAGATCCTGCTCCGGATCCTCTCCAGGCCAGCCGCACTCGTCATCTTTTCTGCCTTGCAAGTAGGAAGCAAGCTCAGCGCACAGAGCGCGAAAGTCAGTGGGGGTTGTCTTTTCCATACAAATACTATAGCGCCTTTGCCCGCAAAGGCCAAGGGGAGAACCGAACCGGGTGGGGCGGTTTACCGCCCCTCTCGGCTCTCTCAGAATATACAAGTTGAGGGACAGATACAGTGTACAGAGAGTGAAAGTCAGGAGGAGTCTTCCTTCCTCCTGCCTTGGTTAAACAGGCTCGTAGGATACGACAGTTTTTTCTTTCATCTTGAAGAAGACATAAGAGTTACCACAATCTGACCAAGACATTTCTTCACTGAAAACATCACAAACTCCCCGGATGCCAAGTAGACCACCCTGCACCTGAATAACAGAAGTTGAAAGGGCATACCATCTGTGCCTATCGTAGTCCAGGTTATCCTCCAAAATGGTGAACCCATCACTGAAGTACTCTTCATAGAGATCATCTGGTAAGTCATCCTCCCAACAACCCGCTTGGCTAAGGTTTAGAGATTGGAGTTTGTCAAGCATTTCGTCAAATTTGTTCATTTTAGGTTGGGTTTGGTTCGGATTGAGGTAATTTTCAAGGTTGTCTCCAGAAGCTTGTAGTCATCTAGGGTTACCCCAAAATATTCAAATCGGGGTACAAGGTCAAGAGTTCCTCTTTCGAGAGAACGTCGTACTCATCTTCTGGTTGCCAGATAATCTCAAGGGCGACCAAGTCTTCAGCAGAAATTGATCCCAGGGCCAGCAGATTTGACTTCAAGTTTTCTTGTGAGTCGGATGGCTTCAGGTTCAGATTCTCATTGGTAGCCACCAGGACATTTACAAGGATGTATTCGTTGTCCTGGGTTTTTTCGTGAGCTTTCTCCTTACTCTTTGAGAGAAGACGACCGTCAACATTCGACAAAGTTTCGTCAGACGCTCGGGAACGGTCTTCCATCGAGAACTTATTAAAGAGGCTCTCTGCGCCACCAGGGGAAACTGTGTGGCTGTCACTCCAAGCGTACACGACTTTGTCGGGGTGCCGGAGAAGAGCAAGAGTTGTCTCTTGAAGGATTTTAGCAAGGCCGTAGGAACTACCAGTATTCCCTCGTTCAGCCATCCGAATCAGGTCGGATTGAATGTCTTTAGCTGAAGCGAGAAGGGCCACTCTTTGCCGCACTACTGTTAGTTTCTTTAACTTTTCTTTTTGGGTGTTTAACCAAGGACCTACGAAATCTTCCCAGCCCCCGCACAAAAGAATGACTGCAATAGCAAACACACCCATGGAAATAAGGAGTGTAAAAAAGAATGCGGGATTGGCAGGCTGTTGACTGACTGCGGTCACCTGTGAAGGCGAGGAGTATGGGATAACCGGAGCAACATTTGGAGTCAAGTCTGGCACAATGATAATGTTCGTGCTAGACCGACTTGGGGGGTTGTAAGAAGGTGCCGAATAGCTATAGCTCGGAGAGGGGTTCCGGCGGCTGTAGCTTGGGGAGCTTGGACGGCTGTAGCCAGATGAGCTTGGGCGGCTAGGGCGGCTATAGGAGGGGGAGCTGCGAAAGCTACTGCCGCCAATGCGACCGGCCGAAGCGGCGTACGCAGGGGACGCTGTTAGCAGCATTGCTGCAGCGAGCGTGAAAAGTGTCGCCTTTGTGAGTTTCATGTTCATATACTAATGATAGCGTTTCTGCGGGGTTAGAAACAAGGGTGGAAGCCGAACGGTTAGGGACGGTAAACCGTCCCCTTGTCTCTCACTGTCTTCTAAAACAGGGCACAGAGCTGAAACTTTCATGTGACCTTATACAGGGGGTCCAAAACCGCTTGAGAAAATGGAATAAAATTGTGCGGTTGTTTCTCAGTTTTTGTAACTTTTTGGCGGGCTTAGTTCCCTGATTGTTTACATGGTTCTTAGAGACGAGAGTAGCAGTAGCTTCACCAAATGTGTTCCGAATGCGACTAAGTTGAATGAGGGCTTGGTGCAGGGTTGGGGATTTCGGGTCCTCAACAGTGCCCTCTTTGGGTTGTACTTTAGGTGTCTTTTGGATTGCTCTGTTTATAGAGAATGCCGCAATGGTTAGTAGTATAAATGTTGGCAGAAAGATAATCATTATGTTAGTTTCAATGCTTGTACCGGGTTGGCAGTGGTGCGAACCTTATAAATTCGGCTCCCGTCTTCACACACTGTGAAATAGCATGACCCCGCTCCGAGGTCCTAAAGTAACATTTTGGATGGAGGTCATATTAGGAAACCACTCTTCTTTGTTGCATGCATAATTCACCTCTTCACCATCGACTGAAAGTTTTTTGCGACCGAAGCGATAAACCTCTACCAGCCCTTCATTGAAGACGTAGCTGTAGTCAGTAGTTAGGCTGTCATCCCATGGCCAAGGCCACCCTTCGCTCGGGTCGGTGAAGTCTTGGCGGTCATTCGCAATGTCTTGAACGGCTGCTCGGAAGTCTTCGGGAGTTTCGGCTTCAGTTAGTGGAAAATTCCCTTCTTCCCACTCATAACCATCCCATGCAATTGATCCAAGCCATTCCCCATGGTCTCCGTTTCTAACGTAAAAGTCTGCTCGTGTTCCCATTTTATGTTGTACAGTGTGGGTGTAAGGTTAAGAAAGGAGCTTGTTTGAAATTTCCGTCCCGAGGTTTAAGATAGGAATTTGCATTTTTTGCTCGATGGCTTTTGACAAAGCGCTCAGTAGGCCATCTTTCAATACAGCATCGATTGTAGTGGTTACCTGCTCGGAATTATCCTGAAGCCAAGCAGTGATCGCTTTTTCCACCATGGGTTGTACTTGTTCAGTTACAAGTTCCTGGAATAAAGATGGTTTCTTTTTATCGCGATCATAATAACTCGAAGATAGGACAATTCGTTCTTCGAAAAATGACTTTTCAATGGTTCTTTCTAGGAGTTCTTTCAAGTCGTCTTCTGAGAGAAATTCCCCCATTGATTCACGGATGCGTTCAAACATTCGCTGTTGAAAAGTGTCTGCTTTTGTAAGTTCTGTCATTGTGGGTTTGGGGTGAGAAGGGTGGGGTGTAGTCAGAGGTTGGAATCAAGTTCTGTTGCGATGTCCATGAGTTTACTTCGTGTGGTATGACGCTGGAGACTTTGCGCTATTTCTGTCAGATTAAATTCGCCGGTAGCGTCAACATAAAATCATTCGGCCTGGAATGCTCCCTCCCATAGGAGTTCCTATGGCCACCCGGTAGTGAATGCAGGATGAACAAGGTGACATTAAATGGAGCCCTCCAACTCGGTGGCAATGGCAAGGAGTTCGCGTCGAGTTTCGTACCTGGCCGACCACTTTGCGGCACCTATATCACGAGGTAAGCAGTCGTTTGCAACTGAAATACGTAGATCAATATCAAGCACCACCAAGTCTGCCAGGGCGCGGATAGCGGCGGCAATTTGAACGTTCCTCGCGGGGGAGACTGGCGCATTCCAAAACTCTTGCAAAACCGCCTGCGAGGCAAGGGAGAGGTTGTCCGTTGGTTTGGGGGTTGGTTTGTTCATTTTCCTAAAGGTTTAACAAATAGCTCGTGAAGCATTACATCATCATTAATCACTTGGCCCGGTTCTACCCAGTTTTCACCATTTGAGGTGTGGTAGTCTTTGTCTTCCAGATGTGGTTTCATTACTAGGTCGATAGCACAAGGAAATCCACCAGAGCAACCATCGATGGCGCTCAAGATGGAAAATACGACACCGCCACACATTTCTCTCGGGGTTATGTCCCCTAGTTGGGACCAATAGGACGCTATCGATTGCAGTTGATCCAGAAACATCTGGCGCATTTCTTCTTTTGTGTATGGTTCAGTCATTAGCGCTTCGGGAATTTTAACGGTTTCAGAAAATAATAGCCCCCCCAGTTCGGATGGCCAACAGAATTTCGCGAGGTTCAGATTCAATCATTGGGGGTCGTGCATACTACTAACAATTAGGTTAGCAATTTCATCTTTGGTAAGATGTGGAGGGCTCAAACGGATCATTTCAACCGCAAGGGACATCCCCTCATCCATAGCCTCCAAAACTTGTTGCTTGATTAGCGCTGTCACAAGTTGCGTTTGCTCCGGGGTGAACCCAGGTACGGATGCCCAGTCTGTGGACGGGTCCGTTGATTCAAGCAATTGAAGCAATTTTAAGGTTCTTTCTGTGTCAGTCATTGTTTCTAGGATTGTAAATAAATAATAAGTTTAACCATTAGGCGGTTATTGCTCATGATTCGTCCAAAATGTCAAGTTCGTAAATGCCAACAACTATCATTTTCTCCCCGTGATCGTTTGAGGCTAAGTCGGAGATTTTGTCGATTGTTCTCCTAGTTAACTTCTTCACTTTGGCACAACGTGAGGCGGTTACCACTTTGTTTGACCCTTGAAGAGTGAACATAAAATCCCTCCAAGGTTCCGTAGGAACAGGTACATTTGCCAGTAACTCATCGTCCTGTGCTGCCATTTTTTCGGTGTAAACCACGGGATCTCCATCGGGGGTTTCCATGACATGAATCAGCTTCAAAAGTTGCTCTTTTGTGAAGGTTCCGTCCAATTGAATTTCACCTCTTAGTTGATCGGCACCATGGCCCTCCATGGCACATGCCAGCTCTAAAAGTTGCTCCCTAGTGAAACAACCATACAACTCAAGGGTTTTACCATCACCATTCGGGTAGATATAATTAGCGTTATGCTCTGGGCGATCTTTGATTTTGTTAAGTTCGATCATTTTGCTTTTGGGTTAAATAGCGAGGCAATCACATTGATGCAGTCTGGGCAGGGAACAAGGAGACCTTCGTTCCTGACAGTATAAGCAGCGTGGTCAATGTCCACGAAAGGAAGGTCAAAGTTACTCAAGGGATGGCCGCACCATGACTGCTTTGAGAGAGCCTCGTGAGTGTGCTGTATGCAGCGGATGTATTCAGGTCGTTTCGGGGCCATTTGTTTTGACTTCGTTGTTTATTTCGTTGCTGGCTAACTGCTTGGATTGCACCCGGTCGTAGCGTTTGCGGGCCCAGTGGGGGCAGGTACGTCCCCAATCTGACTTAGTAGACCAGTCTAACTTTTCGCACAGTCCCGTTGAATTTTGGTTTT
>Ga0181358_1000176_pt1 | contig 28295 bp, 62 predicted proteins | sample Fa13VDMM110SD_FD_130096 | JGI IMG/M metagenome (GOLD analysis project Ga0181358, IMG submission 130096) | Freshwater viral communities from Lake Michigan, USA - Fa13.VD.MM110.S.D | ecosystem: Environmental > Aquatic > Freshwater > Lake | place: USA: Michigan | collected 2013-09-24 | reverse complement strand
TTCTAATTACCGAAGTGGAAAATAAATTTGGTAATATCAGCTTTTCTTCGTAGATTAGCTTTATAACAATAAGAGATATGAACACACACATTACAATTTTAGAAGCCATCTTAGTAAGCGTGGTTTCCCTATTTGGGTTGGTAGTCTTCGTGGCTATACAAACCGCAGTTGAAACCATCATTCAAAACTTTAAAAAGAAATAGTATGACAACTCAAGAGATTATTCAGAAAGCCAGTAGTAAAGGTATGACCGCCGTTAAATTCGATAAGTGGTTGGATACCAACAACATCAACTATGAATGGTTGGATGTATGTTTAACCAATTTCAACGATGGGTACTATAACATCCTATTGGAAGATGATACCAACATCTGCTTCGTAGATGGTAAATTTATAAACGATTAATATGAAATTGAATTTAACCCCCGAACACGTGGAGGTGCTTAAGATAGCCTTATCCGAAATGTTCAATAGTGATACATGGATTAGAGACCGTGAAGAGAGTGAGATAGATAGAATATCTGAAAGAGCTGGATATCTATTGGGTGTCATTGAATCACATACTCCACTACCCAAATCCCTATTCACCTTAAACGAAAATAGATAATATGAAGACAATATCAACAATAGCAGTAGTGGTCCTAGTGGGGTGTGTACTCACGGCCATCTATCAGATAGTAAAAGAATCTAAAAAATAGTTACCCTTTTATTTGGTAGTATCAAATAATTGTCGTATCTTTACTAAGATAACAACATTAAACAATAGGGTTGTGGCTTGTGACCCTTATTCAACACAGGCCGATAAATCATAAACACTATGACAAAAATCTCAAAGAAAGCAGCAACAACTTCAAAGAAGGCATCTGCAAAGAGAAAAACTCAGTATGAGTCAGTACAATCAAACATCCAAAAAATCACTAGCCCTACTGGTAACGTAAGTTACAGAGTACGTGTAGCTGTTGAGGGTGAGAAATTTTCAGTATCTACGAAGTCTTTAAATAAGGCACGTATCGCTAGAAAAGAATTATTGGCTGCTTAATTCGCAACTAATGGTTAGGTATAAGGAATGGGACTGTAACAGGTCCCATTTTTTTACACATTTAATTTGGAAATACGGATTATTATTCGTATCTTAGCTTTATAAGAATAGGTCATCTGATTGAGTGTACTCTAGGATGCCGGAAGATATAGTTGTAAATCCCGCTGGTATTACTGGCTGGGTGTCTATTACCCTACTCATAGCTAAGGGGTTGGTTATGAAGTAGTTAAAGGGAGGCCTCTCATTCTCTCCTATCCTAAATGTTCGTTCTGAACTACCCATCTCGAGATTAGCCTCCGCGGGATGGGTTCTTTTTTGCCTAAAAATAGTTCAAAAATAATCCGCTATATATTTGGAAATGTGGATTATTAGTTGTAGATTAGCTGTATAAACAATGAGAGATATGACAAATTTAATCGAAGTAAGCAAAGGTACAATGAGTGGTGGTGTGTTCTATGGTACTATCCGTATCAATGGTAATCGAATCACAGTTGGTAACCTAATGGAAACTGGTGTGGATTATAAGTTCCGAATGATTACTAAAGCAAGAGCGGGATTCCCTATTATTGCAGAAGTTACTTGTAAGGTGGAGGCGTTACCATACTACCTATCTAAACACACTACCTATGTGGAATTCTTCAGAGAGAGTGAGTTAGGGTATAAAGGGAGTTGGTTCTCCGTTCTGACTACCAAAGGTGGTAAATGGAATAGTATCGATAAGAGCCTCTTAGAGAGCCTGACAGTAGGTGATATGCATGGTGCGTTCCCTAAGATGGTTGACTGGAACATATGGAAGAGAATGAACACGAAGTTCCATAGTTGTAAATCATTCGTTTACAATACCCCTAAGGCGGCATAAAATAGTTGAAAAATAATCGGTAAAACATTTGGAAATACCGATTATTCTTCGTATGTTAGCTTTGTAATAAGAGATAAGAGATATGAATACTGAAATGTTAGCCGGCCGTAATAAAGTGATTGACCAGATTAATACTGGCGAGTTCCAAATCTACAACATTTGTAATGTGATGGATTGGATATACACTACCTTTAATACCACCTATATGGAGAATGGATATGAGTGGGAGTGTGAGAAGTTGAAAGAGTTTTGTAATAACTTCGGCCTTTATCTATATGAGAAGCCCAGAGAGGACTTCTTTGAGTGGGAAGGGGTGGAGGAAGCACAGAAGGCAGGTAAGATGGGGGTAATTCTAAGTGATTTATCCTAAAAATAATCCGCTATATATTTGGTAATACCAATTATTCTTCGTATGTTAGCTTTGTAATAAGAGATAAACAATTAAAATATAAAACATGAAAAGTAAGAAAATCGCAATCGTAGTAAATGGAGTTAAAGTTGAGTTACCTGCAGAGGTCATCAGAATGAGAAATGATGGTGTTACCCCCTATGTATATGGTAGTCCAGTAATCGCCGGTAAGATAGTTAAATCATATACCAAGTCCAAATACCCTAATATCCTGATATGGTGTAAATCATCATCCTTCGCTAATGGTAACTCCTTAGATGTGGATATGTGTATGCCAGATGGTTCGGAAGTATCACCAGCGATATACGCTGATATCAGAACCATCGCCAACTCATTTGAGTATGGTAAGTTTAATGGTTGGACAGATTGTTACGATTCATACGAAGTAAGTGGTATGAAGACTGAGAAGGGTATGGATATAGAGGCAGGTGTGAAATATGTTCATGTTGGCAATAAGGCGCCTTTCGGAACATATCCTGATGTGATTCGTATGTTGACCGATATGATTGCCGGTAAGTATGTATGGGGACCGATATCCTTAGAGAAGGCGATCGAGAAGGTTAAGAGTTACAAAGTAACCGATGCCACTATCGAGAAAGCCTTACCTTACTTAAAGGTTGCGTAACACTAATAATGAAAATGACTCAAATAAATAAAACACACAATAGTATGAACGGATTAAAAGAAATGGAAGAGGGAGTATGGAAGTATAAGAACGTCAAGATTCTATACCAACCATCAGAGAAGTACCCCGATATGGTCTGGATAGAGAAGGGACCCGCAAAGATGAAGTCTATCATAGATAGGAGATACATCACCTTAGATAAGGCAATCATCGCAGTCGATGTGCAACAGGCAGAGAATCTCATCCGCGGAGGAAAGAGGGAAGCGATTCGCGAACTGGAAGAGTTAGGTCTCTCAAGTTCTATGACTCCGGAGGAAGTAGCGGAGAATCCACAAGTAGACCTCTTAGGCTAAGTATGTAACAATATGTATCATTGGGGAGGGGAGCTACCAGCTACCCCGCCCCCTTGAGGTTTCTTGTAACTCGGGAAAAGGCGAAAGGGCACGAGGGGGCTCGGATACGTTTTTATATCGAGGCGAGCTTTTTCACTCTAGGAAAAAATAGGCTGGTTACCCCTATGGGGTGATATAGTATATCAAAGAATAAATGAGTCAATATGAGTATGAATACAACTAATGCATTAAATGCTATTAAAAGCATTAATTCCACCTTTCCCAGTCAACCAACAGGAACAGGTACTCCAAACGGAAACTACCGATTAACGGAACGCCATAAGGTAGGCATTGGAAAGATGATGGAATACTTTGATTCCTTACATAACTTTGGTAAGAAATTTAAAGTCCATATTGGGTTTCTAGAAGATGGTCATACACCCCATTCCATTACCCTAAATGGTTCAGCGATTGTCAAACACTTAGGGGGAGTCTTAGAGTTTGAGGTCTATGGGGAAGATGGTAGGGATATCCTTAATGGGATTCGGGAGTGTTATTCCAATGATAGGTTTCAGATGGGAAGTTAAGGGTGGGTACTCTCTTTTTAGATTTGGAAATATGGGAAAGATTTCGTATCTTTGTTAATAAAGTAAATAAATAGATATGACTAGTTTAATGGAATTGAAGGTGGGGGTATTAAGGTTAATCGATAAGTATCCTAAGAAGGCGAATGAGTTGAGAGACTTGTACTACCTTGCTGGGGATGAGATTGAGAGTGGTGGTTCTGAATCCCACGAGTGTTCTCTTGCTTGGAGGGGGATGTTGGAGTTGGTCGGTGAGTAAGTGGGTGGAGAGAGTGGTTAGTAGTATGGGTTTCCTTATAGGGGTTGTATTAGGTATACTCTTTCTCTTATGGGGATTGAGTAATTACTTAGTCCTTATAGGTTCTCTTTCTTTCTTTACTACTATGGGGAAGTGAGTCATTTGAGTTATTAGTGTTACGCAAAACGAATTATTATGAAACATAAAGCATTATTACCTATACAAAAGGAATGGTTAGGTTGGTTGATAAAAGATGAATGGAATTGGATGTGTGGAACTGCAGTGAGGGCAGATAAACATCATCAAAAGTTAGATTGGACTTATACGACGGGCTTATATGATGCATCCACCAAAGGGCTTCTTACTTATATCTTAGAAGAGTTTAATGAGGATGAACAAGTTAAACATCGATGGTATCTTAAAAAGGAATGGGATAAAGCAAATGTAATATGATTGAATTAGATGAAATAGAATTAGATGAGGTAATTGGGACAGGATTAGAATCCAACCTTATTATTTGGAACGATGATTATAATACCTTCGAATGGGTCATCATTTGTCTTATCACTCTATTAGGACATGAGGCAACTCAAGCAGAACAATGTGCAATGATTATACACAATACCGGTAAGTGTTCCGTAAAGAGGGGTTCGTATGAGGAGTTGAGTGGATACAAAGATGCATTGGTATTAAGGGGATTAAATGTAACGATTGAATAATGAGGAAGAAAATCCGGTTAGATGACCCCGATAAGTTAACAGCTAGACATATGCTACTGGATGGCCGTAGTGTAGAGATTGCGTATAGGGGTGAGAATACCGAATACTACCTATATCATATCGCCTGGTCACATAGTACCGATTACAACGAGATAATGATATATAAGGATTACACCAATAGACGGGGTGTCCTAATTTCGTTTGAAGATAGAAAGAAGAAATCAAATACAAATCAAATCATTACGATTCCGCATTTAAAGGATAGGGATAAGATATTAAGTAAGATGATTGGATTTCATAAATCAGTAGTATAATGGGAGTAAAAATAAAAGGGTGGGAGAAATTAAGTGGTATTACATATAGAGGTTATTGTATAGTTAACCCAATACACAATGCGTATGAAACGGAATACCTTGCGGATGTATTGAATCTAAACTTACCACAGAAACCGAAGTGGGAGTTATCCCTACATATGGATAATCCGAATCCACATGAGCATATCATCTGGTTGGGGAATCCTCAAAATAAACTACATACTCAAATCCAAGTCCAAACCGATAGGATTCGGACAATAAGTGGGTTTAGACAAAATTGGGAGTTGTTGGTAGAAAGGTTAATAGATTTAGAAAACCTATCAACACCTATATCATCATCATTCTCTATATCAGCACAATTATATAATTAACACAAACCAATATGAAAAACTTAATAATAATAGGACACCCTGATAAAAGGAGTTTCTGCTACAATGGTATACTGAAAACCATTGAAAAGACTTTAAAACAAAACAAAGAGGAAACTTGCGTAATTGATTTATATAAAGAAAATATAACATTTCAATTTACAAAGGATACCATCAAACGATATAAAGAGTTAATCACTTGGGCTGATAGAATTTATATCATATCACCTGTATGGTGGTTTAGATGTACACCTGCATTAGAATCATTCTTTGACCAAATTTTTACGCCGGGGTTTGCATATAAGTTTACCCCTGTTACAAAACTATATGGGTATCCAACACCCCTATTAAGTGATAAGAGGGTTAGAACCTACCTTACACATGGAGCACCTGCATTACCGGTATTAACTATGTATCTCAATTCGGTTAAGTTGAGATTAGTAATGGGAGTCTATTCATTTGTCTTCGGTTGGTTTAAAACAAAGACTCGACAATTTTGGAGTGTACCCTTTGTGTCACAAAACCAAAGGTTGATATATTTGGAGAAAGTTAAAGAAGATATTAAAAGAGATTTAAAAAAGTAAATATGAATAAGATAAACAAAAAAGAAGTAATAGAGGCGATAACCTTTATACTGATGGTGGTGGGTGTAATAGGGATGCTTTGTTTGGTATACGAAGTAACGGAATTAAAAAAGTTAACAAAGGATGCATCTAATTTCAGGAGTATAACAATAAGGAAATAGTATGTTAACAATACGAAACATAGAAAAAATTAATAACACCCATATAATAGGAACTGATTATCATATCACGAGGGTTACTACCCCCATACCAGAATCCTATCATATGGCCATTAAATCTAATACCTATAACCATTATATGAGGTTGGTATTAAATAGGGTATTAGAACATAATTTCGTTGGTGAATTTTATACCCTACAATTGATGGATGATACCACCGGCCCTAATGCAGTATTTCCACCATTCACCTATCCAACATTTGGGTTTAGTCCTAAAAATATGAAAACCCCTAATGAGTTTATGAAGTCCATAGAGGATTACTTTAAGCATCTGATAGAGGAGAACTACTTAAAAACTTAAAATAAATTTGGAAATACGGATTTTTATTCGTATCTTAGCTTTAAATAATAACCACTATGTCAATAGATATTATAACCGGAACAAAGACGTATGACGAGTTTGTTGAAGTATTTGAAAGGAAGAGGGCGGATTTCATGCACATAACACAATCCCCATTTATACGACAATCTATATTTCTTGCCAAACCCCTATCCAAAGAAGATTGGGAGATGTTAAGGGATGTAACTAAACCAAAACCAAAAAAGAAATAATGGAACGTGCAGACTTATTAACTGGTATAACCTTAGTATCTTTTGGATTAGTTATGTGGGCATTAGTCCTATGGGAGAGGTATTTTCCCGATGATGATAAGAGATTCCCACGTAAGAGAAACGAACAACTACATAAGTGGTTCAAAGAACAAAGAAGAAAAAAATTTAAACCTTAAACGACGTTGCGTATATGAACCTCACAAGCCTTACTACTCCTACACTCCATAGTATACTAAATAGTACACTACAATACCCTACACCTACCTATACCCCAGCACGGAGTACGAGAGAGGAGTTAGCTAACATTAAACCGGATGAGTGGGAAGCACATATGATACTGACACCGGAATATACTACGGGTCTATTAAAACTTCGTGATTGGGTTATGGGGAATACCCGATACACGACTGAAGACCGTTTCGTTATCTGGCGTGAATTAGATGCGATAATCACTGCCGGTAAGTATTGGAACACTTATTCGGACTTCCTTAATAGGGTTCGGTCGGATTACTATCGGATAACTGGTGGTGAGAAACTAGTGAAGGGCGAATGGGGATGGGTGGGGCAAGAGCTATTGGACTTTGTGGAATGCAATGCGGGAGGCGTATTGGGAAATGGGGTTCGATTTACTGATATGCAGAACTACTATCAATTGAAAATAAGAGGTTTTAGCGACAAAGAAAGGGGAGGTTCATTTATACATCACCTACATAATTTGAAGCGACAAGATGTTAAAAGGAGATGTGGAAGGTATTTAGTAAAGGGGTCTGATGGGTTATGGAGAGTAAATAAAATATAAGAAGATGGAAACGGAAATAATAATAATGGTAGTATGGTTTAGTGGAGTTATAGGATTTACCTATATGATGGTAAAGATGGGTAACACCATTGGGGATAACAACGAGGCCGATTGGGATTTAGATGAAAACAATTAAAAACAAATAATATGAATAACAAAAGTATAACGGACTTTATAAAGCCCACAATTATTACGGCCCAACAATATGGTACAAAGGTATCGGTTGAGATAGACCATAGTGATACCGATTTAGATGAATTGATGGATGCCTTTCAAACCCTCATTGTAGGATTAGGATATCATCAAACATCATTTAAGAATTGGGTATTAGATAGAGCAGATGAGTATAGGGAAACTGATACCGAAGAGTTAAAAGAAAAGTTAACCGAATGGCAAGATGATGATGTTGCCGAGGCTGTCTTTCATGAAGATGTAAAGGAATCAGTTAGAACCCGTCTGACAGAAATGATGGAAGATGATGAGCAGTTGGGATTATATGATGATGAATGGCAACAACACAATTATACTGAGGATTCAGTAGATGCTGCAATTGCAGAACATAATGCACACGAAGAGGGATTTGATATAGATTCCAATGATGGTGGGTTCGATGGCAACCCATATAAACAAGATACCGGTGCTGTATTCTTTACGGTCCCTGTAAACTTTTATACTGATGATGATGGTAATAGAGTATATGATTACGAAGGTATGGCTGACCAATTCGAAGAACAACTATCCGCATTAGATACAAGTGCAGTAGTAATGGTTTCGGTAGAAACCCAACCACTAAGTAAGGAATTAATAAAGGCAGCAAAGAAATATAAAAAGAAACTTAAAACACAATAGATTATGGCTTGGGATGATATGTTTAATTCAGATGAACACGAAACTAATGAATGGGTAACCGGAGATAAAAACTTCGAAGCTCTGAATTCCCTACGTGATAAGTTATTTGAACACTCTATCCATATGTTAATGGATGAGAGATTTAGAACTGAGTTGATATCCGATACCTCACTATTAATGGAAGAAAAGATATCAGATGTAACCGAAATGTTAGAATGGGCAACGGAGGTAGAGTGGTATGAAGCGTGTATAGTATTACATAAAATGATTAAGCAAATTAAGGAATCACCCTATTCATATGAACCATCTGAAAGGATGAAATTCGAATCAAGTATAAACGTTAACTAATGCAGAATGTAGTAACCAAACCAATTGCCTTAAATCACGATGATACCTACGATAGAATTGTTGCTAAAGCATTTTTAGAAGATAGGGGTTGGTATGGTATTGAGTATGGTGGATATTGGGATTTAGATTTAATCGCCCCACAATATAAAAGAGGATGTGATGTGGAGATGAATAAATACAATCACTACGAACAATTTAAATCGGAGGGTATATTCAGATTACCTGCACGTAAGTTACGTTATTGGAATGATACAGGTGATTATGGTGATTGGAAAGTAGATTATATTCAATTTAGTGATAACTCTACAACGGAGTTATTGTGGTATCCATATCGAATAATAGAACACTATAAGAACAATAGAGTAGTGTGGGAGGGATTGAAGAAAAAAGGATATACCGATATTCAAGCATCATTTATTAGTATACCATTTGAAGTAGGAATTAAACATATACAACATTGGAAATTTATAAACAATGAATGGCAACAAATAAAATATTAGTATGAAAGAAAAAACCTTTACATTATCATCCGAACAAACAAAGGGAGTGTTGACACTTTTGGGGTGGTTACCAACTACAAGTAGTCCAAAATTAAATATTACCGACTTAACCGATACTTTAAAATATATCATTACATACGGCAAATATAACGTATCACAACAGGAGGTCTTAAATGATTTAAGAGCTCAGTATTATTTAGAAGTTAAACAAGAAGAAATAATCACATGGTAACTCTATTAGGATACCTTGCAACCCTAACAACAATGGTTTCATTTCTGATTTCAGATATGTTTCGATTACGAGTTTGTAATACATTTGGTTGTATACTTTGGATAACATACGGCATCATCAAATTGGATACCCCAATCATATTAGTAAATTGTTTAATAATGTTAATACATTTGTGGTGGTTTGTTAAACATATAACTAAAAAAAATAATATATCACAATAAATTTGGTAATCCCAAATATATGTCGTATCTTTACTTATAAAGTAAATCAATATGGGTAAAGCTAAAAAGTTAATAAAAGAGGTAGAGAGGAGTTTTGAATTGATTAAAAAACGATATGGTAAAAGTGCACATTATTCCCGCACTCCTAAATTAGAATTTGTAAAATCAAAACATATAATCAAACAGGAATTCGCAGATGGACCTTTGAAAAAAAAGGATATTAAAAATATGGAGGGGTGGTTTGACCCCGAACTTAATATCATTGTATTAGTTGTTGATAATATAGATTCAAAAATAGATTTTATAAAAACTCTATTACATGAATATCAACATTACTTACAATCACCTAAATGGATGACCCGATATTATAAGATGGGTCATAGTTATAAAACTCATCCATATGAATTAGCATCTAAACGGGCTGAGAAACAATATAAGAGATTTATAATAAATTAATATGGGTAAATACTACGAAGATTTAGAAACACTTATCGAACTAATTAAAAAAATAGATAAGAAACATCTACTAGCAGAATTCATTATAAGAGTTGCTAGAAATGCACAGAGTAACCCAACTAAATCAGTATCAGATGTCATCAAAGAAACAAAAAAAGAATTCGATAAATAAAGGTCATTACCTTGAATTAATGGATAGATTACACATCGTAATGTGTACACTTAATGACCATTGTATAGACCACCCATTGACACAATCAGATAAAGACATAAAGTTTCAAATAGAATATGCAGTAGGACAATTATGGGATGCGTATCAATTAGTAGGAAATAAAGAAGATAGTTATGAAGATGAGAATAACACACATTAGTGACACACACAACAAACACAATCAACTGAATGGTAAATTACCGGGTGGCGATTTGCTTATTCATAGTGGCGATATTACGTCATTAGGTAGAAAGGATGAGGTTGTAAGATTTGTTAAATGGTTTAATGGTATAGACAACTATACTAATAAAATCTTTATTGCCGGAAATCACGATATGACATTTGATAGTGAGAGACTATTAAGGGATAAATTAGCACACTTTGAAGGTAGAACTGAATATGATACCGAATGTGCGGAAGGTAAGCCCGATTGGTTAGATTCCCTTTTGGTATCCGAATTAAATCCAAACGTATTCTATTTAGAGAATAGTTTTGTGATGTTAGATGATATTAAGATATGGGGTTCACCTATCAGTCCAACATTTGGGTATGGGTGGGCGTTTAATAAAGATAGAGGACATGAAATAAATAAAGTATGGAATAACATATCCAATGATAGTGATATTGTTATTACGCATAGTCCAATTTATGGATATTGCGATAGAACCGATAGAACCAATGAAAGCGTTGGCTGTAATGAATTGTATTATAGATTAAATGAAGTATCTCCTCACCTACACTTTTCAGGTCATATTCACGAAGCATATGGGTACAAAGAAACCCATTGGGGATATACTTTCAATGGTTGTAATTGTGATTTGAATTATTTTATAAATAATAATCCAATTACATTTGATTATAATTTTACAACAAGAGAGATAGATTTTATACATAATGAAATATAATAAAATACAATTGTATTTGGATGATATACGAACACCAAATAATGATGATTGGTATGTAGTAAGAAGTTATGATGAATTAGTATCCCATATCCGATTGAATGGGTTAGATAAATACGAAGTAATCAGTTTAGACCACGATTTGGGGGATACTGCACAAGAGGAATATTACAATAACGTATCACCCAATTATCAATTGGATTATAATAACATCTTAGAAAAAACTGGATTAGATTGTGCTAAATGGTTAGTGGCTGAGAGTATGAATAGTAAAAAACCATTACCACAAATATACACCCATTCAGCCAATCCAATCGGTTCTGCAAATATTATGGGGTATGTAAATAACTATTTAAAAAATTGTAGATTACCACAAACTTGTATCAGAGTTAAAATTGAACATATAATTTAAAAAAAAAAGAAAGTTATGCTAGTATTATTTATTTGTATCGGTATCGTATTTATATTATGGACAATTTACGATGCCTGGGCTGCTCCTCTTATGAAAGAAAATGAAGATGGAAGTTGGACAACATTACGACCAGAAAAGAAGTTTAGTGATTTGTTTAAAAAACAAACACCAACAAAAAAGGAAAATGGCTTTGAATTCAAAGATGATTTTCAAAAGTTGGCCGGTATCAAACCAGTAGAAGTAGATACAAACGATAAAGCTCGTAAAATCTTTGTTAAGAATAACGCAGATGGTAAACAACAAATCATTGATGCCTTATTGAAAGCAGCTGAGAATAGTGAGTTCCCAAAACCAGATGAATCTATTGGGGTACGAACTACAAAGATAACCACAATCAATACAAACTTTGGTAACGATAACGACCCACTAGCACAAATTCCATTAAGTAGAGTATCTAAGGAGGGTAAACAAAAGATGGCTGATATTGCAAGAGAAGATATCCGAATTAATACTGAAACTATTTCTAATGAGATTATGGGTTCAATTGGTACTAAACCAAAAACACAAACTGATTATGCAAGGGAACATACCCCACGTATTTCTAAAAAAAGAAAACCAAAAACAGCAAAAGAAAACGAAGCCGAATTTGAATTAGGCGGTTCTGAATAATATGGAAATAAAATATAAAACTAGAAAATTAATTAAACCGGTAGACCTAAACGCAAGGGGTACTTTATTTGGTGGCCAGTTATTAAAGTGGATAGATGAGGAGGCAGCAATCTTTGCAATCTGTCAATTATCAACGGCATCACATACACCTCATACAAATAGTATAGTAACTAAGATTATATCAGAAATTGATTTTGTTAATACTGCTAAACAAGGTGATGTGATAGAAATTGGATGTGGGTTAATTGGATGTGGTAAAACCTCAATCACCTTTGCATGTGAGGTTCGTAATAAGAACACCCAACAAACAATTGTTAAGGTAGATAAGATAGTATTCGTAGTAGTGGATAAGGATGGTAAACCTACTCCACATGGAATGCATAAGTAATTGATAATCAATCAGTTAATTTTAAATTTGGAAATACCAAATATATTTCGTATATTTGATTATAAACAATAAGATAAAAAATGGAAACACAAGTAAAAACAAAATCGACAACCAACGTAACTAAATTACAATTTAACCATTGGGCTAAGAAATATAGAGTTTCAAGTCTATGGTTTGCGGATACACCGGAAAAACGAAATTTAATTGAACGTATAGAATTAGCAAAATACGCCGAATCAATGGGGTATGGTCGAAAAGCATAAATTAATATTATGAAAGTAGAATTTAAAGACTCATTCTTTGAGAGTGTAGAAAAATTAGTTTGGTATGATACTAAACTTTGGAAAGTATGGGAAACTATTACTATTAATATTCCATTGTTCTTTAAGAATATATGGCGATTCCGTAAAGAATTATATTCACACCAATGGTGGGATTATCGTTATACCTTAGAAATATTATATCGTTCCCTAACTATTTTAGAAAAGGGATTATCTAAAGATGGAATGGAAGTGTCTGAAAGTAGAAATAAAAAAGTAGAGAAGATTCGTAGGGTATTAGAATTACTTAAATCTAAATTAGATGATGATTATGTAGAGAGGGCAGAAAAGATATTAGGTGAAATCCCGTGGAAGGGACTTGAATGGGAGGATATAGAAGGAACTGATTCACATCGGTTAGTAGATAATGATACCCCCGCAGAAAAAAAACATATGAAAAAAGTTTTTGCCCATGCTCGTAAAGTAGAAAAAGCAGAATGGGTAGAAATGTGGGCAATCATTAGTGGACTTCAAACTGATGAACATTGGAAAGATTATATTAAAACTGACGATTATACTAAATTAAATACTGAAGGAAAATTTGAAGCACAATGGAAATGGTCAGATGGTTCAGATATGAGAACGTGGTGGGATTAAAAAAAATATAATATGGAATATATACCGATGTTTGGTTTAATGATATTGGTCATTGGATTCATCTCTTGGAGATGGGTAGTTGGTATAGATTACATGAAAGAAAATCATCCGGATTATACCGGCGATGATTTATTTGGAGTATTTGATAACGAAATAAAAAAAGAAAATGAAAATGAAAATGAAAATGATTAACTTTATTAAAAACAATCAAAAGTATTTTACAATTGGTGGAGCATGTATATTGCTATTGTTAACAGCACAACAACGTTCTCAGATTAAGGAATTAAAATCTCAGCAATTTATACAAGGTGGTGATATACAAAAAGCAAATATCATTGATTCCTTAGAAAGTGAATTATTCGTTCAACAAAAAATAGTTGCTCGGTATGAAATGACACTAGAATTATTAAAAGAGAAAGATAAAAACGCTGCTGATAAATTTGAGTTAATTTTAACAACGGAAACGGAATAATGAATCCTAACTTATTCTACGGAATCCTATATGGAATTATGGGACAGATATTATCTTTCATGCAATTGCAAGGAAGTGTAAAATATGGATGGTATAAAGAATACCCAATCATAACCCTATTAGCATCAATTCCTGCTTCGTGGTTTTATTTAAAATCAGTAGAAGCATTGGTATTACTATTTAATGGTCAATTATGGCCGAGTAGATTAATTGGATTTGGTATTGGAATTGTTGTATTTATATCATTTAGTGTAATACTATTTAAAGAGCCGGTTTCATTAAAAACTTTGGTTTGTTTGATGTTGGCACTTAGTATTTTATCGATACAGCTGTTTTGGAAATAATATTTATATTTATATACAAATATATACTTTTACCTAAACCCACCCCCATCTTCCATGTTGTTCAAACTCCTAAAGAAAAGTTTAGCATCCAAAGGTAAATCTGGTTTGTTATCTAAAAACGAAAACGATATCACCCTAACTGATATTGATTTTGAATTAGAGACTTGGTTACACGATAGAGAAAATCGTTATACAAGACCGGCTAACAAACCACTTAATGAATCTGTCATCAATAATCTAACTGGCCGTGATGGTTGGGATGATTGGGATGATAATAAGGTTCATACCAAAGGTGCTATTTAAAAATCTTGCATGCCGTGCCGAAGAACCCCAATTGGGGTTTTTTGTATTTAGCGAGGTTTGCCGTATATTCTTTTTGTAATTCTTTTACTCACCTTAGATAGTGAACGAGTATAATATCCATTACCAATAAATTGAGGTTCTTTATCTTTACCTATGATATCAATTATTTTACTCTCATCAGTAACAAATGGTGCACCAGCCGAAGATAGGATTTCCTCCATCTTTAAACTAGCCTCAATAAACCATCCGGCAGTTTTAGTTAACTTAATAGTTTGCTTAACTAAATCTCTTTTTGCTTCTGGTTTACCATTAGTCGCAAGTAGGGCAATCTTATTACCAAACTTAGTTGGTTTATATATAATAAACTCATCAGGTATATTATCGTTATCAACATCCTTTAAACGAACCGCCTTATATTTAGATTGCATTTCAGATGCTGAGTTAGCAGATAAATCCATTCCTTGTTTAAGGTAAGATGATTTATACATATCCCAAATAATATCCATACCATCTTTATCTACCTTATGTAAATCATAGTTAATCCATTCACCGGATGGTATTTCAAATTCTTGTAATATCTCTAGTAACTTAATCATTTATTTATTATTTATAAATAACTCACCCAATACTTCTAATCTACCAACTTCGGTTTGAAAAGTAGTCTGGTCCATATCTAAGGATATCTTACCTAATGTTTCTATGAATTCTTTTTTAGCTGCATCAATATCTAATTCACCTTTTTTAGCTTTCTCATAGTAGGGTAACTTTACAACAAAGTGATGGTATGTTAATAATGCATCCCCACCCTTTTCTTTTGCGTTTTGAGTTATCTTAGCAGCTCCATTCATTCTGTTATTTACAAAATCAATATCGTCTACTACTTCTTCTTTCAATATATTTTTTAACTTTATCATAATGTAATTTTTTTATCTATATCGTATTTTTCATAAAAGTTATTAAGAATATTTACTAAATCATCTATCATTCTTTTATGTTTCTTTTGAGAATCAATGTCTCCATCTGCAAAATCAGTCTTTGTTAATATAGTAGATATTATTTCTCTAGCACGCATACCTTGTACTGAAAACTTTTCATTCATTTCTTTATTTTCTTTATACAATATATCTTGCAACTTTATCATTATCTTGGCTTTCCAAACATCATTTTAGTGTGAATAGTTCCACCGATTTTTCTATCATATGAACCATCACCATTCCATTTAATATCTTTTCCTTTTAATGCTCTACGGACAGTATCTTCATCGGTAACAGGTGCTAATCCTTTACCTATAAATATATCTCTCATTTTACCAGAAACTTCTACATAATACCCACCACTCTTTAATTTATCAACCTGATGATTAACAGCAGATGATTTACCGGCTGATGAACCATCATGTCCAATAGCCACAAACTTCTTACCTGATGGTTTATGTTTAGCCACAGTTGCTGCATCAATTTCATAATCACCATCCACATCTATTACATCAAAGAAATCACCCTCACCAGGTAGGTCTTCTTTATCTTTCACATTAGAATGGCCACCAATCGGAGCATAGGCAGTGGCAATTAAATCATATATTTGTTGCTTGAAATCTGGTAGTTCAGAACGCATCACCGGCATCCACGTATTCTTTGGGATATCAATAGGCCGTTCAGTTAGTAAATCTCGTAATCGTATCATACCTATAAATATTTAGTTAAAAATAAATGATAAAATATTTGGAAATATGAGCTTTATTTTGTAGTTTAGCTATGTAATAAAAGATAAGATATGAACACTCTAAGATTTAATCGCCACCAATTGTTCACCAACGAAATGATGAACTATCATAGTACCACCCTCCGAATGGTTGAGGATTATCATATGAATAGAAACGAAAGTTGGTTCACCCCACTATACAATATGTTGTGTGGAGTGTGGGATGGTTACCTTTACACCGAAATGTTGGAAATGGCTAAACAAATGGGGTTACCTACCCATATTACTAACCGAATCCAATTTACTGAATCATTTATTAACAAATAAAAATTAGCAATATGATGAACGGATTAGATATCGAAACCCTAAAACAAATTGAATCACAATTTGGCCAGTTTGACATCAAACAGGTGATGGGAGGCTCAAACGATGTGTATCTTCGATTTGGTTATTGGAGACGAGTTAATAGTGATAAACTTCAGGAGTTGATTGGAGCCGGTATCAGAGTTGTTGAAGATGATATTGATGACGATGATTGTGGTACATTATATTCATATAAATTAAAATAAATTTGGAAATGTGAGCTTTATTTCGTAGTTTAGCTATGTAATAAGAAATTATAAACCTTAAAATATAAAAGTTATGGGATTTTTTAGTTGGAAAACACAAGATACTGATAAGAGTATCGCTAATGAACATTCTAATCGTAAGACGTTTAGAGTTCAAATGATAGATAATAAAGGTAACGTATGGACAGAAAGTGAGTATGATGGTTACGGCCGGTTTGGTGGTAAGGATTATTATGAGTTACTTGCTGAAATGAATGGATTTACATCTGATAAAACTGGTGATGAATATACTGATGAAGCCAGAGGATTCGGTATTGATATAGCATTCAAAAATAATGGTAGTGGCGTGGCCACCGAAGGTGTGTATTATCCTAATCTAATAGAGAAAGCCAATGGTTGGGTTTACGAAATGGGTGGACCTGAAAGTTGTGATTATCAAGGATACTTTTATGATGAAGAAGATATTGATGATGAAGAAGATTACGAATATTAATTTATTAAACTTTAAAATATAAAATATGGACATCAGAGAACAATGTAGAGAACGTGCAATTGAATTCGCTAAAGAATGGAATTGTGATAACATAAGTAACCACATCTTAGATATTATGGTATCGATTATGTGTACTCGCGATAAATCATCTTACGCAGGTGGTGGGTTTGTAGAGGCCGTAGTTGCCAACAATTTATATCTGGCTATGAGTAGAGCAGATACTGATTGTAGGAATAATATTTTCTTATTAACAATGTGTAGTAAAAATTGTTTTATTTAAACATATAAATATTTATGGAACATATATATACGTGGGTAGATTACACCCTAGCAACTATTGAATTAATAGTATTATTTGGTATAATAGGAATTATGGCTTTATTGGTCTATAAGGATTATAAACGATTTGATTACAAAAAATAAACATAAATGAAAACTGAAAAGGAAACTCTTACAATTGGTGATTTACAAGAAATCGAAATGATTTTATTAGAAGCATCTGCATGGGGTCTAAGAACGGAAGTGGAAATCTCAGCAGAGGAATATTTATCAGAAGGTCACTCAGCCGTTGATGCATATCAATACGCGTATGGTGATTGGATAAAATAAAATTATATGGATATAAATCAAATAGTTAACACAGGTGGTGCATTCATAGCGGGTGCATTTCTTGTTTGGTTAGCTAGAATAGCAAAAAAAGATTTGAATAAAAAAAAGAAATAAATTCCTATGGCAAATATTATACACATCTTAGAAGGATGGGGTAACTATGTTAGACAACAGTTTGATGTATTAGATTCCGATACTCAAGAACTTGCATCAAATCGTTTGTTACATTGTGATAAATGTTTACTTAGAACTGGTAATTCATGTGATACTAATAAATGGGGAATACATATAACTACTGGTGAACGAAAGTTTGGATGTGGTTGCAATATATCAGCAAAAACATTATCTCGCGGTTCTGAATGTCCTATTGGTAAATGGTAACTATAAAATAATAATGTCTGAAGAAGAAATAAAAAAAACCGAAAAGCGGTTAAAAGAACAAATGGAAAGTGGTAAGGCGGTTATGGATGTAAAGGTTGACCTTTTACAATACATCCGTCAACAAAACATTGCAGTTAATAGTCATATCGAAGTTCAACATAAATTTTTATTTGAAGATATCGAAGAACAAGATTGTTTATTATTGCAAGTACCGAATATAAATGAATCGGGTTATTACTCTGGTATTGTTGGATTAAAATCATATATAGATAAATTCCACCCGGATTTAAGAGTAGCAATCATTGACCCGATTATAGATTATTTCTTTTTAAACCCACCCGATAAAGGAAGTGAGTTTTTTAATCTATTTAACACTTATTCAAAACAAGGACAATATGAACTCCTTTATAATCATAAAGAAATTTATGATATGGCGTATGGATATGTGGGTAGATATATTGAAAAAGCAAATCCGGCATTTATTGGATTTAGTATCATTGATGGTAATGTAGATGCCTCATTAGCTATAGCAAGATTGGTTAAAGAAAAATATCCACACGTTAAAATTCTTTTAGGTGGCAATGGGGTAGAGGTATTGGATTTTGGTAAATTGCCAAATTCAAATTATACAACACATGATTATCATTTCATAGATATAATATCTAGAGGTGATGGTGAAGTAACGTTTGTTGAAATTCTAAAATCTGATATGAGTGAGGAATCCCTTTTAAAAATAAAAGGAATTGTTTGGAGATTAAATGGAGTTCTTATCCATAACTCTACTCGTGCAAATGTGGATATGAATTTACTACCATTTCCTGATTACTCATCCTTAGAAGATAACTATTATTATAAATCGGTATATCAACATAATGTACCATTAGTAATGAGTAGAGGTTGTCCTTATAGATGTTCATTTTGTTCAGTACCAGATTTCATACCAGAATTTCGTTATCGTAATATTGAAAACGTAATTGATGAAATTGAATATTGGATTAACAAAGGTAGAACAAATTTCTTTTGTCACGATAGTATTATTAATGGTAATGCAAAATGGTTAAGAACTTTTTGTGAACGAATTATTGAAAAAGGTTGGGGTGGACCAGGTGGAATTACGTGGGGTGGTAATATGAGATTACAATCCATCATGCGAGATATTGATACCATGCGATTATATCGTAAAGCAGGATTAATGAAAATGATTACGGGGTTTGAATCTGCTTCCGAACCAGTATTAGAACACATGAAGAAGTATACCGATATGGATGGGGTAAGACAAATTTTTAAAAATGTAAGACAAATTAATACAGAAAATGAATATCCCCTAATGTTTGCAATGCAATTAATCATTGGATATCTAAATGAAACTGAAGAAGATTTTCAGCAGACGGTAGATTTTGTAGAAGAATTTCATGATGTCATGTCTGAAATTCTAACTTGTTCCGCATTCTTAATTCACCAACCCCTATTAATACGTTGGAGAGATACCGAAAAAGAATGGATTGAATATATAAATGGTGTGAATTTTTCAACTAAATATAATACACCAAAAGATAGATTGGATAGATTAGAAAAAATAGAAGCCTCATTTAAAAAAATAGGGATTCCATATTCCATTTATAATAGAGGATTATATCAAGAATTACATGAAGAACAAATGAAAGAAAAAGAGGTTGCGGAATTATTACAAGTTACTAAACAGAAAAAAACGTTAATATAAATGAAATTTCACGTAGTTAACAATGAAATATTAGTACCACTTAAATGTGGTAGTACCTACTTAGAAAAAATTTATCCTGATAATATTGTTGATATTAATTATTGTGACTTACCCAATTTAAAGGGTATATCTACAATTATAATAAGAGAACCAATCGAACATTTACAATCTGCATTACATACCGAAATATTAATGTGGTATGCACAAAACCCATCGGAATCATTATCGGTTGATACTGCTACTCCAATAATTAAAAGATTTATTAATGTAGATTCAAATCTATTACCTACACCACATTGGGATGTAAACTATTATGAACATTTATATAAATTTTGGAAACGAAGTAAGGGTTCAATAAAAATTGTTCACACATCGGATTTAACCCAATTTATAAAGGAAAAATATAAAATTGATAACCCACATGATAAATTCAGTTATGGTATACCTGCACATCGTGGTGAATTTAAATACGCATATACTACCAAGCAAGAATTAGCAAAATGGATTGAGAAAACTCTACCAGAGTTATGGGATGAATTGGTTAAAGAAATACCTAAAGCAAATAAATTTTATAACTTAATAATCAATGGTGAGGTGTCTGAATTATATGAATTAGAAGAACGGATACAACTATTAGAAATTGAACTAAATCAATTAGAAATTAAACTAAAAAAATTAGAAACGGGTATAAAGTTTAAAAAAACTTTAATTTAAAAATATGAAAATAATAAAGAACGAAAAGTGGATTGAGTTATTAGAAGGGATTGGAGTTATCATGCGAATCATAGCATTTGGAACTCTTTCTATAATGGGGCCGGATACTCCGTTTCTTTGGATGTGGATATGGAACTCAGTTGATGCAGTTATCCTAACTTACGCAGCATGGGAACGTAATAATAAATCATATATCCTCTTGAATTTCTTTTGGTTAATTGTGGGTATTGTAGGTATTTACACCTCAATATATGGAAACCCATTTTCTCATTAACCTTGCCCGCTCAGAATCGATATGAAGGGTAGTATAATCTATTTAGATAAAGACCAATTAAAATTAATTAATTTAATTGATGAATGGTTAAGAGATGAGATGATGGAAACTACAACATCATTAATGAACACCGATACTATAATCGCGGCTAGAACTTTTTTAACACATCTACATGAAAAGGGGTGGTATAGAGAAGGGAGTGAAGAACAAGGGCTCTTAAAAGAATTAAGAAACGAATGGATTAAGGATGGTGGTAAGTGGAAGAGCTAATTAGCTATAAGCTCTTACTTATACTTTTTCATTAACTATATCAGCTTCTAGTTTTAAAGCTCTTTTATAATTATAAGCTTTTCAGAAAAATTAACAAGGTTTTTTTAAAAAAAGTTATTAACATTTTAAATATTAATAATATGTTGATACACACCCCCTTATAAATTTAGTAAAATAAAGTTGGAAATCTCAATAATTTATCGTAATTTAGCTTTATAAAATTTAAACGATGAAAGTATTAGAGTTAATTAATTGTATTAAATGTGGGGGTGATATGCCACTTTTACGATTTACAAAGTACGGATACCGGTCTTGTACCAATTGTTCCACTACGGAAAGAGTTGGGGGAGTCCCCATCACCAATCATAAGACAGGTAATTCCATTCAAATTGTTCCCAAACATATTGCAGAAAATCTTATTCGGTTATCACAACGACAAGGGTACGGGGTGTGTAAAGGAATGAAACATAATTAAAATTTAAAATATGATATCTATAAATTATAAGATAGAAAAAGTTAAACCGAAAATCTTCGCAGTTATCATTGAAGATTCATATGATAGGGCAATGACCTTTTTAAGAATACAAGAATTCTACGAATCCCCAAATCCAGCATTTAGAGGTAATAAGGATTTTAGTTTTTCTGAATATATGAAATGGTATACCAAAGAATATGGTAAAGGATTTACCTATGGTAGTGATTGGAGTGGATTTAATGTTCCATTAGAAATTGCATATAATTGTTATGATACCCTAACTGATAGGTATACTGATTACGATGATGTGATGGAAAGTATCATTCATAAGTTATACGATTTAAATGGTGATGATGCCGATGGTTATATTATTGGAGCAGGTAATACCGATGGGGACACTTTTAAACATGAAGTTTGTCATGGATTATATTATACCAATCCTAATTATAAAGCAACTGCAGATGCGGTTACTGCATTAATACATAATGAAAATTATAATATTTTTGAAAAGAATTTATTAGAAATGGGATATACCGAATCAGTTATTAAAGATGAGATTCAAGCTTATTTACAATATGGTTGGGAATCTAATGATTTTGGAAAAGGTGTTCCATTGGAAATGAGAGAAATGTACAATAGTTGGTACGAAGAAGAATTGGAAGAATACCTAAAATAAAATAACTTAATATATATACATATATAATATAAAAACCCAAACATTATGAACTTACAAGAAATTTGCAAAAAGTACAGAATTTCAGACAACTATTTAAATTCTAAAGACGATGCGTTATTAGTAACTGCAGCATCATTAGATGATATTATATTAGAACTGAATCCGATTGCAGGAACAACTACAACGATTGAAAAATTAGAAAGATTAAAAAACTTTTTAGTTGATGTAAAAACTTCAGGCGTTTAATTAAAATTTAAATATATGTTTTTAACGTATTACATTATTTGTATTATCTATTGTTTCTATCAGCTATTCACAAAATATCAAGAAAGATATAATGATGGTATGATTGGATTATCACCGGGATTAGATTCTATTATGGTTGTTGCTTTAGCTTGGTTATTGGCACCAATTGATTTTGGTATGACTTGGGTTAGTTGGTATAAAAAGGCCGAAGAAGCGAGAAGAAGACAAAGTGATATTACATTAGATGTGAAAGCCATTCGAAACGAAGGAACTCATATTCAATAATATTAAATAGAGAGTTGGCCGAGTGGTTGATGGCACCAGTCTTGAAAACTGGCATACTGAAAGGTATCTGGGGTTCGAATCCCTAACTCTCTGCACATTGTAAGGTGTTGGAATTGGTCATCTCAGTTATGACTTGGCAGACAAGCCCTCCTGTCTCGAGGGTGATGAGAACGAGATAGGTAAGTAATATGGGGTAGACCACCATCCGGCCGGAGAAAGTGTTACTTACTGAATCGCATCGTGGTGGTTCGAATCCATCTCTTACAGCAATTAATTAATATGAATGAACTTATACAACAACTAAAAAGTATTCCATTTTTAGAATTGGACACTGATATTGATTTAAATAAACTAATTGATGAATATGGGTTGTTAAAAAACAAATACAAATTCAAAGATTATAGAACTAACTTTTGGCAAGTACGAAGAAAGTATCGTAAAGCATGGAGTGGTATTTCATTGATTAGTTCTGATGGAAGTTTGTATAAGGATATGTACGAAGACGGTACTGAGCAATACGATTTTCAGAAAACTGAATTGAAATCGATAGTACCTTATATGTATGAGATATGTGCAAACATTAGTGGTAACCAATTGGATAGTAGAGCTAGGGTGATGCGAATTGCACCTAAACAATCTTTAGTTTGGCACTCGCATGTATTAGAACACGGGCAAGAGGAGTGGGAACTGACAATTCAAATTCCAATTATAGTACCAGAGAAGTTTGAATATTGTGTAGTAGATTCAGCTGATTTTAAATGGTGGAAGCGATTTCATAGACCTGATTGGTTTACGAATATATTTAGAAAAAGATTAGAAGTAGGTAAAGCATATTATTTTAATTCTTATCATTATCATAATGTGTACAATTACTCAAATGAATATCGGGCAACTATAATGTTGTATATTGATTTGAGAAATGAAAAGGTTCAGAATTTAATTAAACGTTCTTTGAATAAAAAATAAATGGGGGTGCCTGGTTTTGACAGGTACGATGAGTTGGTAAGTTGCAAGCCGGGTTAGATGGAAATCCGTAAATACCTATCGAATAATAAACGATGTAGAATTATCTACAATGACCTTCGAAGATGTAATGTCTTTCGTTGGTGCTGATTACGCTATAGCAGCCTAATCCCTCCCGCACACATCGTGGGACTTTAAAAAGAATGTGTACAAAGGTAGAAAAGTGATTGAACCCGAAATCGAATCACCTATTGTTTATCGGTTGCCGATGGTGAAGAACCAACCGAATATTTTGTTAATTAAGAAAAACTAACTAAGCTTGTGAATGATGTTTATTGAATCCGTATTTGGACGAGGGTTCGACTCCCTCCACCTCCACCACTTAATAAATTATTATTAAATATTTAATTAAATTTAACTAAAAACATATAATAATGTATTTATATGTGTACACTTTTAACTATTGATTACAAATGTTAGAAAAACTTACCTTACCGATATTATTATTTTTTAATAGTATTGGTAATTCTATCGACCCCTCATTGATTAATGATGGTAAGGCGGTAGAAAAAATCCAAAAAGAAATATCAGTTCTTAATCGAAAAAAAGAATTGATTGAAATCACCGAAGATGATTTCGCTGCACGCACGGTTCGTACCGAAAAGGTTACGAAGGAGATTGCCTCACTTAAAGGTAAAATCCTAACAATTAAAAAAATAGATATTTTAAAACAAAAATGGGCAAGAGAGGATTCTCTTGAAAAAACAAAGAGCGTAAAGGCACTATGAAAAAATTATTAGTGATGGCTTTGATACTCGGAATAAGTATTAATGCAAAAGGGCAAGAGTGGTTTATAACCGCTACCCGCAAGGGTGGACCATCTGATGGATATATTACAGGTGGATTTATGAAAAAAGGTTGGGGATTTTATGCAGGACTTCCGTATGGTGAATTAGGAAGTCAAAATGGTGGAATTGTAATTCCTCCTGGAGTTAATACCAAAACAGGAAATGTATCTGATAATATGAAGTTTGGTGTTCTTAGACAAGTAAAAGAGGACAAAGCAATAGTTGGGTTTGGATTACAACCTACACTTAATGGTAACAAACCGAATTTTCTTATAATGTATAATCCACTTAGACCTGGTAATGTTATAAATTTATGGGCAATTGGTAATATGGTTGGTGATGATTTTACATTAGGATTGGGATTATCTTACAAAGTAAAATAAATATTAAAAAAGATTTGGAAATATAAAAATGTTTTCGTATCTTTGACTTAACAAAATAAGATAGTGGTTGAAGCCAACATCTAATAAAACCGAATGTGTGAAGTCCAACCATAAGTGGTAAACTATAACGCCGGATATCATTATCTTACTTTGTTTTATGTTCTTTAAAATTATATTGCGGGTTAGAGCAGTGGTAGCTCGGTAGGCTCATAACCTATAGGTCGGAGGTTCGAATCCTTCACCCGCTACAATGATTATTTTACGTTTGGTATATTTTTATATACTTATATATAATATCACAAAAAATAATTAAAAAAAGATTTGGAAATGTGAAAATGTTTTCGTATCTTTACAAAGTTAGTTCTAAACTTATAGGCGATGAAAGATACTCAGTATTAGACATAACAAAAAAAAGTTCTTTAAATTATTGAAACATATTGTACATAGTATCCTCGTGATACATAGTACATACCCGCCGCATATGGTGGTTAAATAAACTACGAAAGTAGGATAAAGTGAATCAGTTGGTTAATTGATTTGCGGTTTCAAACCGAAAGGAATGGAGCTTGAGTATGCAAGTGGAATATCATTAGACCTGATTAGTGAGGGTAACTCCGTAGTGAAATGGTTTAATGACTGGGCTAGGTAGAAGTTCAGTTGAGGTGGGGACACCAATAAGAATAATCCATAGAGTTATTGCAAGAAGTACGGACTTAATCTCTCCATATCATTGCGTGATTCAATATGAAAGTTTACTTAAAATCGAAAGGTAAGATGATGTACAAGTGGTGTTGTTATTATCCTTATCTTTACCTTACCAAAGGTTTAGATATGAAGTGGACTTAAAATATGACGATAGGGATATCGTATCGAGTAGTATAGTATTCCGTTCTTCAAAATGGAACGGAGCTAGTGGTAATCCACTACTTGAATTCTTCTACAAACCAAAACTTTTATCAAATCTGATGAAAATCAATTAAACATAAAAGAAAAAGTGGTTACCAGTTGCAAGTGAAAGGTGTGTACATAGTAGTGAGTCGTTCACTGCCACAAATACTCTCAAGGTAAATGTGATTCTTTCGAAAAACTTCTAGCATCGCGAGGTGTGAATCGGGTCGGCAGATTCGAAGTGGCGGAGTAAAAAGAGAGTAGGTTGTAACTTTATGATTGGTAGGCATTACTTACCCACATTGAATTGGTACTACTCAAAAGGTAGTGGAAATTAAGGTAACCAATAACCCTTATAAAGCTGGTTCACAAGATGGAGTATTCTCATCCAGATTTTTTTTAAAAAATATTAAGTAATTTATCGAGGCTTTTGTCAACCAGTGCATGACATGGATGGTGCATATTGAAGATGAGTTACTTTTTTTTATTTTTACAATACAAAAACAAACATAAATTAGTTTATAATATACTTATACACAATGGCAACTTTAACATTACATACGCTTATTACTCTACCGACACAGAAATGTGCTTGGGGTGGCAATCGTGTCTTCAATATCATTGGAGATAGAAATAAGTTAAGGGATACTGATGTAGGATAAAATGTAACAATTTTATAACAATATTTTAAGAACCCTTAACTGATAAAAAAGTTAAGGGTTTTTTCGTTTATGGGATGGTAGCTCAGAGGCAGAGCAGATGACTGTTAATCATCAGGTCGAGATATCGTAATTCTCCCCTCCCTCAATTAGTTCTTTGACATGCGGATGTCGTATAATGGTTATTACTCCTTCCTTCCAAGTAGGAGACGGAGGTTCGATTCCTCTCATCCGCTCATAAATTGCCCGATGGTGTATCGGTAGCACAACCCCCTTTGACGGAGTTAGGATAGGTTCGAATCCTGTTCGGGTAACAATATAGGGTAATAGAGGAGTCCGGTCTATCTCGCTTCGTTTGGGACGAAGAGCACGCAGGTTCGAATCCTGCTTACCCTACATATTGGAATATAGCTCAATTGGTTAGAGCACCGCTCTGATACGGCGGGGGTTGAAAGTTCGAGTCTTTCTATTCCAACAATCGCGTGGATAGTGAAATGGTATCATGCTGGTCTCCAAAACCATTGTTCTAAGTTCGAATCTTAGTCTGCGTGCAAAATTATATGTAACTGAATATAATATTAGCAATAGGTTTAATTATATTCAAAAACATATAAATTAGTTCTATGGTGTAACGGATTAGCACCTTTCACTACGGATGAAAAAGTTGGGGTTCGAATCCCTATGGAACTACATAATAAGGCGAGGTGTCACGAGTGATTAGGAGGAGGTCTGCAAAACCTTCAACATTGGTTCGAGTCCAATACTCGCCTCATATGGTGTTTATAGTGTTAAGGGTTAGCACGTCAGTTTGTGGTACTGATAGTATGGGTTCGAATCCCATTAAACACCCCAAATGCTCGTATGGCGGAATTGGTATACGCAACGGCCTTAGAACCCGTACAATTGAAAGTTCGAATCTTTCTATGAGCACAAATACCTAATTAAATTTGGATATGTGAAATATTTTTCGTATCTTTATATTCTTAAAAAATTAACGCTCCTATCGACTAATGGTTAGGTCACTACCCTTTCACGGTAGTAATACGGGTTCGAATCCCGTTGGGAGTACAAAAAGATAAGCCTCCTTAGCTCAGTTGGCCAGAGCTCCTGATTTGTAATCAGGTGGTCGTTGGTTCGAATCCGACAGGAGGCTCAGTAGGACTGGTAGTTCAGTTGGTTAGAATGCCGCCCTGTCACGGCGGAGGTCACGGGTTCGAGTCCCGTCCAGTCCGCAATGGTTCGGTAGCTCAAGTTGGATAGAGCAATTCACTTCTAAT
>Ga0181358_1000175_pt1 | contig 28335 bp, 35 predicted proteins | sample Fa13VDMM110SD_FD_130096 | JGI IMG/M metagenome (GOLD analysis project Ga0181358, IMG submission 130096) | Freshwater viral communities from Lake Michigan, USA - Fa13.VD.MM110.S.D | ecosystem: Environmental > Aquatic > Freshwater > Lake | place: USA: Michigan | collected 2013-09-24 | reverse complement strand
GGAGCTACGTCCTATCTTGTGGGTGGTGGTGACAAGGCCCCGCTCCTCGAGCCGACGCAGTGCCATGCGAACGGCCCGCTCAGACAGTGAGGTATATAGGCAGACACGGGCAACCGATGGCCAACAGTCACCTGTTGGATCGGCATGATTTGCGAGTGCTATTAGGACAGCCTTGTCAGCAGGGCTATCGAGTGGTAACTGGAAAGCCCAGTTCAGCATCTCTATGGACATTCTTCCTCCATTGCTGGACCCTTCCGTGTGTGGGACCTTGGGGAGCCTGTGTGGTAGCGGGCTCCCCAGTTTTTACCCCGGTTTGTCAGCCCAATTGGCTATCGAATTACCGGGTATCTCTAGAATCTCGATGCCATGCACAGCCTGGACGAGCTTCTTCTTGATCTTGTAAACGTCCGTGACCATGCCCTTCACATCCTCCCAGATGGAACGTATGCCAACGCCTCGATCATCAATGACAACGTAGGCAAAGTCGGCAATGTATGTGCAGATCAATCGGTTATTGACCACGCATGGCAGCTTGACCTGACAACGTAGGTTGTCGATCATGTTACGTTTCATCATAGACTTAAGCTGAAGATAGCGTTTGCCTTCGGCAGCACTAGCAAACCACATGCCATCGATGCGCTCACCGGCTGCGTTGTATTTATTCTTGCGAGTTCCAGCCTTTCCAGCACGGCGAACACCACCACGTTTCGCCACTGTTTTGACTGAGACAGGCGTTTCGGGTGTCTCCGCAACAGGTGCACTGCTTGAAGATAGGTCCTCGGACTCGCTCAACTTTTGGCTTTGACTCATGCTTCTTCCTTCGCAACGAACTTGATCCCTAATGCTTTGGCCCAGCACATCAGAAAGAACGCACCAGGAAGTCGGGCCATGCTTTCCCACTTGGCAACCATTGCCTCGCTCATACCAAGACGGTCATTCAGTTCAGCTTGGCTCATGCCAAGTTGCTTCCGTTTGGATACGAGCTCACCGATAAGATCAGCGTAAAACTTCTGCTCTTCCGAACTGACCTGTCGTGTATGAACAACTCTGATCGGTGGTAGTTGCATCGCTTGCGCTCCTGATTGCATTGGCAACTTTCAGTGCCGTGTCGAAGCGCAAGTCTTGGCCATTCATCACGCGATAATACGTGCTGTCTGGGATACCGGCCTGAAGGAAGGCTTGCTTGAGCCTGATGTGTTGGCTATCGGCAAGCACTTCCAACTGGTCGATGTATGATATGAGTTTCATGCTGCGCCTCCGCAGTTGGTTTACTGCAAAGGCGCAGGCATGACAAGTTACTACTTCTCGGTTGGTTCAACCGGCTTCTCGGGCTTGCTGTCTGCCCACTGCACCGACTTAATCTCGAACGAAATTTCGTTCTTTGCCTTGGGGAAATACACGTAACCATCAGTTGACATGTATTCATAATCGACAGCACGAGCGTCCTCTATCATGCAACGCACGATGCTTAGGTTCATGTCATTCAAGGGCAACATGTAGTTGTCCCATCCGCACTTAACCAGGATGACGTAGCGATTCTCGTAAGTCATTGTATTCTCCTCCGAATGTGTGGTTTGGGTAGGGGGTTAATCTGCAGGCAACCAAAGAACTCGACCGTTGATTTTCAACGGGGTGACGAAGGCAATCTGTGCCTTGTGTTCGAGCAGAGTTAGCTCGGGCATCACGCTTTCTCCATCGCCATCCGTGCCAAGGATTAACCCCTTGCCAGCGAGAGGCTGAGGATAATGACGGTGCATGAAGAAGGCAGTCTCTTCCTTAAACAAGCCTTCGTCATCAACGTAGATGGTGTCGCCACTGCTAAGGCCGACAGGCGCAAACAGATCGCAGCCAATAAGCTTGCTGATCTGCCGCCAGTTGCCGTCGTATTCAACCTCCGTCACCTCTCTGGCAGACGGATCAATCAAGATAGCTTTCATTTGTTTCTCTCCCTTCCAGTGTAGATGCGGAACTGGCCAACCACGTTGCCGTTCCAATCGTAGCATTTGCCCTGGTCAACGCCTGCTTCGATACGTTCTGCTACCTGACGCATGATGCGTGGCAACTCGTATAGGTAGTTTGCGAACGCGTCATTGCCGCACTCCACCTCGAGCTTAAACTTCTGGCTCATGATCTGCTCCAGTTACAGGCAGCGGTTAACAACATCGAGGCTACGCTCGAGCTGATCGCGCAACTTGTTCGACAAGTTATAGATGGCGGACGGCAGCATCTGCTGAATGTTGACGTGCAACATCAAAGCATCTGCAATTTGTAGCGCCTCTTTCACTTGATCTTGGATGGCTAGGAGTTTCTCAATCTCCTCGCGCTCAATGTTCTCGTAGACATCGGCAAGCCAAGCGTCCTCCTGGGACTGCCGCTCGAATGCCTCGAGCTCTAGTGCTTTCATTCTCCCCATCACTTCCTCCCTGAAAGTATGCTGATCCAAGCGTAAGCAAACGCAACGACTAGGGTGCCTTCGACCATGATGTAGTAAGCAGTGCTCATGATGTTTTCTCCTCAGAGCGCCGCAGGCGGGGCGGCGAGTTATGTCCAGGCTCCAGGTTCTGGCTTGGACTTTGCTAAGTTGCTTATGGCAGACTCGATGCACTGACGAATGTATCCAGAGAATTCAGTTTGATCATCGGCTTCAAGCGCATCGAGTGCGTCACGTAACAGATCGACAGTGGTATCAACGACGCGACGGTGCTTGGCACGAGCAGTGACTAAAGCGTGGTCGCTTGCTGCTAATGAAGCGTTGAGTTTCATCTGATGGTTAAGAGACAATAGTTGAGTCATGATGTTTCTCCTGGTGCAAAAAAAGGGGAGAGCCGAAGCCCTCCCCGTGGGTGTCAGGCGGCCTCCTCCGAAGCCACCTCAACACCGCCACCGCGTGTCATCTCACCGTCGATGCCGTAGCGCTTGGCAGCATCGAGTGCCGCGCTCTGAAACCGACGTTCTGCCTGAGGCTTGATGGTCGGAGTGACGAAGCGTTCGTCAGTGTGTTGCTCGTAGCGGTATGTTGCAGCTTCAAGCACTTGCTCGAGGTGGGCGATCTGCGTCTCGATCCGCTGGGCCCACTCGATTGCGCGGGTCAACTGAACCTCGGAAAGCTCGTCACCCCGGTGCGACTTGGCTGCCAGGCGAACCTTGGCAACAGCCTCATCGTGGCTGGTCTTGCTGGTCTGAAGCGTCATTGCGGCGGCGTAGCAGATGCCGTTGAGGATGCGCTTCTGTGCGTAACCGAGCTTGTTACGACGAACGATTTGTCCTTCCTTCGTCTGATACTCTTCAATCTCAGTCATAAACTCCGCAATGGTGTTGATCGCCTTGGACATGGCAGCAACTGAAGTCATGGTAGTTCTCCGTGTGACCACCGGGGACCGCCCCCGGCGTAGCACCCCGTAGCAGGGCGTTCGTGGTTCTGGCTCAAGGGTGACGCCTTGGCGGCACCCCCGAAGGGGGTTCCCTTGAGACAGGTTCCGAACCCGTGCAAGAAGGGTGCTGCCGGTGCGGTTCCTGTGGGCACATGGAACTGCCAGCAAACAATGGTTGCCCATGTTCAAGGCGGTCTGCACCAGCCTGTCTGTTCTATATCTGTGTTGATTGTCAGTCTTGGAAACCGACGTTTATCAGGATCACTGCGATACGAGTTGTTCGGCCTGTCGAAGCATGATGCTATTCGCTTTGCGGCATCATGCTCTCGGCCTCACTGGCGCATCACTCGGGACGTCTAAGGGTGTCACATCCGGTCCCTGCGTCAAGGAAACCGCGTTGCGGTGTCGCCTTGCGACATCCCTGACACAGGGCTGCGGCTGTGAAACCCGACGCCACCGTGTGATTAGCGCACGGGTAGCATGGAGATTGGTCATGAACATCTATTACATCAGCCTTCGCAATCAACACGTCCGGCAGGCTGCAAAGGAAGAGCTGATCGATGAGCTGGGTGATTGGTGGCAGCTGCATTTCTCTGCGAATGAGATTCGGGACCCAGCATGGTGCGCTCGCCAAATCCCTCGGATCAAGAAGGAGATCGCAGCCAATCGCAAAAACACAAGAGCGGAACTTGACGAGAATGTTCGGGGAATGACTCCGGGAGATTATGCCGAAGCGTCTTCCATGCTGATATGGCAACTGGAGGAAGAGGGCGCATAGCCCTCTCCCTTTGAGTGGCGCGTGTCACTATCAGTTTCGTGCATTGACAGGTGTTTTGGAAGGGGTCACATAAGGGTCGCGCGCGCAGCAGTAACAATCACAAGAGAACTCCCATGGGTAATGTGCCTTACGTTGCTGAAACACCCAACGGTCCGCTGACAGACCTCCAGGACAGGTTTGTCGATGCGTATGTGACCAATGGTGGGCGTATAGAAGCAGCTGCAATTGAGGCGGGTTACTCGCAGGACTCTGCACGAACACTGGGTTCGAGATTGCTCAAGCAAGACAAAGTGTTGTCCGAGATATACAGGCGGACCATGGGTCGTGTAGCAGTGGTCGCTCCAAGGGCATTGGATGTAGTTGAGCGGCTGGCAGAAAGCTCACGTAGTGACAAGGTTCGCCTTGAAGCGGCTGTAGATTTGCTCAATCGTGCGGGCTTGAGGGCTCCTGACCGCGTAGACCATCGTGTTTCCGGCGAGATCTCGGTGCAAATTGACCTTAGTTGAGGGGGTGGGGGTCCAAAAACGGGGCTGGTGGTATGGCAAGTGGTCCTCGGTATGTATTTTTCCCCGAAAACCTTCGAGCACCTGCTCTGATATTTTTTTCCCCTCTGAATCTTTCGATGTTGTTTTTGGTGAGAGGAGACTGTGATGCCTAAGGTTGGTGGTAAGATGTTTGGTTATGGTGGTGCTGGTATGGCTGCTGCCAAGAAGGAAGCTGCCAAGACTGGTAAGCCGATGAAGATGACAAAGGCTGCTGCCAAGCCGATGGCTAAGGGCAAGAAGTAAGGTGGCCAAGGCTCCCTCTCGTGTGAACGAGGCTGGTAACTACACCAAGCCTGGAATGCGAAAGTCTTTGTTCGAAGCGATCAAGGCTGGAGGCAAGGGAGGGAAGCCCGGTCAGTGGAGTGCTCGTAAGGCACAGATGCTGGCCAAGGACTACAAGGCTAAGGGCGGGGGCTATCGAGACTGATGAAGAAGCCCCAGAAGTCACTGGCCAAGTGGACCAAGGAAGATTGGCGCACCAAGTCTGGCAAGCCTTCGACTCAAGGGAAGGATGCTACTGGTGAGCGTTACCTTCCTGCCAAGGCGATCAAGGCATTGTCTGCCAGTGAGTATGCGGCGACGACAAAGGCCAAGCGCGAGGGATCGAAGGCTGGCAAGCAGTTCGTTAAGCAGCCTGCCTCGGTAGCCAAAAAGACAAGGAAGTTCCGATGAGGAAGGAACATAAGAACCCTGCTGGCGGCCTGACCGCTGCTGGCCGCTCCTTCTTCAAGCGCACTACGGGTGCGAACCTGAAGGCCCCGGTCAAGGGTGCTGCCGATACGCCCGAGAAGATGCGGCGCAAAGGTAGCTTCCTTGTTCGCATGGGTAGTGGTGCTGGCCCGCTCAAGGATGAGAAGGGTAGGCCTACCCGATTAAAGCTGTCTCTGGTGGCCTGGGGGCATAGCGGTGACAAGGCAAGTGCGGTGGCCAAGGGCAGATCACTGCTGGCCCGATACAAGGCCGCCAAGGAGCGCAAGAAGGACTAGTCCATTGAGACTAGCTTTGCGCGAGGTGTAGCGGTGCGATAAGGAGATTATCATGTCGATTAGCTATAACGAAGCTTGGGTGCCTCAGGGTGCTGTTGCAGTCACGCCGTCTGATTCGACGTTGATTAACTGCGTTGCTCTCTATGTTGGTACTACTGGTAGCGTGGTGATCGACACGATTGCTGACACCAACGTGACGTTTGCCAACGTGCCGAGTGGTACCACCCTTTGGATTAAGGCAACTCGCGTGAAGGCTGCCAGCACTGCTACTAACATTGTGGCGCTGTCCTAATGACTTTTGGTGGAGGCATTCTGTTACCTCAGAGGTATACTAACAATACCACTGGGCCTGGATCGCTCCATTTGGATTTTTTACTTGGTGCGCCGCTGGATAGCCGCATCACGTTTACCCGCGCTGGTCCAGGGCTTGCCACGTTTGTGAATAGCAGTGGGGTGCTTGAGACGGCAGCGATTAATACTCCGCGCTTCGACCATGATCCTATCACGCGGGCCCCGCTTGGCCTGCTGATTGAGTCGCAGCGGACTAACAGCATCCGTAACAGCACTGGGATTGGATCGGTATCGGGCAACCCAGGAACTTTGCCTACAAATTGGACAGCGGCCACTACGGCTTCTGGCATAACGCGAGAGATTATCGGCACGGGAACGGAAGATGGCGTCCCCTACATCGACATAAGATACTCTGGAACTCCAACCTTAGCCATTCCAATAAATATTGCATTTGAAGCGGCAAATTTTATTACAGCAGCAAGCGGTCAAACGTGGACTCAGAGTCTCTATGTAACATTGCAAGCTGGTTCGTTTGCTGGAACGCAAACAACCTTAAGCATATTGGGTACTGACGGCACAAGTGGACTCGAAAGTTTTGGAAGTACAAACATCACAAGCACTCCTGCAAATCTTGTGGCATCTCGGCTGTTTCTTACGGCAACGCTTGCCAATGCCTCGACGACCAACGTGCAGCCACGCCTGCGTATTTCTACAACAATTTCGGTGCCATTTGATATTACTCTCCGCATTGGCCTATCGCAGATAGAACTGGGCGCGTTTGCTACTAGCGTTATTCCTACTACAACAGCACAAGTTACCCGCGTAGCCGATGCGGCGGTAATGACTGGTACGAACTTTTCGTCTTGGTACAATCAAACCGAAGGCACGATTGTCTGGAATGCAGATACATTTTCAACTGCTGCGGCAAATGGTGTTGTTAACATAAACAACAATTCGGCGGCAAACCGTATCTATGGTTATTTTTCGTCCACTAACGCGCTTGGTATTGTTACGGTAAGTGGCTCTGAACTAGTATCTTTTAACAGCGGCACTCTTTCAGGCGGCCCGTCAGGAACAACAGCGTTTGCCTACGCTCTAAACAATTTTGCACAAGCTACTAGAGGTGTGCTTCAAACGCCAGACGACGCTGGGTTGCTGCCTACTGTTTCACAAATGAACATTGGAACGTCCCACGCATCTATTCAAAACCTCAATGGTCATATCCGCACTATCACTTACTACCCTGTCCGTCTGACTAACGCAGAGTTGCAGGCGCTTTCATCTTCATCATGATCGATCAGGCATAAGTTATGGCGTTCACAGGGGAACTGACTATTGCGGATCGCATTCGCCTTCGCGCGATTGTCCGCAAGGTGCATCTCTCGCACTATCCGCAGCACATGCTGGATAACTACGAGTGTGATAAGTTGATCGACGCCTGGGGGCCCGAGGTTGCTGGCAACATTGTCAAGGCAGCCTTGGACAAAGGGCTTGTTGCGTGAGTCTCAAATACAAGCCGGGTGGTGATACACTCAAGGCTTTTATGAAGGACGACCATTTTTTCCGTGGCCTGCGTGGTCCGGTAGGAAGTGGCAAGTCTGCCTGCTGCGCTATTGAAATGTTCCGCCGCGCTCTTGCTCAAGAACCTAACGAGCAGGGTATCCGCCGCACAAGGTGGGCTGTGGTGCGTAACACCAATCCGCAGCTGCGAACCACAACGATTAAGACTTGGCTGGATTGGTTCCCGGAAAACATTTGGGGCAAGATGCTGTGGCATCCGCCACCCTATACCCATCATATCAAGAAGGGCGATCTTGATATGGAGGTTATCTTCTTGGCTCTCGATAGGCCAGAAGATGTAAAGAAGTTGCTCTCGCTCGAGCTTACCGGCGTGTGGATCAATGAGGCGCGCGAGGTTCCCAAGCAGATTGTTGATGCCTGCACCATGCGCGTTGGCCGCTTTCCCTCGATGAAGGATGGCGGGCCTACGTGGTATGGCGTCATTGCCGATACAAACGCGCCTGACGAAGATCACTGGTGGCCAATCATGGCGGGCGAGGCTCCCATCCCTGACCATATTGGTAGGGAAGAATCCCTCATGCTTATCAAGCCGGATACCTGGGCGTTCTTTACGCAGCCCGGTGGTATGGTTGCTAACGTGGATCACGAAGGCGTGGTCACTGACTATCAGCTGAATCCGAAGGCAGAGAATCTTAAAAATCTTACGCCCAACTATTATCCTTCAATCATTACCGGCAAAACCAAAAGCTGGATTGATGTCTACGTCTTGAATAGGCTGGGCAGCCTGACCGATGGCAAGGCAATCTATCAGATGTTTGATGAGGTTGCCCATGTATCCAAGGAGCCAATCCTTTCAACGCCGGGTGTGCCTATCATCATAGGCCTCGACTTTGGTCTTACGCCCGCTGCCGCCTTTTGCCAGAACGTCCGAGGGCGTTGGTTTGTGCTGCATGAGTTGGTTGCCCAAGACATGGGCATTGTTCGCTTTGCCGAGATACTCCGCATAGAGATGGCGCAGCGATTCCCCGGCGCTCAGTTCGTAATCTATGGCGACCCTGCTGGCGACTATCGAGCTCAGACTGACGAACGCACACCGTTCCAGATTCTAAGGCAAGCTGGACTCAAGGCCTACATTGCCCCAACAAACGATCCGTCTCTTCGAATCGAAGCAGTAAGTAACCCCCTGAATCGCATGGTTGATGGTCAGCCTGGATTCATGATCGACCAGAGATGCGTCAATCTTATCAAGGGTTTCCGTGGTGGCTACCAGTATCGACGCCTTCAAGTTTCTGGCGGCAATCGCTATGAGGACAAGCCTGACAAAAACAAATACAGTCACATCCATGACGCGCTGCAATATGCCCTGTGTGGGGGTGGCGAATCTCGAACACTGACCGTTGGTAGGGGCGATACCAAGCCTGTAGTGGCTCGAGCAATGTTCGATGTGTTCCGTAGGCAGCCTTCGGTACGTCGATCCGTTTTTTAGTCCATTGCTATATTGCGATCAGTTTACCCAATAGGATGGCAAGGAGCTTCTGGTATGTGCATGAAAACCCCCAAGCCTCCAGTTCCGACTGCTGAAGAAAGGGCAATGGAACAGGATGCTAAGATTCAGCGCGAATCTATGGCTGCTGAACGCCGCCGCGCTCTTTCTGAAGCCAAAGAGAGCCGACTCGAATCTGAGCTTTCTCGTTTTCGTGGCTCTGGTATGCGCTCACTTATTTCTGGTCGCCGTGGTGGTCAGGGCTTCCTCCGCTCCATGCTAGGCTCTTAAACTATGCCGGTAATTCCGACTCCGATTGTTCCGGTCACAGCTAGCGCTGGGCTACTTGGCAAACTGCAAGCTCGATATGCTCGGGCCAAGCAACTGCGTGAGCCGTGGATTTCGGAGTATGAAGAATGCTACGAGTATGCGCTGCCTAGCCGTGAAAGCTTCTATGCTCAGGCTGCTGGTCAAAGCCGCACCGACAAGATTTTTGATGAGACTGCGGTGGTGGGTGTGCAAGAGTTTGCATCTCGCCTTCAGGCTGGTCTGATCCCTAACTATGCACGGTGGGCAGAGCTTGTGTCTGGCAGCGAGGTGCCGGAAGATGATCGCTCTGAAGTGAACGAGGCGCTCGAGGCCGTCACTGAATATGTGTTCGAAGTAATCCAGAACAGCAACTTTGCTCAAGAAGCAAACGAGACGCTGCTCGACATTGCCCTTGGCACTGCTTGCATGAGGATTGATGAGGGCGATGCCCTTAATCCTGTGATGTTTACTGCTGTGCCCTTGCCTCAATTGGCATTGGACGTTGGGCCCGACGACAAGCTCGACACGATCTTCCGTGAGCGTTCTATCCGCACTTCGAACATTAAGATTGCTTACCCGAAGGCTGTCCTGCCTGCCGATCTTGAGCGTGAGTTGGCAGCTGGCGTGGACAATTTTGAGTCTCTAGTTGAGTGCGTGTACCGTGATTGGTCGGCTCCCGGTGAGGAAGTGAACATGCTTGCCGTGTTCCTTCCTCAGCGGAACCACATGCTCTTCACGGAAACCTATAAAGGTATTGGTTCCAATCCCTATGTTGCGTTCCGTTGGTCTAAAGCTGCTGGTGAAGTTTGGGGCCGTGGCCCTCTTCTGTCTGCTATGCCTGCTGTAAAGACCACTAACCTTGTGGTGCAGATGATTCTCGAGAATGCCCAGATGGCAATCTCGGGTATCTACACCGCAGAAGATGACGGCGTAGTGAACCCCGCAACGATTCGGCTTGTGCCTGGAACAATCATTCCCGTTGCTCCGGGTAGCTCTGGCCTGCGCGCCGTTGGTAGTGCCGGTAACTTTGATGTGGCTCAGTTGGTGCTTTCCGACATGCGCCTCAACATCAAGAAGGCGCTCTACAACGAGATGCTTGGCAATCCGAACACAACGCCAATGTCTGCAACCGAGGTGGCGCAGCGTATGGCTGACTTGTCACGGCAGATTGGCAGCGCCTTTGGTCGTTTGCAGGCAGAGTTTGTAAACCCCGTGCTTCGCCGGGTGGTATACATCCTCAAGAAGCAGGGTCGCATCTCTATCCCGGTCATCAATGGCCGTGAAGTGAAGGTGCGCTCGACAAGTCCGCTTGCTCAGGCGCAGGCATTCGAAGATATTAATGCCATCAACCGATTCCTTGAAATGGTACAGGGCCGCTTCGGTCCGCAGATGGTCAACCTATACGTAAAGGGCGACGAGACTACCAAGTATCTGGCTGCCAAGTTTGGTGTGCCAGAGAGACTGATCCGCGATGAGGCGGAACGGGAACAACTTGTTGGTCAGATAGCGCAAATGGGGCAGAATGGCATCGACACAAGCCAAATTACTGGGGCCTGACGGCCTCGTTCGAGCTCCCGTTGAGGAGCGTAAGCTAAACGAACTGGCAGCTTCGACCTTCAGTAGCAATGGGGGTCGAGAGTTCTTGGCTTACTTGCGCTCGATCACTATTGAGGCAGTTGCCGGTCCACACATTGGATCAGATGAGTTACGGCACCGAGAAGGTATGCGCTATCTCGTGGCTATTATTGAACAGCGCATAAACAAGGGGAAGCAAAATGGCTGAGATGACAGAAGGTAACACTGGCGAAACTGGCGGCGCACCCATTGAGAGTGCAGCGCCCGCTGAAGAGTCCCGTCCTGAGTGGCTGCCTGAGAAGTTTTGGGTTGAGGGCAAGCCTGCCTACGATAAGCTGGCTCAATCCTACGGTGAGCTTGAAAAGATGCGCGGCAATCTACGCGAGAAGCTCGTTGAGGAATTGACGACTGAGCGCCTAGCTGCGCGGCCTGAGGCACCCGATGCCTATAAGTTGCCGCAACATGAGAAGCTCGACCAGGAGCAGCTTGAGACTTCGGGCGTTGTCCAGTGGTGGCGGCAGTTCGCTCACGATCAGGGCTACAATCAGGAACAGTTTGAGACTGCCATCAATACCTACGCCGATCTACAGGTGAAGGAGATTGAGGAAAGTTATCAGCGCGAGTTCCAAAAGCTCGGAGAAAGCGCGACCGCTCGCATTGAGGCGGTGCAGCTGTGGGCCAACAACTACTTCAACGAAGAAGAGCAAGTTGCAATTTCTGCTGCTTGCACCAGCGCTGCCGGTGTGGCCGCAATGGAAAAGCTAATGTCTGCCCTTAAGGGTTCAGGCGTGGTTGACAATGCCATGTTTGAAAAGAAGCCGGAACCTACCCGTGCAGAGATAGAGAAGATGATGCAGGATCGCCGCTACTGGCACCCGGCTGATCGTGATCCTGCGTTTGTTCGTCAGGTGGAAGAGTTCTTCGCTAAGACCTTCCGCTAATGCGCGTCCGCTTTATGGAGGAACGGGACATTCCCGTTGTCGTTACGCTTGGCAGCTTAATGCACCGTGAAGCGCCTGAGTATGCTGACTTTCAGTTTGATGAGGACAAGCTCGAGCGCCTTGCTTGGGTTTGTCTCTCTGAAAGGGATTGGTCAACAATCGTTGCGGAGACTGAGGTAAACGGCGAGATTCGAATTGTCGGATTTCTTGTGGCTGCCGCAGTGGAAACCTTCTTTGGGCCTGATCGATTCACTGAGGACTTGGCATTCTATGTGATGCCAGGATTCCGAGGCACATCAGCCGCTATCAAAATGCTAACATTGCTTGAAGTTTGGTCGAATGCCGTTGGCACAAAACGTGTGCGGATTGGCGTAACCACCGGAATCAATGGCGATGTGGCAGGACGGTTTCTGCTACGCATGGGTTACGTCGATAGTGGTGCCCTTTACTCTAAAGGAATTAGTCCATTGCCGGCTTAATGTATTTGCAAGAGATGACAGGCAGGCCCGCAAGGTCTGGCTATGGAGCCCGCCAGGACAACTCCTTTCGCATCGTTTGCGGATAACCGGCAAAAACCAGTTTTTCGCAAGCCTGAATGAAGGGATTAAACAATGGCAATCGATATTAATGACGCCTTTGTAAAGCAGTTCGAGAGCGAAGTGCACATGGCGTATCAGCGTATGGGCTCCAAGCTCCGCAATACCATTCGCTATAAGGGCAATGTTCGCGGTTCCAGCACCACCTTCCAAAAGGTTGGCAAAGGTACCGCCGGCACGAAGTCGCGTCACGGCAACGTGCCGGTGATGACTATCGATCACACCCCGGTTGAGTGCACCATGGCCGACTTCTATGCTGCCGATTACATCGACAAGCTGGACGAACTGAAGATCAACCATGACGAACGCATGGTTGTTACGCAGTCTGCCGCTGCTGCTATGGGCCGCAAGACGGACGAACTCATCGTTACCGCCCTGGATTCGACCAGCAACACCATCACCGAAGGTGGTACCGCCGTGCTGACGCAGACCAAGATCAACACGGTGTTTGATTACTTCGGTAACAACGATGTGCCGGATGATGGCGAACGCTACTTTGTGGTTTCACCAAGCGGTTGGACTAATCTGCTCGGCATCACTGCTTTCTCGAGCGCCGACTTTGTTGGTCCCGACGAACTGCCGTACAAGGGCGGCATGGTAGCCAAGCGCTGGATGGGCTTCATGTGGATGGTGTTCTCCGGTCTGCCGATTGCTTCGAGCATTCGCAAGAACTTTGCCTATCACCGTTCGGCTATTGGTATGGGCGCTGGTTCGGAAGTGCAGACCGAAATGAACTACGTGCCGGAAAAGGCCGCCCACCTTGCAACCTCAATGATGTCGCAGGGTGCTGTGCTAATTGATGGCACTGGTGTGTACGAAGTTCAGGCCTACGACGCTTAAGGAGCAAAGAAAATGGCTTTCACTCCCGCAACTTTGATTAAGCTGGCTGGTGCTGAACCGGCTCTGCATATCTACACAAACTCCGATGCAATCGCTACGATTGTGGCTTCGGGTTACTTCAACACGGTGACCAACAACCTTAAGCAGAATGATGTTATTCTGGTTGTGGGTTCGACGGGCGGCACTCGTACGGTTGACGTTGTTTGCGTTACGAGCGCGACTGGCGCGGCGACCGTTACGACGACCGCTCTGGAAGGCGTCACCACCTCGTAAGCAACAGGGAGAGGTTCTCCCCCCTGACCTCTCCCGGGCCAGCCTTGTCTTGTGCAGGGCTGGCCCTTTCTCTAGGAGCGCACCGTGGCAGTTACCGACATTGATATTTGCTCTCGCGCCCTGGTGCTGATCGGTGCTGCACCCATCACATCCTTTGCGGATGGCACGACTGAGAGCACGGTGGCTGCCAACCTATATGAAGATACGGTGCGCGATCTTTTGTCCCGTTTCCGTTGGCGCTTTGCCTCTGGTCAGGCGCAACTGTCTCGCCGCGTAGATGAGCCGGAATCCAAATGGGATGCGGCTTACAATCTTCCAGCCGATCTGCTGCTGCTGCATGATGTGACCATCAACGACAATCAGATTGATTATGATCGCTACCAGAATCTGGTCTATTGCGATGCGACAACTGAGGATGTGGTGGTTGCTGACTACACGTTCCAAGCGGAAGAGGACCTATGGCCTCCCTACTTTGTGACGCTAGTCGAACTGCAGCTTGCCTCGATCTTCGCCTACTCGGTGGCCAACCAGATTAATACGGCTGACTTCATGGAGAAAAAGGCTTTGCGGCAGATGGCTCTGGCGCGCAACATTGATAGCACGGCACAGACTTCGCGCCGCTTTGATCTTAGCCGATTTGACAAGGCGCGTAGGACGATTCGCTAATGCCCACTATCAAGCAAGTCCAAACCAACTTCTCATCGGGGGAGGTTGATCCGCTGCTGCGTATGCGTGTGGACACTGGCGCATACCAGAACGGCGCAGCGACTTTGCGTAACTGCTCACTGCTTAACACTGGCGGCGTAAGCAGGCGGGCGGGCACCCGCTACCTTGCTACCCTGCCTACCGATAGCAGGCTTTTGCCGTTCGAGTTCTCTTCGTCGGAGCGCTACGTGTTTGCTCTGAGCAATGCCCGCCTCGATGTGTTCAGCACTTCGGGCACACTGCTAACTACAATTACCAGTGGCGTTCCGTGGACAGGCGCACAGCTTCGGCAGATTAGCTACACCCAAGCGGCGGACGTAATGATCTTGTGTCATCCATCTTGGGCACCGCGTGTGGTGCGTCGGACGGGTGCATCCAGCTTTACGATCAGCGCATTTGCGTTTGATACCAGCCTAGACGGTAACAAGATTTATCAGCCCTATTACAAATTTGCCGATGACACTGTGACGATCAGCGTCAACGCCGTGTCGGGCACAGGCAGGACTATTACTGCATCAAGTTCCGTATTCACATCTGCCTATGTGGGCACGATTGTGCGCTGGAAAGATGTTGAGATTCTCATCACCGCATACACAAACGGCACGACTTTGGTTGGCAACATCAAGGGAACGCTTGAGGGCTCTCTCGATATTAACCCGCTTCGCACTGAGCATACGAGTGACGTTGTTGAAGTGACTCATGCCTTGCACGGCTTTGCCACCGGGCAGAGCGTGACGATTAGCGGTGCTAATGGTTTTGCTGGGGTTAGCTTTGCTCAGATTAATGGCACTTTTTCAATCACTGTGATTGACGATAATCGCTATAGTTACTCGACCGGACATAACGCAAACGCATCAGAAGATGGCGGTGGTCCTTCGGTCAAGTTCACAAGCAGCACAACGTCAACCCGAGATTGGTCTGAGCAGACTTACTCTGCGGTCAATGGTTATCCTGGAGCAGTTGCTTTCCACGAGAACCGCCTTTGGTTTGGTGGTAGCAGCGCCGTGCCTGATGGTTTGTGGGCTTCCAAGATTGGCCTGTTCTTCAACTTCGATGTGGGCGAAGGCCTCGATGATGAGAGCATTCAGATCACCATTGGTAGTGAGGACATTTCGAACGTAAAGCACATCGTATCGAACCGCGACTTGCAGATTTTTACAGCAAGCGGCGAGTTCTTTGTGCCGCGCTCAAGCACTCAAACAGTTACGCCCACTGCCATTCGAATATCAAGGCAGACACCGTTTGGCTCGAGCGATGTTACTCCGCTTCCATTTGACGGGGCCACCCTGTTTGTGCAGGGCTCAGGCAAATCCGTACGTGAGTTTGTGTATAACGATGCTGTAAATGGTTACGCATCAACCGACATTACCTTGCTATCTAGCCATCTCATCAACAGTCCCATTGATATGGCAGTGCTCTTTGGCTCGACCGTGAGAGGCGAACAGTATGCCCTGGTTGTGAACAACGATGGCACAATGGCAGTGTTTAACTCAGCGCGATCAGAGAACGTGGCAGGATGGACCACGTGGGAGTTTGGAACCAAGGCAATCAATCTGTTCCGCTCGGTGTGCACTTTGGGCGAATTGGTATTTGTCGCGGTGCAGCGCAACCTGACATACACGCTCGAGTTGCTTTCTGATGCCGAGGCTTTGACGGTTGATAGTGCAATAAGCCTGACTGGATCGGCAAGCACGACCTGGACGCTGGGTGTTTACTATGCCAACATGGAAGTCGATGTTGTTTCAAGCAACATGTATCTTGGCAAATTTACGGCAAACGGTTCTGGCGTTATCACGCTTCCCAATGCAGTGACGAAGGTGATTGCAGGCTTCACCTATCCGGTAGAAATTACCACGTTACCCGTGCACTTGCAGCTTCCTACCGGCTCACTGCTGGGTATGCCTAAACGAATCAACCGTGTGCTTGTTGGCTTGAATAGCACCCTGTCTTGCGTAGTTTCGAACAATCGTCTGCTTCTGCGTCAGGTGACGGATGACTTGTCTGTTGCGCCCGCCCTCTTTACCGGGATCAAGGAGTTCTTTTTGCTTGGTTACAATCGAGAGGCGAAGGTAACGATTACGCAGGATGAGCCCCTGCCACTGAGGGTGCTAGGGATGAACATGGAGGTGTCTTTCTAATGTGCGTTTCAGCAGCCGTTGCTGTTGCGACTTTAGTTGCAGCAGGCACTAGTACCGCCGCTTCTATTGGTGCCGCCAATGCAAATAAACGTGCGCAACAAAACATGCTTGATGAGCAGCAAAAGCAACTTAAGGAAGAGCGTGAGATTGCCCGCCTGCAGGCGCAGGAAACTGAGATTGAGCGTCTTAATGACTTTCGCAGACAGAGAGCCAGCAACGCCGCTGCCTTGGCTGCATCGGGTGTGCGTGAGAACATCAGCTTTCTCCAGGGCGTAATGCCTGCGGAGGAGCGAGCTCTGCGTTTAGACATTGGCAACATTCGTATGGGTGACATTGCTGGCCAGAATCGCATTGCTTCACAGATTCGAGTCAATCGTTTCTCGCGTGATGTAGCTGGGTTTAATGCCACGATGCAAAAAGTTGGAGCAGTTGCCAGCTTCGTTGGAACTGCCGCTTCGGTTGGCAAAGAATACCAAAAAACCAAAGGCGGCTAACGTATGGCTATTGAACCTTTTCGTCGTCGCATTGGCATTACCAGCCCTGGCAGTCTGCTGTCTGGTAACGCTCCGCAGATTGCTGACGTTGGTCCATCAATTTCTCGTGCAGCTGGTCAGATATTTGAAGCTTACCAACCTGAACTGCGCGCAAAGGCTGTAAAGAAAGGCCAGATTGCTGCAGGCCAGGCGGAAATTAAACGCGACGAGAAAGGTCGTGCGCTTCCTATCGAGACGCCCAAAGATGTTGGCTTGCTGTATCAACAGGCGTTTGAGGAAGTGGCACAGGCGCGTTATGTTTCCAACGTCTCGCTGGACTTCCAGTCAAAGCTTGATGCCGAAATTGAAGCCATGCGTAAAGGTGACAATGGCAAGAAGCTAGATGCCGAGTCTTATCGCGCCTTTGTTAGCGGCACCCTCGAAGGTATGCTCGAGGTTGTTGATCCTAGTGTTCGCCCACTACTTGAGCAAACGCTTGGCCGTGAAGCGCAGGAGCGCACTCGTGCTGTCTACGGCGAAGCTGGTCAACGTGCACGACAGGATTTGATAAGCGCGTTGAACAACGACTATGCTCGGCTTACTAAGCTGGTGGCTGATGCGTCTAGCAAAGGCGATATAGCCCAGGTAGCTAATTACCAAGCTCAAATGAAAACTCTAACTGATAAGGCAATAAAGGCAGGCACTATTGGAGAAAAGTTTGCAGGGTCAATGGAGGAGGATCAAAAGGTCGAATATGCAGAAGCAGTTAACAACGCAATCAGTATGCGTACCGTTAACGAGGCGACTCCCCTTATCCTCGGCCTTTCAGGTGATGAACTGCAAATAGTTGAACAGCGGCTAGATAATGTCAGCTCAGGAGGAAGCCTACGTAAAGAGCTTCCCATCTTTGCAACTGAAAAGCTTTATGGGTTGAGCGATTTTGCCAAGAACATCGTTCGCGGGATTGCCACTGATCGCAGGCGAAAACTTGCCGAAGAAGCAGCAGAGGCTCGGGCTTTTGCAGCACAGGAAAGACAAACTAACAGACTGATTGCTGCGGAAAATGCAACGCGCAATTTGATCAATGGCCTTTTATCAAACGGCCTTGGCGGCGGTTGGGATGCGGAAGCAAGAGGCGTAATGGATAAGGATTTTAATAAGTTAATTAATCTTGCTGCGCTGAATACGCCCGAAGAGCGTCAGAAAGCATTGCAGTTTATTAGCATCCGTCAGTATGTGCCTGGTCCACTAGTCAACTTTATGGCCAATGGGATTCGTTCTGGCGACCCCTTTGCAGCCCTTGAGTTCTACAACAACATTAAGATTGTAAATGTAGGTGGCGCAAACGTGGGGGACATGCTGCTTGAAAAAGTAGACCCGCGAAGCCGTGCCCTTTTGACCGCTGCTAGTGATCTTATGGCGGCTGGACAACCACCTGCAATTGCTGCTGCATATGTTGAACGGATGCGCTCTGGCAATGCCTTTACTCCTACAGATGCAGTAAGCGCCTTCAACAACATTGAAGGGGATGGCAAGCCTGGCACTTACTCTACTCAGAGAGACAAGCTTATTAAGCGGGCATACGGTATTCCTGAACGTAATCCTGTACCGGCCGCATTGGCAAAGCGCGTTGACGTAAGCTATGCTGCTAGCCTTGACGTGTATAACCGCGATCCTGCAATTGCTTTGGAAAAGGCAATTACGCAGAACAAATCAGTGTACACTATGTCGCCCATTTTCTCTGAGGGGCTTGGTCCTAGCGCGCTGACTCGTTCTTATCGCATTACCGATCTTGGTGCATTTTTTGGCGCGGCTAAAGAGAATGGGAAATCATTGGTGCCTCCTGTTAAAGGCACTGACGGCAAGCTACGCAATCATGTGATTGGGAAAAACGGCACTATCAAGTTGACCCCCCTTGATGAAAGCGCTGGCGGTATTGGCCGTTATCGTGTGGATTTGTTTGATCCTCAGAATCCCAGTGCATTTATTGACAACTTTGAAATTGACCTTGGCCTCGAGCTTAGCAAGTGGGCGAAGGGGCAGCCTGCTGTGCAAGCGCCTAATCCTATTGAGCAGGCAAGACTGAATAGGACGAGCATCGAACGTCGGCAGGGCGCGGCAATGACAAACCCCTCTGTTGCAGCTAGCATGACCGGAAGCGGCGCACCGTAAGGAACAAAGATGGAAGTCAGCACCAAACGCTCAAATCGGTATCGCCTTCTTGAGCAGAACAAAGATGTGCAGTCTGGGGAGCAGAACTTCTTCTCTCGCCTAGCGGATGGATACGCCATTGGCGCATACGGGCAGATGGTGGATGCTGGCGAACGCTTCATGGCGGCTGGCGAACGCACCCCCGGCTATGATCCACTCGACCATGTGCCAAAGGGCTATGAGCAATATGCTGACAGCTTTATGTTTGCGCGCAATCAGAATGAGGTCGATGTAATCACCGGCAACATTCAGGAGAACCTGGACATTCGCCAACGTCAGAGCGAACTGAGTTTGTCGCAGAACCTAGTGACTGGCTTGATTGCTGGTATTCTCGATCCGGTCAACCTTATCCCCGTGCCGGGTCTTGGTGGCCTTGGCTTTGTGAAGGGCGCATTGAAGGGTGGCGCTGCTATTGGTTCGATCAATGCCGCCCAGGAAATAGTGCGCGATAGGCTTGATCCTACATCGACTGCAACGGAAACGTCGATCAACATTGGGATGGGCTTTCTTGCGGCTGGCCTAATCTCTGGTGGCATTGCCGCTATAACCAAAGCGCCTGCTGGTACGACTCGTCTACCTCCTGAGACAAGGCAGAAGGCCGATGATGTTGGTGGCCGACTTGATGAAACCTTTAATCTTGTCGAGGGCATTCCTGGCGGAAGAACCACTGTCACCATCAATGGCCAGACGGTGCGCATTATTGATGGCAACACGGGCAGGGTAGATGCTGATGGCAACTACCTTCCCATAAACTATCGCAGCAAGGCGGATGTTGAATCTGCCAACGCTCGATCTGGCTTGGATGAAACCGGAGCCCCGACAAAGACGGCAGACGAACTGCTTCAGGACGAACTGGCCAAGCCTGAACCGTTTAAATACGACATTGATGCGCCGATTGGGCCGACCGTGTTTCACGGAAGCCGGGTGTCCACCGAGAACGTAGACTCCTTCATTGATGCCAATGGCAATCTAGTGCTTCAGCCTGGTGAGAACTTTGGCCTGTCTGGCGTTTCGTTTGGTGTCGAGCGTCAGGTTGCTGCAGATTATGCAACGCGCGTAATTGGTGGCGGTCGTTCTACTCGCAACTCGGTTGTGTTCGAAGTTGATGCTGACGCCGTGCCCAACTTGCAGCGTGAGACAATGGGCGAGGCTGCAATCTACACGGATGCGCCTGTCGTTATCCCGGCTGGCAAGTGGCGCTTGACGGACGCCATGACTGGAGAGCCCGTCAATCTTCGCCCTGGTGCTGATGATGCAGACGGCGTTCGCGTTGGCGGAACTACGCAAACATCTATTACGCAAATTCTATCTCAGATAAGAGGGCTGTCTCCTAGACTGCGCAATTTGTTTCACGGCTATGGCCGTGCACAAAAGGGCTCTATCTACAGCCAAAAAAATGGCGGCCCCCTATTCGGGTCTGCTCGATATATGAGCTTTAGCAAAACTGAAGCGCAAAACTTTGGGCCTAACGTGGTGGAAGAATCTGCAGATCAGCTGTCATTTTCTAACCCCCTTATTGTTAGCAGTGATGACGACTGGCTTGCATTGGCTAGAAGCGCTGGCGTTTCAGATGTTCGCAATCCTACGGCAGCGGACACTTCCAAGTTGCGCGCCAAGCTTGATGCCGATGGCATTGACGGGATCGTAATTGCCTTTGATGATGGAGGCGTTGGCAACGACATGTTTAATGGCAAGACAATTATCTTGCTTAAAAACATTTTCGATCAACCTCAAGTTGTTGATCTTAGGCGCTCTTTCGGCCCTGTCGAGGACGTGAAGGTTAAGGCAATATTGCCTGATGAAGAAGATACCATCATAATCGATAGCTCTGCAATCCTGGCTGGATTTGAATCAAAGCCCTGGACGCGCCTTACTTTGGATGGCGTGACGCCGCTTGCGGATGACGCCTTCAAGACCAAGGAGGCTTGGCTCAACTTCTTAATCTTAAAGGAGCTAAACCGAAAAGCAACGCCGCGTCTTGAGGGTGAGACTGCGGGTGGCGCTGGGGGTTATAGTGGAACCACTATAGGTGGTGGAGGTGGGGGCGGTGGATATGAGAATCGCATCAACCAATTGGCGATGGATGAATTCAATGCTGGTCGCCTACCGCTGTCCCCAACAACAGACAACGTGCTGCAGAGTCTAGCAATTCTGCCTACGCCTAGCGGCACCTTGCAGCGCCTTGCTCCCGATCATGTAGAGACGCACGATCTGGCACAGGGGATTGCCGGCGATCACTCAACTCAAACTGTAGGCAATAGGGGAAATCGCCCTACTACGCCGGGCGGTTCTGTGTTCCAACGAGCGCAGCGCTGGATGATGTCGATGTACATTACTCGCATCACAAACAACGCTGCTTACACGCAGTACGTTACCGGCAAGGCAGCGGCCAATGTGGCTGGCAACGCCTTTGAGGCAACCCGCGTTGGGCTTCCTTTGATTGGCCGCGCTGCTCGAGAGGGTAAACTTACTCGCGCTGAGTTTAACGCTTATGTGGGTCGAGCTATTAATGGCGATCAGCCCTTCCAAATGTTTGGCAGGCTTTTGTCCGATGCTGACATGGTCATTGTTAGGCAGGCAGCTGAACAACAGCGCGCACTCTATGCCCAGTTTGAAGCAAAGGCCCGTGATCTTGGTATCTTTGATACTCAAGCTCGTGTGAGTCAGGAAGCTCAATGGCGTAGGGCTGCAAATGAGCGTGATCTCAGCAGACTGGAAAGCATTAGATCACCCAGGGTGCGTGACATTATTCGCCAAGAGATTGCGGATCGAGAGGCCAAGATTGCCGAACTCGAGAGGCAACTTGAGGAGATGCAGGCAGAGCCCATCGTTCCTGCCGGTGAGCAATACTACTTCCCTCGTATCTTTGACGTTGGCAAGATTCGCGCTGACTACGATAACTTTGTGAGGCGCATTGCTGACGCCTACGGTGGCGACGATGCACTGGCTCGTGCCAAAGTTACTGTGGATCGCATCCTGGGCGAAGGCGGCGAGGAGTTTGTTCCTGGCATGGGAACGCCAAAGCACCTTAAGGGCAGGCAGATTCCACTGACCAACGAAGAGTTGGCTGACTACATTGTGTGGGATTCCGAACTTGTGATGGGCCTGTATGCCCGTCGCATGGGCGCTACCATTGAGATGTTTGATCGTTATGGCAGCCGCTTCCTCGACAAGGAGTTTGATGATCTTAAGGCTGCGCTTCGTCGTGATGGCTACGATGAGAAACGGATTGGCAAGATTCTCCAGCAGGAAGAGGACTTGCGCGACCGAGTGCTTGGCCGCTTTCATGGAAAAGATCCGATGAGTTGGAATAACCGCATTGTTCGAGCAATTAAGAATTACACGAGCCTAACAACAATGGGTGGTGGCATCAAATCTCAGATGCTTGATGTTGCTCGAACAATTTCTACTGAAGGCTACAAGCCAGTGTGGCAAGGTATGCTGACCATATTTCGTGGCGAACTTAAAGACTTTCAGCGCGGCTCCTATGCCAAGGAGGCTGGAGAAGCTATGGAGCTTATCAACGCGCGCTGGATGGCACAATTAATTGACAACGACAGCGCCTTAACTGTCACCAATCAGACTGCGCTCGAGCGTGGCTTGGCAGCTGCACAGTCTCCGTTCTTTCAATTGAACCTGATGAACCCCTTTACCGTTATTTGGAAGGAGTTCACGAGCACAATCCAGACCCATGTGCTGCTGACTGAGGCAAGGCAAGTGGCTGCTGTTGTGCGTAGCGGCAGGACTTTGCAGACCATGACCAAGAAGGAACGGGCGACTGTTGCTCGACTAAACAGTTGGGGCATCGATCTTCGCACGGCACAGACGATTGCAGACATGCCAGTCGAGAAGCTCGAGGGCGGCAATCTTCTTCTAGCCAACATGGAAAACTGGACGGGTAGGGATGGGGAGCGCGCCCGCGATATTCTTCTGGGCGCTATTTCTGGCACGGCACGCTCTTCGACTATTACGCCTGGGCCTCTGCAACGCGCGGCTATTATGGATGGCGTGTTCCGCGTAGGTGGCAAGCGAGTAGAGGCTCCCATTCTTTCGCTGCCTTTTCAGTTGATGAGCTTTACGATGGCAAGCTCTGCTAAACTAACACACTCAATGCTCTCTGGCCGGGATCGTAGTGTTGCTACATCGTTGACGGCATTAATAATGGGCGGTGCATTTGTAACGTGGCTTAAGTCCTCTAGTGGCTTTGACTATATGGAGCCCGAAGAGTTTGCGCTCAACACGCTCGAGAATAGCGGTGTCTTAGCCTATCTTCCTGACATTTATAAACGAATTGAAGATATATCTGGCTATGGACCTCGGGCTGCGCTCGGCATTGAAAGTCCAGGTGATGGTACTGTGGCCGAAAAAATTGGCGCAATTGGCGGTCCTGGTCCCGGTGTAATCGCTGGCTTGATTGAGGCGTTTGTTAGTGACAGCCCCGATCTAAGTGAGCGTGAACGTGCTAGTTTGGCGCGCCGCGCTGTTCCAATGTCCGGCCTTATATGGTGGGATAGTTACATGAAACAGCTTTCAAACTGGGCAGCGGATTCCGGTATGCTTGAGGACGTTGGACAACCATCTGCAGAGTTTGATGAAAGCGATTTTGAATCAGTAGAAATCCAACCTGTCGAGTAGTCCATTGCTGTCAATGTTCTTTGCAGTGATGACGCAATAGGAGATTCAAATGGCCATTCTTATCAACGACAACACGGCTCGAGTCCAATACACCGCGACCAGCGGACAGACCACGTTTGCTGTGCCATTTGAGTTCTTCGAAAACAGCGACCTCAAGGTGTACCGCAACAGCACGTTGCAGACCATCACGACCCACTACACCCTAACTGGCGCAGGCGTAACCGGCGGTGGCAACCTGACGTTTGTTACCGGCGTAACGCTCAATGACATTATCACCATTGTGCGTGACATTCCGATCAAGCGCGTGACGGACTTCCCACTGTCTGGCCCGTTCAACATCACCGCCTTGAACCTCCAACTCGATCAGCTGACGGCTATGATCCAGGAGGTAAGCACACTTATAACGACACGCGTTCCATTGCTCTCTGAGTTTGACAAGCCTTCTACGTTTTCGGCAATCCCAACGCTGGTTAACCGAGCTAACCGCTATTTTTATTGGGACGCCAATGGAAATCCGGCAGCAACTGCAAACCCAATTGGTCCTCTAGATTTTATAGCACTGGGTCAAGGCTCAGTGACTGCTCCAACTTATACTTTCATTGGCGATCTCAACACCGGCATGTGGTCACCTGGCGCTGATGTGCTTGCTTTTAGCATCGGCGGTAGTGAAGCTATGCGTATCGTTGATGGCAAGGTTGGAATTGGGACAAATGATCCAATTACAAGTTTGGATGTAATTGGCCTTGTAAATTTTGGAGGCACATTTGTATCCGCTAGTGATGTTGGAATTGGTATTGCCCGTGCTGCTGCTGGCGATGCGTCCATAAATTTCTACACGCCTGTTGATGCCGTTGCGTTTAATGCTCGCTTCATTCGCTATGCTGGCGCTAACAGCGATCTTGATCTTATAAACAACGGCACTGGCAATATTACTATTTCCGCTAACGGCTCCGAACGTATGCGCGTAACCAGCGCAGGCGAAGTTGGGATCGGGACACAAACGCCGTCTGCCAAGCTTCACGTTGAAGGCAATACAAGACTTGCAGACATTACGATAACTGGTGGCGTTACTTTTAGTACTGCTGCAAGCGCAATCAACATTGGCACTAGTCAGACTACTGGCACACTCATTTTCGGAAATACTGCCGGCACTGGTATCATCACCCTTGGCCAGTCTACGGTCAGCCAGACCACAAACATCCAAGCTGGCGCAACAGCCTCTGGTTCGACCAAAACAATTAATCTTGGCACAGGTGGTTTAACTGGAAGCACGACTGCTATTACAATTGGTTCGACGCTTGGGTCTACAACTTCGGGTCAAGGTAGTTGGTCTTTTACAGCTGGCGCTACAACTTCGATTTTTACTGTTGGGGTCACCAATGGCACCGGCATCATTACGCTTGGTCAATCTACGGCCAGTCAAACTACCAACATTCAAGCTGGCATAACCGCCAGTGGATCAACGAAGACCATTAACATTGGCACAAATGGAGCCAGCGGTAGCACCACTAACATCAACATTGGTTCGGCTACATCGGGTGCCAATCAAACGACTACAATCTCAGGCAACGTCGGAATTGGGACAAGTTCGCCGTCTACAAAGCTCCACGTTGCAGGCGCTTTAACCCTAGATACTGCTCTGTCTGTTGCCAACGGCGGTACGGGCCAGACCACTTACACCAATGGCCAACTGCTCATCGGCAACACTACTGGCAACACACTAACCAAAGCCACATTGACTGCTGGTTCTGGCGTAAGCATCACTAATGGCACCGGCTCAATTACAATTTCTGCAACCGGCAGTGGTGGCGGCACGGTTACCTCTGTAACAGGCACCGGCACGGTCAATGGTCTGTCTCTTTCGGGCACCGTTACAAGTAGCGGTGACATTACGCTGGGCGGTAGCATTACTTCTGTGGCTACAACGGCAACTATCAATGGCATTACTATTGGTTACCGCAGCATCCCTCGCTCCACGACAACTACCATTGCTGTCGTAGCAGACGTTGGTAAGTGCATCGCGGTCACTGCTGGTATCACGATCCCGAACAGCACCTTCGCTGCTGGGGACGCCATCTCTATCTATAACGATAGCGCGTCGGCTGTCACAATCACGGCTGGGGTGACTACCCTCCGACAGGCCGGCACCGCTAACACAGGCAATCGCACTCTGGCTGCGCGGGGTATGGCTACCGTTTGGTTCAACAGCCCGACCGAAGCGATCATCTCTGGTGCGGGAGTCAGCTAATGAGCGGCATCCAAATGGCGCTGCTTGGGTCGGTTGGGAACACAGGCTTCACCCCCGTCACAAACACATACACGTCTGGCACCTCTGCTACTGAAACAGTTCCCACTGGCGCTACGCAAGTTGTTATTACCTTGGACGGCGGCGGTGGTGCTGGGGGTTTTAACAGCAGCGCGCAAGGCGGCGGTGGTGGCGGCGGCGCTCGCTCTGTCAAGACTATTGCGGTGGTCGGCGGCAATTCCATGATCTACACGGTGGGCGATACGAGGGGAGGGCGTACCATTACCGGCACCGGGAGCACAGGTCTTACCTCAAGCGTAGTGGGTAGCGTTTCAGGTGGCTCCGTAGTTATGACCGCCAATGGCGGAAATGGTGGCTCTACAAGTAGCGGTGGCGCTGGTGGTACGGCTACAGGTGGCGACACTAATACTACAGGCACTGCGGGTAGCGCTTCTGGAATTCCCGGTCTTGGCGCTGGGGGTGCCGGAGCAAGTGGCGCAGCAGGAGGCACTACTTCTTCCGTCAATGGTATAGCCCCAGGGGGTGGGGGTTGTGGTGGTGGACCTGATGAGGGGATTGTTACCTCTGGCTCGGGTGCGCGTGGCCAAGTTTCGTTTGCTTACACCTAAAGGAGATTAAGTTATGACTATCAGCACCTGGTCCGTTGCTCAAATGAAGGCCTACCCCGAACGTGATGGCAAGACTAATGTCGTCTTTACCGTTCACTGGAGACTCACTGGCACAGACGGATTTTACAGTGCCGGCATCTATGGCTCTGTTGGTGTAACGGTTGATCCCGATGCGCCGTTTACTCCCTATGAGGACCTGACAGAAGATCAGGTAATTGGCTGGGTCAAGAATGCACTGGGTGATGAACAGGTTTCAGCTTACGAAGCCAACATTGTTGAGCATATTTTTGAACTGGCCAACCCGTCTGTTGTGAATTTGCCTGCGCCCTGGAGCGCGTGACTAACACTAAGCAGATAGCAAGGATAAGCCATGAACGAGAGCCATGACTTTAACGCTATAGCCAAGACGGTTATGGATGCTGCTGCTGCGGGAGTGGGTCTCGTATCATGGGTAGGTGTCGAGATATTTCCGGCAATCCTGCAAATCCTTTCAGCTGTATGGCTTGTGCTACGCATCTATGAGATGGATACGGTCCAGCGGATGCTCGGGCGAAAGCCTGAGTAATGGCAACGAACGCGCACGACATAGATCCGGCGCGTGACGCTGAGATATTTGCTGCACTGCAAGAGGCGGGAAGCGCTCGAGCATTGGCGCGTGGTAATAAGCATGGTGGTAGGTGGGCCATCATCTCCGCAGCTAGGCGGCACAAGGAACGCATTGCACAGGTAAGCACCATATCCTTGCCAAGCGCACCCAATCTGCCCGATGATGACGTGCCAATCGAGGACATCATTGCACTGCAATCTCGGCGCTTTGAGAAAGCTCTAGAGCATCAGAAGGCAAAGCGTTGGCGTCAATTTGATGTGCCGATTGCGGGCCCGTATGCCCTCATGTTCTTTGGTGATCCGCACGTTGACGACAACGGTTGCCATTGGCCGCTGCTGCAGAAGCATTGCGAGTTGGCTCGGGATACCGAAGGCCTCTATGCCATCAATATTGGGGACACTACGAATAACTGGGTAGGCCGACTTGCCAAGCTGTGGGCTAATCAAGATACGTCAGCTAGCACGGCGCGTAAGATGGCCAAATGGCTGCTTCATGACAGCGGTGTGCCGTGGTTTATCTGGCTGCATGGTAACCACGACATGTGGGATGGGCCGGTAAGCACCACCTGGTTCAATGCTATTAAGCCTCACCATGTGCACATGGACGACTGGCAATCTAAGTTTACGTTGCGCTCCCCGAATGGCTTTGACTTCCGCGTATGGGCAGCCCACAACTTCAAAGGCAACTCAGTGTGGAACAATCTACACGGGCTCGAGAAGGCGGCTCAGATGCAGGACTGGGCGCACCTGTATGTTGCTGGTCACCATCACGATACTGGCTTGAGGCAGGGTGAGAATCCCCATCGGCAGTTCTGCTATTGGCTAATGCGGGTGCGTGGCTACAAGTTCATGGACGAATACGCTGAGTTGCACGGCTTTGGTGAGCACCAGTTTGGCGCGTCTGGTCTGGTCGTTGTTGATCCAGATGCAAGCAAGCCGAACGCTGTGCAGTGTTTCCTTGATCCCTTTGAGGGTGTTGAATATCTTAAATGGAAACGGAGCAAGATATGACCAGGTGGATGACAGAAGCGCGCCGTCATGTTGGTTTGAATGAGGTGCCGGGTGTAGCAAACAACCCAGTCATCATGGGCTGGGCTGATAGGCTTGGCGCTCGAGTGCTGGGTATCAAATACACGGCTGACAGTGTGCCGTGGTGCGGCCTGTTTGCTGCATGGTGCATTCAT
>Ga0181358_1000174_pt1 | contig 28405 bp, 47 predicted proteins | sample Fa13VDMM110SD_FD_130096 | JGI IMG/M metagenome (GOLD analysis project Ga0181358, IMG submission 130096) | Freshwater viral communities from Lake Michigan, USA - Fa13.VD.MM110.S.D | ecosystem: Environmental > Aquatic > Freshwater > Lake | place: USA: Michigan | collected 2013-09-24 | reverse complement strand
TTAAATTCTTTTGCTTTTTCAGCAGCCATCTTTTTTACATCAGACATTAACTTAGCATTCTTTTGTATTTCTGATGCTCTCTGTAATGTACTCATAGCAGATTCAATTTCCCATTTTCTCATTTCATTCTTACTACTACCTAAAATGGAAATACCAACTGAAGAACTCTTCTTAGCTGGTGCTTTTTTAGTTGTTGTTTTTTTAATTACCATCACTATACATTTTTGACTTTTCTTCCCATACCTACTCTTGACTTCTCAGCTTTTTTAGCAGCTAGTTTAGAAGGAGTTAGTTCATACTTTGTTTTAGGTGTATCCTTAGATACTCTTTTTGTAGGCCGGCAGTATTCATTTTTACCACCGGCTCCACAAGCTTTTCCTGATTTTGTGTCTTGCCACTTTTCTGATTGCCATCTTTTAAGATCACTACCAGCTTTAGTTTTTCTTACTACACCTGAACCTTTACGGCATTTAGCAATAGCTTGAGAAGCTCTAGCTGAAGGAAACACAGCATACTGTGCTTTTACTTTAGTATAACAAGCATCTTTTGGCATTACTTCTTTTTCATTTTTGTCATTGACATACCATATTTAGCTTTAGGTATAGCAGCTTTAGAACCAGCCATTTGTTTATTGATAATAGCTTGTACTTTATCATAGTCTGCACCTAATGCTTGTTTTCTTGCAGCACCATTACCATATTTACCACTCATTACATCTTTTGCTTTTTGTTCAATAGATGTATTGTTTGATGCAGTTGTTGTTTTTTTAGGAGGTGTTGTAGTAATTCCTTTACTATTTGTTGTAGTAACTGATCCATCACTAAAATTAACTGTTTTACCTTTTTTATTATAAGTTTCAGTCCTATCATTGACACGATCATATATTTCTGTACCTTTTTTATTTTTTATTACAGTGGCTCCTCCGAATGCTCCAGTTGGCTCTAATTTTTGTGTGACACCTTTTTTATTATATACGGTTGTTCCAAAATTCTTACTTGCAGGATCATAATGATCAACAGTTTTACCTTTTTTATTATAGAAAGTTCTTGTCATTTTATTAGGATCATGAAGAGTTTTACCTTTTTTATTATAGGTAGTTCTTGTCATTTTATTAGGATCATCAACAGTTTTTCCTTTAGCATTAACTACTGTAACAGGTTTTTTAGAAACATTAGCAGCACCACCTACTTGCATTTTTTTAGTAACAGTTTTCTTAATAGCCATGACAATTAGATTTTACCAGCAGGTTTACCAGAACGACCTTTGATTGTTTTTCTAGCATTATCAAATGATGATTTAATCATAGATCTTTTAATTTGATTTTCAGGTGAATTTCCTGTTGGTCCACCATCTTGCATTTTTTTCATAGTCATACCATATTTAGCTTTTGGCATTGCAGTTTTAGGAGCTTTAGATATACCACCTACTTTACCTTTAGCAACTTTAGAAGCAGAAGCTTTTGGATTAACTCCAGACATAACACCTTTAGAACCAGCAGTTTTAGCTGCTTGTAAATTAGCATTAGGGTTAACCATACCTCCGGTTTTCATCATTGAATTTTTCATCATTGATCCATCAGGCATCATATGCATTCCACCAGTTCCCATTTTTTTCATTTTAGAACCACCCATCATCATTTTACCTTTACCGTCTGCTGCAAAGGCAGGAACCATTTTCCCACCTTTGTTTACCATTTTCATTTTAGTTTTCATTTTATTTTATTTTTAAGAGTTCCAATACTTTTCACAAGCAGTATTAAGATCTTTCAAAACATCCTCATTTAAAGGGTTTTTCAAGTGCTCTATTACATCTGACACATTTCTTCCAAGCATTGCACCTGTCTTAGTGTGGTAGATATAACCATCTGCCTTATTAATAATATACTTAAAAAATACGGAATCTCTAACAATTGATTTAATTTTTAATGATTCCATATCCATTGCTGCAGTTTCTGCAAAGGATTTAGCAGCTCTTTCCTTATTGGTTTCTCCTCCTTCACCACTGATATATCTATCCATGTTTTCATAGATAACATCTAATGGTGTTGATTTTCTATATTGTGTACTGTTAATATCTACAACTTTTGCAATGTAGAATAACTTAGTACTGTTTTTGTCAAATAATTTTTGAAGTTCAGCTAATGCTTTGTTACGGAGTTTTTTGTACTCTGTTCTAACCATAACTGTTTCTTCTTCTTTATCTAAATAAAATTTAGGTGGTACTGCTCTTGCTCTTGCATCATCATAACTTTTAGCAACAATTGAGAACCCTCCTGCTTCTATAGCATATAATTTAATTCTGTCATATGGATTTGTTGGATCTAAGTAAACCGGATCATTACCACATGCCATTTCTATTTTGTTCCAAAATGTTGAGTTATCAGGTCTTAACAAAGTTACCTTATTCCAAAACATAGTATCTTCAATATCTAGTACATTAGCAGCTAATTCTTTTTCTAATTCTGCTACTGATGTTCTAATTTCTCTTACTCTTGCTTCTCTATCTACAGCATTAAGTAATTTAATTTCAGGTGCAAATTCATTTAGACCTGTAATGTATCTTACTACACCATTGTTTTCTAAACATGCAAGTTGTTCATTATGCTTTACTCCGTCATAAAGACTCATGTTATAAGTTTCCAGACCCATGTTGGATACTGAACTGTCAAAGAAAGGACGTACTGTAATAGCTGTTTTTTTAATACTACCGCGCCCGGTTTCTACCATTGTAAATTGTGTTTCCATTTTGTTGTTGGTTTGTTTGTTGTTAGTTTATTTTTTATTAAAAAAAAGCACAGAGCATCATTAATGACACCCTGTGCAATTTATTTTTTTTACTTAGAATGATCCACCAGTAATTGGGTTTCTCATAACAATTTTTAAAACTTTAGTTGGATCTTTAACCCAAATAGCTGGCATTGTTTGAGACATCATTACACGGTAACCATTGAATTGTCCTGAAGACTGGAATCCTTGTGTACGACCCATGTAGTCCATAGTACCATTTTGATACCACCATTTCAATTGATTATCCCAAGATAATTTCAACAAGAAGATGTTGTCATTAGTGTTATCTGTAATATCAAAGATAATGAATGAATAAGAAGATAATGGGAAACCATCAATGATTGGGTTCTCAATGTCATTAGTATGAACATTATCAAATGCTGGATTCAATACAAATTTAACATTTGCCAAGAAAGGAATAACATAAGAAGTGTAAGCAAATCCAAAGTTCAAGTCCATTCCTTTACCAGTGATTGCACCAATATCAGCAGCTTGAATTAACAAACCTGAAGATACTGCTTCACGTTTGATAGCTTCATTTACCATTCTCATTCCACCCATACCAGTTTGAACTACTAGAGATCTTTTTGGATCTGGACCTTGGAACTCAACTTTACCATTGAAGAAGTTGTAGATCTCTCCACGGAACAAGTCTAATGTAAAGTTATTTTTATTGTATACTCTTTTGAAAGAGTTATCCAATTGTTTCCAAAGACCTACAGATAATCTAACATCATCTGGTCCATCTTGACGAACTCTACCACCATGACCCCACATTAAGTAAGTCTCAATGTCATTTGCTACTTTAGATAAGTGAGCAGACTCCATAGATGTCAAGAAAGTTCTTGATAAATCTCCGTTGTCAAATGCTTTTTTCACTTTGTCTTTACCCATAACCTTGATCATATCTTCTAAAGATGTAATAGAAGGATCAATGTTTTTGTCAAATGTTCTCCAGATCTCAGTTACAGGAACTGTACCATCTGCATTCATTCCCCCTTTGATCATCAAGTCAGCACGGCTAGAGATAGAATAATGTACGTGAGCTTCAGCACCACCAACAAAGTTGTAGAATTCACGGAATCCTGTTCTTGTTGTGATGTCAGAGAATCTTTCACCATACTCACCTCTTGCAGAACCTTTACGGAAAACTTTAGTACCATTAGCCAAGTACTTGTTATCCAAGTATTTGTAGTTCTCATTGTTAACCAACTGTACTGTATAGATATAACCATCACCAATAGGTAAGATATCTTCAGAAGGAACTACATATAGCTCAGCTCCGTTGTATTTGTCATATGTGAAGATATCACCATGTCCAAACTCACGTCTGCTTAACTTGATACGGAAGGTTGTACCTTCAATACCTTTAAAGTTGTTCTCTGGTTCAATATCCTCAAGAATGTAAGGTAAGTCTACAGACACTGGAGTCTGCCACTTATACTCACCACGAGCATTATCAACCATGATAACATTTTTGCCACCAAATGAAGACATTTGATAAAGCGGCATTTCAACTTTCTGGGACATAGCCCATAAATCTACTGGACCTAAATCCATAGGTTCAGCATCTTTCAGCATGTTAACCAAGTGGTATGAATCCACATGGGAACTTGCCTGATACGAGGTATCCCGGAGGAATATACCATTGTTTAAAACTGGAGTTGCCATTTTTATTATTTATTTGTTTGTTACTTATTAAAATCTCTTAAACATGTTAGTGCTTCTAGAGAGTGTTTTTTGTGAAGGTTTACTAGTTCTATTTTCTGGCTCACTTATAATTGAGTTTGAAGACTTTCTAGCTTCTTCTGTTTTTAATTGTCTTACTACTTTTTCTGTAGCTTGTCTACCACCTTGTTCTTTAATCTTTGCTTTGTATCCAACAGGATCTGCAAGTAACCAAAGAGCTTCAGCAATAAGGTCATGTCTTGGTTCTACAAACTGATACTTCTCTAACAAGTGCCCTAACATATTTGTAGGTTTACCTGATATAGAAGGATAGTTAGGTTGTACTAAACCAGAGTATAACATATTCTGTACTTTCTTATCTAATTTAACACCATCAAGTTCTCCACTTACTAAAGTATTGTAAACATTATCTGTATACATTTTAGCTGCTTCAGCTTGTTGTTCTTTTCTATCTTCTTGTTCTGCTAGTTGTCTTGCAATTATTTCTTCTTGCATTCTATCTAGTTTAGGTTTAAACTGATTAGCTTTTTGTTCTAATTTACCTAAGTCAGACCAATCAGTAATTTCTGTTTCAATTTCTTCTGATGTACCAAAATTAGTTGCATATAAATACTGTCTTGCAATTTCTGCTTGATCATAATCATCTGCTGGATCAAGTTGTCTCATTTCTTCAACTTGAGCTAAGGTTCTAAATAGACCTTTAAGATCTGTTCCACCATCTGCTACATATTTAGCAGCATATTGTAGTTCTTCAGGAAGAGCACTAAAAAATTCTTTTGGAGTATTTGCTTTAATCTTAGCTTCTCTTTCTTTAAAGTTAGCTTCAAATAACTCTCTGAAATCTTTAGTAGTGTAATCCTCTAATGACTTATCATCATCAAAAGCCATTAACTCACCATCTTCAATCATTTTTTGTGCTAGTTCATAAAGACCAGATTTATCAACCTTTGGTCTTCCTTTATTACCAGCTTCTTCTTCTTGAGAAATTAAGTCATTTAATTCTGCAATAGTTTCATCAACTTCTACTTTCTTTTCAACTGCTTCTTTTTTTTCTTCAGCTGTTGCATTAGGGTTGTCAAAGAACGAAAGATCAGTTGTTTCTTTACTAAATAAAGATTTTGTTTTTTCTGGAGTTTTACCATCAGCAGGTAACATAATGTTCTCTGCACCCGGTGATCCAAAAAGATCATCAATATTTACATCTATTTGTTCTACCGTTGTAGAATCTAAAACTTGGGTTTCCCCAGTTAGGTTTTTTGTTTCTTCACTCATCTTGTTGGTTTTTGTTTATAATTCAATATACAAAATAAACTTGAAAGATTTAAAACAAACTTTCACATTTTTTTGCTTATATAGCTATTACCTATTTTTTCTTTGTATCTTTTGGTTTATCAAACTTGTTTTTATTAACTCTTGCTATTTCTAACTGCTTATTTGCTATGTCTTGTTGACTCTGTAATTTTCTTTCTTCTAAGTTCATTTTCTGAGATTGTCTCATATTTTCATTAGATTCTTTTTCTCTTTGAAGATTACTTTGTTCTCTATATTGTTCAGTTTGTCTTATGTCTTTCATAGCATCTTTGAAATCATTTTGTTTATTCTGATCAATGTCTACCATAGAACCCATACCTGCTGCTCTAATTTCAGCAACAAGAATATCTCTTTGTCTGTTTTTCTCAGCTTCTAAAGATTCAGCATCAAGTTTCATTTTCTCAATTTCTTGTTGAGATTTCATTTGTTGTTCTTGTAGTTGTTGTGCTTGTTGCATCTCAGCTTGTTTTTGTTCTTGTTGTTTAGCCTCTGATTGCTTAAGTGTATTATTAAGTTCAGCAATTGAATCTGATTGAACAATTTTACCAAGATCATAAATACTAGCTCCTGTAGTATTATTTTGCATTGCCATTCCTTTAAGCTGTTCTAATACAGATCTATGATTAGCAGTAGTACTTGCATAAATATTAAGATCTCTCATCAATAGATCAGTACCATTTATTTGGAAGTTTACTTTTTCATCATTAGTTGTAGTATAAGTAAGTCTAGCTGAAGGTTTAGTAGAGTTATAATACTGAGCTAAGTCTGTACGCATTTGGTGTACTCTAGGCATTAAATAATCACAGTGTTGGATAAAGAATACTTCTGTCTGTGCATAAGATGCTGCAGTAGCTTGTTCTACACCTGTAGCAGTCATTTGAGATAACTGTTGTCCCATTCTTTGTGGGTTAACACCAATTACTTCATAAGCTTGTTGTTTAAAGTGATTAGCTAAATTAACTCTTGACATTAATCTTTCTGTCTGAGATAGATCTAGTTTTTGGAAATGATTAAAGTTTAAAGCATTCTCTGTATTAGTAATACTAGTATCTAATGGTAACATCTGAAAGTTCTTCATTGCTACATATGCTTTAGCTAAATTACCTTTTCCCCAGTCTTCTCCTAATGAGTGTCTAGGTAAAGTATTCTGGTCAAACATAATAATAGTACCAAGCTCATCTACTAATATATCAGCAATCTGATTATTAACAATGTTATATCCAATCTGATATGGCTTCATTAAGTCTAACAATGCGGTTGACTTAGTATTTCTATCTGAGAATACAGATCCTTCTACAGGAAGTTTACAACCATAAAGTGAATTATCACCTTTAAATTGAAACTTAAGAGGTCCTATATGATTCTTATCCACACCTAAATATAGTGGAGAAAAACCTCCTGGATTATTCATACCCCAGAAAGAAGGAATATTTGGACCTATTTTTACACCACCCCATACTTCATTAATCCAAATCCAATCTATATGTTCTCCATAAACTAAATTGTCTTTACTTTTATTTTTCATTAACCTAGTATCATAAATAGGATTATCTTCTACTTTATAATCTTCAGTAATAATTTCATTTATAACTTCCCCATTCTCAGCTACTTTAGTTAAGTGGCCTATTTTTCTTTGAGACTTCCAGTATACAGTAGTTACTCTTAATAAGTAAGTAGTATCTGTATCAATATAATCTTCTCCTTCTGATAAAATCTGATTAACAATATCTCCACCATCTAAAACAGAACCATTCATAGCAGAAGTATATTGTCTATATGCTAATGAAGGCATGTTAGTATTCCAGTCATGAGATTTAGTACCATCATAAAAAGAACCATCATTTTGATAACCACCAATTGTATAACCAGCAGATCTAACAGGATATATTTGTTCTAAAGCTTCAACTTGATCTTCAGTCATTATGTATCCATATCTATCAATAACATCTGCTACAGTCATCATATCAGTTTTACCAACCCAATGAGCTTGTGATATATATCTAGCATCTGGAGATTTATGATAAAATGTAACAACAGGATTCCATAACTCTACTTCATAGTCATCTTCCATCATGCGGAAATGCCAGAACTCTCTATCTGTAATAAGCATGTCTCTGAATCCTCTTTCCTCAAGTTCATCCATACCAAATCTTTCAACATCTACTTTATGTTGATGACTAGCCCATTGCTCTACCATTGATCTATAATCTTTTTTATAGAAGCCTTCAATTTCAGGTAGTGTTTTAAGTTTTTCTGGAGATAGTTCTTGTTGTGCTTCTTCTGATTCTGGATCTAAACCTTGTTCTAATAAAGCTGCTGTAATTTTAACTTGAGCATCAGCCATTAATACTTCTTCTACATCTTTTCTTTTTTGCTCTAACATTTCATTATATGAAAATTCATCCATAGCTCTGTAAGTTAGTTTAGTAGATCTTTTAGCAAACTCAGCTACTAGAACATTAATTACATTAGGTATGATTGGATAGAACTTTAGTTCTAATGCAGACTGATCTTCTTTAGTTAATACTTCTACTATATCTCTGTAATCATTATCTTCTTCTACTATATAGTCACTCTTATCTATAATACCTTTAGCTAACTTATAATTTTTCATTAGCCTTCTAGCATTTCTGCGGATCTGTTTTAAACCATTCCATTCATACCAGTCAAGATTCCAAGCAGCCCATTCATCATTTTTTTCTTTTTTTGGCAAAAATTGTAAAGGTTGGGTAATACTACCCATTCTGTTATATTCAGTTTTAGCTCCTTTTTTTGCTTGTAAAGCATTAATAACTTGCATAATATTTTATTTTAAATTTTTAAAGGCTGATCTTTTACTTCCTTGTAAACCAGTATATCCTGATTTACCCATATGTCTAAATGGACTACTAGTTAATTTAAACAAATTTTCTGACTTTTGCAAGTTTTTAGCACTCTCATCCATTATTGTTACTTTATTAAAACCTCTATTAGCTTGTTGTATTCTCATAAAAGCTACTAATGCACAGAAGGCTACCATCCTATCCACGTTGAGTCCATCAGTATAAGCTTGCATTTCTTTAAGAAGCATTGGATCAGGAATTCTTTCTATGCCATATTTGGTTCTTACAATAGTACCATCTGATTTAGTTTCTACATCTAATTCTTCTTTAGTATATTCTATGGCATAATTAAGAAGATGTTGTTTAAATAAAACACCTGTATTTTTCCAGCCATACTCCTGGAATACATTAGCATTGGCACCTAAGTCTTTTAAGAACATAATCTGACTTTTAGGTACTAGATATTTTTGTTTTTTTCTAGATATCATGTACTGAATAAAAAGAGATATGTTATTCTCTATAACAGCCCATGCATTATACCATTCTATAATTAACTCTAATCTTTGGTGAGTTTTGTTAAGGTCATCAAATCTACCACACCAAGCAGCTACAATTTTATCTTGTTCTATGTAAGTTTCTGTTTCTGTCCCTGTGTGTTTAGTAACTTGTATAGGAGCCTTGATTATATAAATAGAACATAGTGAATCAGATGTTGTTGTTTTACCCTCAGATACTGGGTCAATAGAAGCATAATAATGTTTAGCAAACTCTGGATTAGGTATTGGTCTTTCCCATACTACAAGTACACCGGTTTTATCTTCCGTACTTTTAGTAACAGGAAACTCTTTTATAGGATGTTTATTAGAAACTTTAACTGCAGGTTTTCCATTTTCATCTGCAAAAATATCTAAGAATTCATATGCATACTCTTTATCTTCTATTCTTCTTTGTTGTGCAGCAAGCAAGTGAGTAGGAAATTTAGATACAGTTCTATTTGCAAATGCTTCTTCAATATTTCTTGGATGCTGAGAAATCCTTAACTGATAAGTTTCTGGATCTAATTCTTTTTTCCAAATATCAAATTGTTTATCTAAAGCTTCTAATGCTTCTTCTACAAGTGAATTACCATATTGATCAATATGCGGTGGCATAGACCATTGCTCAGGAATAAATAAACCTGATAAACCTATAGTACCTTTATTATCTAATAGATTAGTTTCAACAGCATAAATATCACTGTCATTTGGTTTAAGAATCATTTTTCTTAAAGGCTCACATTGAGACAAGTCACCCACAGATCCTGCAGCAATAAACATCCCTGTAGTAATTAAACCTGATCTCATGGCTGGGCGCATGTACTCATATGTAGTATCCATCTTAGGAGCAATACCAGCCTCTTCATGAAAGAAGTATTTAACGGGACCCCCTACACCATTTGTTGGATCTTTTTCAAATGACATACCTTGCATAGTACCTTTTAAACCCACTTCTGTTTTTCTGTCTCCTTTTCTTACTTCAATCTTCTGCTGCCACATTAAGACTTTGTCTGGAGACATTGGACGGTACCATGCAGTATGTTCATTAAGGAAGGCAGCATATTCCGATAAAAACTTCCAAGAACCTTTCTCATTAATATAATCTTTAAGACTAGCTCCCATCTTTAGAGTTACCCCTGACTCAAACCAAAGTTGGTTTAGTAACTTAGATATATGAAAATAAGAAGATGCTATCTGACGTTTCTTTAAGATAGCAACATGTTTATATTTTAATTCAGCTAATAGTTCATATAGTGCCATATGATACTGTGCATCTCTAATCTTAGCAAATCCAAATTGTTGTATCTCTTTATCAAAGATTGGTAAGAAGTTTAACCACATGTAATAGTCTCTAGTTATAAACCATTTCTTATTACCATTTATATAAAAGACTCCTTTTCTGCATTTAGCTTTTTGGTCATCCCAATAATATATAAAGTCTTTAGATTTAAATGGAGCAATACAGTAAACATTTTGAGTTCTAAATGTTATAGCTTGTTCATTAAATAAATAACTAGTTTCATCAAAATCATATTTACCTGGTTCAGCAAATAGTTCTTCTATAGAGTTAGAAAATTCTTCTCTAGAATTAAATGATACTGTAGTCCATGTACCATTATCCCAACAGGGTATATCTTGATAGATTTCACTCATAATTAAGAATCATAAGATAGCCCAATTCCTCCGCGGACTTTACTAGATTGTTCATCTTGTAGGTCTTTGTATACACCCTTGAATGATTGTCTAATACCATCAAAGTCTTTTGCTAATGCTCTTATCTGAGCTATGTTACCATCTTTACCATCTGTAATTTGTGCAGTAGAAAGATAATTAGATATTCTGTCAAGTGCTTTTTGCATACCTCCATATGCTCTGGATGTTGGAGTTTCATATAATTTTTCACAGAACTTAAGAGCATTAAATATATCCTCATCTTCTGTTGAGAATTCTCCATCTATTTCTCTTATAATCAGTGATTCTTTTTCTATCTGAGGTGTATGAAAGAAAGGATTCATATCTGGATCAGGACATGTCATATAAAACAAGTACTGGTAGATCTTAAGATAATCATCTGGATAATTATCCATTATATCTTTTAGTGATTTCAGAGTATAACAATGTTCAGTTGGAACTACTGTTCTGTTCTGTACATCAAATAGTTTAATCAGCATCTTTATTTCTTTTTAATGTTCTGTTTGTTTTCATGAAGGTAATGAATAATAGCATGCACTTCTTCTATTAAATATGGTATTGCCATAGGTATTACTTCTTTTACTATAGGATCTCCATTACTATCTAATTTTGCAATTGGATAACCCCACTGATCTTCCTTGTCTACTTCAAATGTTATATGATGAATATAAATACTTCCTGGTTTTAATTTAGGATTATGCTTTAATATAATATACATATAAATACTAAGTTGTAAAGCATAATGATAAAAGTTACAGTCATCTAAGTTATTCACTGGATGAGTCATCTTTTCAGATATTCCTTCCCAGTTAACATAAGATTCTTTCTTTATTTCTTTATTAGTTTTGTAGTCAATGATATTTACTTTACCATTGACTACTTCTACTAAATCTGACTGTCCACAAAGACCAACTGATCTTAAATAAACCATATGTTCTGGATACACACCTGGTTCTAATTTTTGTAATGGAGCCACCTTAACTCCTTCTTTAATTTCTGATGGTTTAAATACGGGCACTGTTACACCTTCTCTTTCCATAGATGCTAATGCACATAAGTCATCTTCTCTTTGATTATGATACCATGAGCCAAGAGTAGTAGATCTAGTAGATTCATTATTCCAAATATCTTGAATAGTCTGAGGATCTATTCCAGACCATTTAGATTTTTTATTTTTACTTACTTTCTGAGCTACTGCTTTAGCATCAAAAGGTTTTTTAAAATGAGATACAAGTGTGGTTACACTGATCCAGTTAATGCCTGTATCTTCTATACTTCTATAGCTGTGATCAGATGCGTTAAATATTATGCTCATAATTATGCATTTTCTATAATTGATTCTGCTAATGTTCTTGATGATTCATCTTCAGAGATTAACATCTTCCGGATATTAGTTACTTCATCCTGAGTAAACTTACCTTCCATTTTTAGCATTTTTAATCTTAAACATTTATTATCAAGTTCTAACTTATTTAATCTATCCATAAGATCTGATATTCCAGTTGGTGTGAGTGTAGTTGTTCCCTCTTGTAACTGACTAAAAATACCATTACCATTACTAGGAATAGTATTAATTACTATAGTAGGATCCTGAATTAATGTTCCATCTGCATAATGTTTATTTGGGCCTATATACATAATATTAATTTTTAAGGTTATCTAATTTATCTTCTTCATCTTCAGTAAGCAATGCTTCCCATTTAGGACCATCTGGATGCGGACAAGAAGAAGACAATGATCTAGTCTTAAATGCTAAAGAACATCCACATTTATTACAGCAAGGACCCATACCTTTAACAGCACATTTTTTTCCTTTTAAGTCACAATTATTACAGATGTCATGTCTTAGTTTTGCTATGTCTTCAACAAACTCATCACGGATAATAGAGTTTTTAACTCCCTCCATTATCTTGTGTCTCTCTTCCCAAATTTGTTTTAATATATTCATTTTTTCTTTCTTTAAAGGTTTCTTTTTCTAAAATATCTTTATCAATTAGTTTTTGCAAATCATGCAGTTGAACTAACTTTTGTTCTATTCTTTTCTTATTGTGATAATCATTAAAAGTATTTTCTTCATACTTGTCAATAGTTTTTGAATAAGTGGCAATAGCTCTTTTTATTTTATAAGGTTTTATTTGAAAAAGACCTAAACCATCTACATTTAATTTTGTATGACTTAATGTAGCCATGGCTTGTCTTAGATTCTTATAATAAAACTCAACAAAAGATTCAACTAATTTTGGATCTAAGTTTTTATCTTCAGCTAGTGACTGATATAAACTAGATGCTTTCTTGGGTATCATATCCTAAAAGTTTATAATCTAGTAAAATAGTACCTTCAGTTTGAATCTTAAGTGCAGGATTTAGTTTAATGATCTTTTTGTTAGAAGTATCTTTAACTATTAGATTGTTTTTCTCAGCTTTATTTATACAGTTTCTTACTGTTTGTGGAGACTTAAATATCCAATCTTCTTCAGCTGAAGCATCATAACAAAAATGTGTTAACTCAATAGGTTCATTAAAACTAAGTAAAGTAAGGCAGTTTAAGTCAGACTCACTCATTGCTATTTTATTAATGTAGCAATGAGTTAAGATCTGAAATTTAACTATGTCCCATTTGGGCATTTTAACACGTTTCTGTACTTGGTTAACCAGAGCCATGTTTATCCTTTTTTAAGTTTTCTAGAAGTTTCAGGATTTACTCTACCTTCCATAGTCTCACCTTCTTCATCTGCATCTTCTTCAGTAGTATCTGGATTATTAATCTGATACATCATAGCTGCATATTGATGATCATAATTTAGTCTCTTTAACTTATACTCAGAGATTTCAGTTAACAATTTTTCATACTTGTGTTGAGCTTCTAAGAAAGGTACTGCTTCATCAAAGTATTGTTTCATTTCATTTTTTCTAGCATCTAACTCTGCAGATGTTAATTCTTTTTCATCTCGGATTTGTTGATTTTCCATTGGTTATATATTTTAAGTTTATACAAAACTACAAAAAAAGTTTAAATTAAAATAGTTTAAATAAAAAAATCCAGATATAATATATACCTGGATCTCTGTAAGTTGTATGTAATTATTATTTTTTCTTAATCATTGTTTTTGTTTTAGCTTTAACAATACCACCTTTTTTGTTTTTATCTAGCATTTTTTTAACACCTAATCCTCCACCTACAGCAGCCCCTATTCCAAAAATAGCACCTAATGCACCACCACCTCCTCCACCACTTCTAGAAGATGATCTAAACTTAGTTGTTTTACCACAACCACTTTTTCTTCTTTTTCTTTTTTTACCATCAGATGCTACATATTCTTCCATACAACTATCTTCTGTACTTCCGCCTTCAGCATAACTCTTCATAGATCTAATGATCTGGTTTTTACTATCTATCATGTTATCTATTTTTAAGTGTAAAGTTTAATACAGTAATCATATAAAATGTTCTTGGTACATCTATTTCTATAGTAAATACATCAACAGAAGATACTCTTAAACTTAATCTAAATTGCTTTAAGTTTTTCTTCCAGTTTTTCCAATTGTTTCTAGACTTCATCATGCTTCATTTGTGCTTATAGTTCCTTTTGCTTCAAGATGTACTTTTCTAACACTTGCCGGTTGTGCTACTTTCCAAGCAGTTCTTCTAGCTTGTGTTAATCTAGACTTAGCAAGTCTCATAACATTTACTTGATTGCCTTGATTTCCTCCAAGAACATGGTAATGTGTTTTGTCTTCACCAACATAGATTCCAACATGTCCACCACCATTTCTTTTAAAAGTAAGTATATCACCTAACATAGGTTCAGTTACTTGAGTTCCGTACTTATTCCAGTTAAGAGCCCATAAAGGTCTTTCAACTACTTGTACTCCTGCCTTGTGTGCACAGTAAGCAATGAATAAACCACACCAAGGAATTTCATCATTAGTATAAATAGTACTTAAACTAAGTTCTTTAGCCCAATTAAGTATTACAGGGTTATGTGCTTTACCTACTATTTCTTTAGTACCAATAAGTTTAACAGCTTCTACTAATATTTTAGGAGCTGTTTCTTGATTTAAATATCCGTAACTCATTTCTTAGGTTTCTTGTTCAGTTTTTTACTGATCATGTGTGCTACCCATAATCCTGTTTTCTTAAGGACTTTAGATTTAGCATCTACATTAACAGTAGTTCCTTCTGCAGTTTTCTCTACAGTAATATCTAAGTTCTTAGTATCTACTGTAACAGATTTATTATCTGCATCCGCGTGGACTTCTACATCAACTTTTTTTGTGTCTACTACAACATCCAAAGTTTCTGGAGTCTTATCAATGCTTACTGTAGTCTCTCCTACTTTTACTTCAGCATCAATACTTACTGGTGTTTTCTTTTTCTTTGCCATGGTTTATTCATTTATTAATTCTTCTACTTTAGTATCATCAACTGTTAATTGTGATAAGGTTGCTGCTACTGTACCTGCTGTAGCTAAATAACCTGCTGCTGTAATTACTGCTGCTGGTAATGATATTGGAGCTGTTAGAATTACTCCTGCCACTGCACCTATTGTAATTGCAATGTTTCTTACTTTCTTCCAAAACTTTGGAGTCTTAGCTGTCCATCTTCTTTTCAACTCTTTCATTTTTATCTATTTAACACAAACAACTTAACTGCATCTGATAATTCACCTACTTGTTTAGCTAGGTTTTTTATCTCAAGTTGAGTAAGTTCTTGCAATGCTTGGTATTTTATTTGACTCTCTTGTTGTACTAGTTCTATTTTACCTTTTAGCTTTCCTTGTTCTTCTGTATTTTTTCTAACATCTCCGTGGATGATCTTTAAAAAGTATCCAAAGATAGTCAAAACTGTTCCTGATATAAACAAGATTATTGTTATTGATGTTGTTTCCATTTTTATAAGTTATAAATATATACAATAATATACAAAAAAAAATTTAATTAACTTAAAACTTCTTGAAATATTACATCAAAGGTAGTTTAATTTTCATTGTTAATCGGTGTTGGTTTTGGTACATATTCACTCAAGGGTATTTCTAATAAGTAAGCGTATTCAGTTAATGCAATAGACTCTTCATCTGAGCTACTCAAAAATAAGAAATATACATCATTAATATCTTGAACAAAGTTAAAGAAAGTATTGCTATCAAAAAATACATTTTGTAGGTTTTCCGCTTGTTCGTTTGTTACTATTCTACCTTCTATCATACGTTTCTGCTTAAACTTGTTTGAAATGCTTGAACTGCTGTGTATAAGTTAGCTGCATCTGTATCTGTTAAACCATCACCAATTGAAGCGAAGGCACATTCTTTAGTTGAATAATTGCCGCCAATACCAGCACCAGTATTTAATGCTAAGATGAAAATATTACCAGTAGTTGGTGCTGAGGATGCAGTTGTTGCACCAGTCACTATTTTTACTCCATTTTTCCACGCATTTATTACTGTTGATGCTGTTCTGTTACCAGTGTAAAACCCTAAAGAATTTGCATCAGCATGTTGTGCCAAAGCACTACCATTGACTCTATGATAAGTGATGCCAGCAGTTCTAATCTCAAGAATATTGTTAAATTGTCCAACTCCCATTTCAATAGTAGCTGTATTTGTATTTGTTCTTGAGTAAAATGAGTAATGAGTACTATTTTGTGTTAAGTTACCTGATGGCTGTAGTTGTGTGTTAGCAAGTCCAGTAGTACCATTACCTATCATTCCAGTAGCTGAGTGATTCACACCAGTAGCATAAGTTAACCTGAATGCAGCGTTTAAATCTCTTGGGTCTTTAAGGTTGAATTTATGTTGTGATGCTGTGCCTCCTACAATAGGATAAATAGCTTTCATTTTAGTCCAAATAGAATATCCTTTCAGAGCCAAAACCAAAGTGTTAATTGCATTTTGTTGGGTGTTATCAGTTATTGCAGCCGCTGTAATAAACGCTTGTGCATCAGGGTCAAAGCTACTTTTAGGCATTAAAGATATTAGCGGATAGTAACTCATTTTATGCTTCTGTAGTTACACCAATTGCATCCCAACATGAGTCTGTTGAGTTATATATTAATCCAACATAGGTTGTTTTACTTATTACAGTTGTAGTAGGTAAAGTTACTCCTATTGCTCTATAACCACCAGCTCCTGATGTCCAAGTAATAGTTTGAGCAGTTGCGTTGTCTTTTATTCTTATCATCAATGCTTGACCTTGAACAGGGCTTCCTGTTGGAGCTGCTAATGTTAATGCAGCTGCTTGAGCTGTGATAACTACTAAGTCATCATTTGCAGTTGGAGTTACTGTTGCGGCAGTTGGAACCGTTTGTACTCTTGGTGTTATGAATGTTGGTGTTATGTTTATTCCTGTACTCATTTTTTTTATATTTCAAATTGAACTAACCACACATCTACCATTCCTTGTACATCATCATCCTCCCAAGTAGTTACGTAGGGCATATCTTCAGCACGTACTCCAAAAGATGCTGTGTCAGTTGTTAGTAATACATCAACTCCTAAAAGTTGGTCAAGTGCCTTATCACTTATTGTATTTAGGTTTATTTCAATAGTTGGATTTACTATTTCAATGTTGAACTGTGGAAATTTATAAGTCATAATTTTAGGTTAAAGTTGTTCCAGTTACTGTGAATGTTCTGCAAGGAAAATACCTTGCACTTGAAGAGGTTGTTTTTGACAATTGTGATATAAGTCCTGTTCCATTAGTGCATACATACGCAGTCAAAGAAGAAACTCCAGATGTTCCAGTCCAATATCTGTAAGGAGTAGTTGATAAATTAAAGGGTGAATATGAAAAAACACTACTAGTCATAAAATTTGCAATAGATAAAATCTCTATAATATTTGGTAATCTCCACCCAGTTGTAAATGTTCCTATACTTGTAGCTAATGCTCCGTCAATTGCATTGTCCCAAGTAATGTCTATACTTGTTGTACGTCTCCAACCTAAAACAGTTGCTCCATCATAAGTTGACCAATCAATTACAATGTTGTTTGTATAAGTTTGAGTTCCTAACTCACTTGTAAATCTGTTAGTGTTTCCGAATACATTGTTTTCAGCAAGTGTATTAAAATTAGTATTCCTGCCAGCTTCAATATCTCCATCATCACCAGTACGATAAGATATTGTTTGTCCAGTCTTCATTAATTTAGCTGTAGATATTGTTGTAGATGCTGTAGATTTTATATCTATTCTAGTGCTCATTAAGTAAGTGTTATAATTATTAACTCAGCTCCAGCATTAGTAAGAGTATCATATGTTATTGCTGCTAAAGTATTATTAATAGCTCCAGCATCAAAGTTTAATGTTTCTCCTGGTTTAAGATCTATACCTCCAACAATAGCATTGGCAGTTCCAACACTAGCAAATGATGCTGAAAAAGCACTAGCTGATGTTGAACCATTTGAACCTGAAGGTCTAAGAAAAGTAGGATTTCTTGCTATACCTAATTGATTATTAGCTAATGTAACAGATACTGAACCAGCCATAGTGGTTTGTCCAATAGTAGTTGGTAATTGTAATGTATCTGTTGTAATAGTGTTACCACCATCATTAATAGCTACTGCACCATTAGCGTTTACAGCAACAGGAGAATAATCTCCGTCTGCATTTGTCATAGCAGTATTAGAATCATTCCTAACACCCATTACAAACGAACCTATGTTACCTGATACATGAGCAGTATCTTCTGCAAATGTTGCTGGCATAGTTAAGACATCTACTTGTAACTCACCATTAATATCAGTTTTAATCTTTCTGTTTGTAGTACCATCATTTCCATAAACAAGAATGCTATCATTAGCTTCTGTAATAGTAACATCTAAGGTTACACCACCAATGATATTAACATCTAATCCTGTGTCAGCACCAATAGTTGTACTAGTTAATGTATCACCATCTGCACAAATAGATACTGAATCTTCTGCACAAGTTAATGGCTGTGCTGTTTGAATAGCTATCTCTTGTAAACCTTGTAATACTTTTAACTGCCACGGAAAATTATTTCCTTGGTTTCCTGAGTCTTTTAAATTTCCTATTGACATAATTTTTATTTTAATAAATTCTTACTCCAGTACATATAAAATTACCTAATATATTATCTACTTGACCGGATACAATAAAATATTGATTCACTGTCCAGTCAATAGTACTTGCTGTTGGTGCTACTGTAAAAGCACCTAGATCATTTGCATTACCTACATTTGCACCTAAACCTGTTGTTGTAGAACCGTTAATATAAAAGGTTCTTAAGAAAAAGTAATATATCTGAGTAATTGTAGGTGTAGTGCCACTAATAGCAAGTTGTGTTGCTCCTACTAATGTATTTGTTGTATTGATATAGAATACTGCTCGACCTGCATAACTTGCACTTGTTTCTGAAAATTGACCTGCTACTGTAAAAGCACTTTGACTTGTAAATGTATTAGCTGGTATTAATATAGAAGTAAGTATTACTGAAGTTATACTACTTGTAGCAAAAGAACCAACAGATGCAAAACTTGCAGAACCAGGTCCTTGAATACCTTGAATACCCTGTGGTCCTTGAGGTCCTATTGCACCCTGAGATGCTAATAAAGCCCAGTTAGCTGTATCTACAGTTGGATCTGAAGCTGATGGTCCTATACCTAAAGGATTATAACAGAAGTAACTTGCACCTCCAAAAGATACTGCATCATTATCTGCATAAACTCCTAGTGCTGACCATAGACCTTGCCAATTAAGACCTGCCGGTCCTACTGGACCAGGTACTCCTTGAGGACCCGCTGGACCTTGAGCACCGGTAGGACCTACTGTTCCAGGACCAACTTGAGCAATAAAATCAGCAGTACTAATTGCTACAGTAGTATACTTGTCATCTCTCTGAGGAGTTGCTATACCAATAGGGATTAATGAATCACTAGGAACTGTATTAACAACTCTTTTTTTACCAGCAATCCAACTTATAAAATTTAGTATATCCATTATGTTTTTTAATTAATTGTATAAAGTTCAAAATATACATATAAATCACCACCCCAGTTATTAGGATCAGCTATTGCAGGATTAGCATTATAAAGATTAAATCCTAATCCAGTTGAAACTCCTGAAGCAATTAAATGTGGAATAGTATTATCACCAAAAACTTGGCTATAATATACAGAGTATTGTACATATATATTATCTCTATTAGCTAAAGTAAGATCTAAATCTAAATTATCAATTAAGAAAAATACTGAACTACCATAAGCTGGATCAGGAGAGAAAGGTAGTGTTCCTGTATTAAGAACATCAATAATACCACGGGGAGTATCTACTGTTACAGTATTAGTAATTGCCATGTCTAACTCATAGTGTTTAGTATTAGCTGTACAACCTGATTGCACTGCATTTTTAAGAGGCATTGCATAGTCTTGATAACCATCATCTCTTGTAGTAAATGGTACCTCAGCACCTAATACTATTAAGTCTGTGTCAGCATTATTTGCTTCTGTTCTGATAAGTTGCTGTTTCTTTAAGTACAACCAGTTTAAAATTGTCATAATTGTTTTGTTTTAATTATTTACTCTTATTATTATTTCTTTTTAGCTTCTAATAATTCAACTTTAGCAGATAAATCTTGAATAGCTTTAACAAGAATTGGAATTAGTTTACCATAACTTGCTTCTAATTTTTCAGGATTTTCTTCATAAACTAATTTAAGAGTATCTGCTAATTGAGCATCTTCTTGAGATTTCTTTAAGTCTTGTGCAATAAACCCAAAATCTTTGATGTTATGTTTTCCATTTTTATCTCTTTCATCCCATACAAATTCAACTGGTTTAAGACCTTTAACAAAATCAAGACCTGCTGATAATTCAGTAATTTCTTTCTTATCTCTAGCATCTGACAATGATGTAATGCTTGTTACAGCACAACGTAAAACATTATTTGAACTATTTCCTAAAGTAATAGCGTTACTTGCTGTATTACTTGCAGGTTTAGTACTATATCCAATATGTATATTATTATTTCCTGAAGTCTGATAAGTAGGATTTCCAATAGAAGCGCCTGCTAATGCGCCAATAAAAATATTTTCATCACCAGAAGAAAATGCTGGAGCAGCAGCCTGACCTATAAAAACATTGTTGTTACCAGATGTTAATGTATTTCCTGAGTTATATCCTAACGCTGAATTTTGATTTGTATTTGTTATTTGCCCTAAAGACCCAAATCCAACAGCTGAATTATTTGTTCCACTTGTATTTGCGTATAGCGAAAAAAGACCTATAGCTAAATTATCATCAGTATCTTCTTTGAATATAGTATTTCCGCTTGCATCAACTATTTGAACAAAGTTATTATCTCCTGTTAAAGGAGTGCCTGTATACCCTAAAGGTGCTACTACATTTACATTTATTTGACTCATTTTATTTAGATTTTAATTGTTTATACTACTGATAAAGTTGTTCCTACAGGAACCGTTAATGTTTTACCAACACACATTGCTAATGGTGATTGATAAGTAAAATTTCCTGGTGTAGGTAATGTTATATCTTCATTAATACAACCTACTGATATAAATCCATTAGCCCAGATACTTACACCTAACACTTCATCAGAACCACCCAGTTGTGCTGCAAAATCTGCAACAGTTATAGCACCAGCCAAATATGCATCATCTCTTCTACCATCCTTAAGTCCTACAGGTATTAATGTTTTTGCAGGATCAACAGAAGTAACTACTCTTTTACCTTTGATCCAAGAGATGAAGTTTAATATATCCATGATTGTTTTGTTTTAAAACATATTATAATATAATATACTAAAAATAATTGAATAAAAAAAATCCTTAGCTAAAAAACTAAGGATCTTCTATATGGAGAGAAACAGGGATACTATAATCGGGTACCTAAATAAAAAGCTACAGCTAACATAACAACTAATAATAAGTTAGCATATTGTCTACCAGTAGGATCATCTTCATAGACATTAGACATCTTATTATATATAGGTTTAGTTAATGCATTATGCAATAACAAACTAAATCCAATAACAATAGTACCTATAAAAGCAATTATAAAATTTGTCATGATAAATTTAATTTTTTGTAAATATACTAAAGCTTTTTGTAAATCCTATTTTTTTTACCAAATAATAATTACATCTCCTTCATTAAGAACTAACTTAGTTTGACCATCAATATCAATACGTTCTACTACTTCTAAGTTAAGAGAAGCTGTGCGGACATATACTTGATCTCCAACAGATACTTCTTCTACTTTATCACCTACTGCAAATACAGTAAGTTTGTTCCACATCTTTACAGCCTCAGCCATTAATGCTTCTTCATCCTTTGAGCTCAATTCAATAACTGATTTCTTTCTTTCAGGAATGCTCAACAAAATTGTTCTTCCTCTTAATTTTTTAAATGGTTCCATTATTTATTTTTTAATGTGATTACTTTTACTACTGCCATCTGAGCATTAACTAATTCTCCTAGTGCATGATCAAATAACAAGCTTTTTAAAGGACCTCTTTCAGTTTCATAATTTGATTTCAAAATTTCAGCCATCTGTGCAGCTAATAACTTTACTTTAGTTACCTCAGAGTCATCTAAGTTATCAGGATCTAATCCTACTAACTGATGTCCAAAGGGTATGATCTTGTGCTCAACAATTTCTGGAGCTACTTGATACACTGGTTTTTCTTCACTCATATTTCTTTATTATATGTTTCTAAAAATATATTTTCTTTGCATGGGTAGAACTCACCCTTGATTCCTTTAATAATATAATCTCCTACGGTAGCAGTCATTAATCCTTCCAAAGTTTTTATTTTTAACTCAGGTTCTAATGTATTATTAGAGTAACTAACATATCCATCAGTACAGAAATTTAAAATCTCACTTCTGTTTGCTCCAGTCCATTGAACAGCCTCAATAGTAATTGGCTTCTTAGTATATCTAGGCATCATATTTAGTTTTAGATATATTACTCTTTTTAACTTCAGTAGGCATAGCTTCATCTAAAAGACTCAACTTAATCTTTTCTAATAAACCTACTAAAGCTAAATTACCATAAGCTTCTTCTCCTACTTTAACCTCTATACCCTCTTCAGTACTTGAGATACTAATCATTGTTTTACTATCCATATTAATTAATTTACATATTTTACCATAGAGTTCCCTAGCATGAATATTATCCATACCTTTTTCCCTAACTATATCAGTCAGCTTTTCCCACAACAATTGTTGTTGCTGAGTCATAGGACAATAAATTTTTGGGTTGTGTTACTCTCATTGTTTGTTGGTAGAACAAATATAATAATTATTCTGTATCATAAAACATTCTTTCAGAATCTTCTGTACTCCATTTCTCAAAACCTTCACAGTTATAGTAGTCTTTATTAACTAAGTAATCTGGTTTCTCTGGAAAAGGTTTAGTTACAAATGAAGGCTCAGACCATTTAATTCTATTGTTTGGTTGTAGAGCTATCTGACCATTGTCAAGTAAAATAATATGATGACTCTTATGTTCTAATGGATCTTCAGCTAAAGATAAATCTGTATTAGGATCATTACTTCCCCAGTTAATAGTACCATAGTAACTACCTGGGTAAAACTTATGATCCTTCATATACACTTCTACTGTAGTATCATAGAGATATGATAAATGTAATAGAGTAAAATTGTATGAAAAACAATTCCATATCTGTAGATAATGAAATGGTAAATCTGGATCTGGTGTCTTTGGTTCAGTTAGTAACGCATGAGAAGGTAACTTATCTCTAAGTACTCCATTCTCTAACAACACTTGAAACAAAGCAGCTTGTCCCGGAAGACATCTTACTGATATTATTACCCCAGGAGTAAACTCTCCTTGACCCTTTGTACCTTGGTACATGTACTCATTCCTAACAAATACTTTGAGAGGAAAAAAATTGTGCTCTATATATGCCATATTGCAAATATAAAAAAAACCCTGAACATACATCCAGGGCTTCTTGACAGAAATAAACAGAAACAAAAAATTTTTTTCCATATAAATTTTGTTGTGTATGTTGACAAGTGGTGGGCCCCTATAAAACAGACCCCGGGGTTTCCACAGCTGGGTGGTACCCCCTATGTGTTTCCTATCAGAAAACTCATATGTCAGAAATATTTTAAGAAATATTTTAGAGTAGAAAAGTTTCTACAACATAATACTTATGTTAATTAAATTATATACTATGATAAGTCTATGTGTGATACCTGTACTAAAATGTGATTCCTGGATGGAATATGCAAAATGTATTATTACTTGCCTGCTACTTGATAGTATTTATTTACTACCACTAATACTATAAGCTTAGGCTTATAGTATTTTTTTCTATTATACAACATAAAACTATTCTTAATTAAAAAATTAGAAATTATGAATACTTATGTTATAATTGATGGTGTCATTACCATCTTAGAATGGACTGTAAATATTAATGGATAATATTTAGAACTTAGGAAGAGATTCCTAAGTTTTTTTTCTTTTATACAGCTTCTTACTTTTAATAATTATTAAAATTATTCTTATGAAAACAAAAGTTATTACAAAGTTAGATGCTTATAAGCAATCTATTACTGATTATGAATTTGCAATCAGTGAACATAAATTACTTAAAGAAGAAATAAACACAATAGGAAATATTATTATAAATAATACTTTCTCTATTGATGCTTATTCTTCCGAAAGACAATTCTTGTTTGCTATTGGAGTTACTAAAAGTAACATAGATGCTTGTAGTGATTTGGGTGTTGACCCAACTGACTTTCAAGAAAGACTTGAAACAATCAAAAGATTATTTCAATTAGGAAAAGAAGTATCACAATGGTGGTTATTCAAAGAAGAATTATCTCAATACAAGTATAACCTTGAAAAGTTACTTAGTAATGATGATAAATTTGCTCTTATGGAATATCCAACTAAGAAGTGATTTAAGGGGGCTTAGTGCCCCTTTTCTTTTTCTTTTGCTTTCAGCAGCTTATATACAGCATATAACTTTTATTAAATTATTTAAGAAAACCCAAAATGATAAGTGGTGTGCACAACTAATATATACCACATTTAAAATTAAGTGCATGTAGTAACTGAGGGTTTTCTTTTTTTATTAATCTTAAATTTATTCTTATGAAAGAAAAACTTAATGACCAATTACTTATTGGTTTTATTATTGGAATGGTTGCTTTTGCTACATTGCAACACATTCTAGTTCATATTGTAGGACTTCCTGTTACAGGTAGTTACAAAGATGTTGGTGGAAACATTGACATTGAGTACTACTTAGAAGTATCTGAAGACTCAATATGGGTAGAAGGTGTTGAAAGTAAGAAAGTATATTCAGGAAAATATTCTGACTTAGATTCATTAATAATACAAGACAACCTGTAATGGGTTGTTTTGTATTTATTAATACAGCTTTTAACTTTTATTAATTTAAAACTATATATTATGGAAACAATTAGAACAAGAATTGCTATTTTAAGAGCACTTGATATGCCATCAACTTGGTGTAATAAAACTAATCATTTAAACCCTAATGACAAGGTATATATTACTACACAGAAACCTGCAAGTGATATGTCTATTGAAGAGTTAGAGCAACTTATTGAAGATAAGAAAGCTGATGCATTAATTGCAAAAGCTAAAGCTCAACTCATAGAAGCAATAGATATTCTCAAAAGCTTTGGTGCTGAAGTTGATATTGACTTTGGTGGTTTAATAGAAGAGGAGTAATCCTCTTTTTTGTTTTATACAGCTTTTAACTTTTATTAATTATTAAAACTAAAAATTATGTGGAATGTAATCTTACACTTCAATAGAGGAAGTGTTCAAACATTAAAGTTTGAGAACAAAGCTGATGCACTTAAATGTATTGAGATAGCAGTATTTAAGAATGAAGACTGTATCAATTGTAGTATCTACAAAAATACACAAAGTGTTGTTGCTAAACAACCATCTGTTGAGAAAATATTAAGTAAGGTTTAGGCCTTACTTTTTATTTTTCTTTATACAACTTCTTACTAATATTAATTTAAAAATTATTATTATGAGTGAAAAAGAATTAGAAAGATTAAAGCAATCTTTAAAAGAAAATATAGATGATACCAACTATTGGGTGGAGCACGCTCCAACTGACCAAGATTGGTATTTCCATATTGGATATAGAAGTGCTTTAAAAGAAGTTTTACAAGTTCTTAATAGTGTAGGGGTGTTATAACCCCTATTCTTTTACAACTTATAACTAGTGTTAATTTAAAACTTATATTATGAAAGATTTTATTCACACAGGTTGGTGGGGACCTACATTAACTACCACTGAAGACCCTTGGTTAAAAGTTATTGAAAGAGACAATGGTGTGTCTTGGACTATAACCTTTTATGTAGGAGAAGAAATCATAGACCGTATCAACATGGAATGGTGTCGTGGTACTAAATTAGACAAGGATGTTCTTAGACTTCCTGTGTATAGTGATGAAGGTATATACTTAGGTAGCCTTGCCAAGAGATTGGAAGATGCTATTAATGTAATGTATCCTGAACCTATGTTCAAAACAGGGGAGTAATCCCCTTTTTTTTCTTACCACACGGTGGAACAAGTTGACTCAGGTGCTGAGTATCAACTAGTTAATTTTTTACCTTCGGCAGCTTTTTTTATACAGCTTTTAACTGTTTTTGATATTTAATTTGTTTAACTTAAATTTAAAAACTATGTCAAAAGTATCAACTACTTGTGTTTTTAAAGGAACAAAAGGTTCCTTAAAAACTAATTCTAACGGCAAACCATATATGTGGTGTACTGTTAGTATTGCGGGAAAAGATTTCCCTGCAATGATTTATGGCAAATCATTGGATATTACTATTGAAGGTGAAACCATCAATGCTGATATCCAGCAGTTGCCTGGCTCTGATACCGTGCAGATTACTGCTTGGAATCCAAGCCTTATGTCTGACACACCTTTACCTACAGTAAAGGACTTTGCAAAGTTATTTGCAAAGATTGGTGTTGAGGCATAACACAAACAAGAGCACACAGAAATGTGTGTTCTTTTTTTTATGTCTGCCTTTGGCAGCTTTCTTTACAACATTAAACTGTTATGGATTAGAATAATCACAACAGTTTAATTCAAGCGGTCTTATTAGCAGTCTTGGTATGCTATCGGTCTTATTACTCTATATATAGAGAATTAAGCCTTTGGCTATTTGGGTAGTTTGTAATAAAACTTGTACTGGTCTGATTATTAATTGTTTAACTTAATTTATTTAAAAAGCTTATGGAAGCAAAGATTGTTGAGGGTATCTTCAAAGGTACCAAAGGTGCTGTTAAGAGAAACAGTAACGGTAAAGAGTACATGTGGTGTACTGTAAACATAGACGGAAAGGACTTTCCAGCTATGATGTATGAGAAATCTCTTAACTGTACAGCAGTAGGAGAGGCTGTTAAAGCCGAATTGCGCGAGGTAGGGGAAGTAGTTATGATAACTGTCTTCAATCCTAGCTTGTTAAGCAGTACTCCACTACCAACAGTGGAAGATTTTGCATATTTATTTGTTAAAATGGATGTGTAACTGTCTGATTATCAGAACCACTCTCAGTAATATGGGCGTGGTTTTGATTTTTACTATTCTATTGGTCTTATTTATACTATATACTTTTATATAGCTAGAAACTATACTTTAACTCAAACTTATAAGTACTATATCTCTATTAGTATTACTATCTATATTACTACTATATATAGAAACATAACAAGGGATTCCGGATTATAATATTCACCACTAAATATAATAAAATGACACAGTCAGAAAAAGCACAAAAATTAGGGAATCAAGCATTAGCTAATCCATCATTACTTAATCAATTTGATGAAGATACCTTTATTAAGTTTGTTATTAGCATATCTAAATATGATAAGCCATTAGCAAATAAGGTATTTGATTTAAAAGCTGCAAATGTTTCTGCTAAGAATAAAGTATTATTCTGGGAAGCAGTAAATATTCTAAGCAATGATTTAAAAGTAGACTACTCTCTAGTAGGGTAGTCTATTATTAATGCACCATTTCTACTTCCCAAGGGTAGACAGTTGTAATATAGGTAGCGTGAACAGGAATAGAGCTTGCAGATTACTGTTACTCTTATAATAGAAATATTATAACGGTTGAAGGGCAAGTATATTACAACTGCGTGCAGAGGGATACCATAGCATAAGTGGTGATGAAACAATGCAAGTATATGATACTTAATATCATACATATAGACTGAAAGGTCTTGAGTAATGTACCATTCCTGATTCCCAAGGTCAGGCAGTTGTAATATAAAGGTAAGAACTGCACATATTGTTTGTGTAAAGTTGACCAATGTTTATTTAGCTAATAGTGCGTATGATCAGACTCCTATTTATAGGACGACCTAATCATCAGTGCGTAGAGAATAAACCTTATTACAACCGAGTACAGAGGGATTAGATGATTGGAGGGTTAGATGCTCCCAAGCAGGTGCAAAGCCTGCAGTAATGCACCATAACTCACTTCCCAAGGGTGAGCAGTTGTAATAGTAGTTTCTTTATGGCAAATAAAAACTTAGTGTCA
>Ga0181358_1000172_pt1 | contig 28612 bp, 18 predicted proteins | sample Fa13VDMM110SD_FD_130096 | JGI IMG/M metagenome (GOLD analysis project Ga0181358, IMG submission 130096) | Freshwater viral communities from Lake Michigan, USA - Fa13.VD.MM110.S.D | ecosystem: Environmental > Aquatic > Freshwater > Lake | place: USA: Michigan | collected 2013-09-24 | reverse complement strand
CATGGCTTACTTTGCTTCGACACTACGCAAACTGCAATCGCAGTACGCTGCGAACAAAACACGCAGCCAAATGGGATGGACACCTGACGGGCTTGGCTTTGTCGTAGGTGAGTTGGAATACACCGCAGCGGGTACTAAACTGGCACCGCCTTCAAGCGGTACACGGGAGTTGGCTGAACAATTCAAACCAACTGGCACATTGGAAGAGTGGAGCAAGATCGCTAACTTCTACAACCGCCCCGGACTCGAGACGCACGCACTGGCTTTGTTCTTTGGCTTTGGCTCACCCTTGCTGAAGTTTATTGGCCCCAAGCAGAACGTAAAGGGCGCGTTGATTCACCTTAAACACAACGGGTCAGGCTCAGGCAAGTCAACGGCTCAGATGGTGGTCAACTCTATCTTTGGCAACCCCGACACTCTACTGCTGAAGCAAGACGACACGTACGCTTCTAAGATGCACTTGCTTGGCATGATGAATAGCATTGCGTTTACTGTGGATGAGATCACCAACGAGAAGCCCGAGATTCTGTCTGACTACGCCTATGGGTTCACCTCAGGGCGGGGCAAACACCGTATGGAATCGCAGAGTAATAAATTGCGTGTTAACAACACAACATGGTGTAACTTTACTTTGTCGTCAGGCAACGCCTCGGTTGTGGACGCCCTGCAGAACCTCAAGAGTACGGCAGATGGTGAGCTTCGTCGAGTGCTTGAGGTTGCGTTCCATAAATACACTGGCTCAACCAAGGCTGAGATTGACGAGACGTTTGCCAAACTTAGTACTAACTACGGATTGGCAGGTCCGGTATTCATTCAGTACATCATTGACAACCACGACCATGTAATGAAGCTGCTTGCTGATATGCAAGCCAAGGTGGATAAGGCGCTAAACCTAGATCAGACAGATCGTTTCTATTCTTGCTTGCTGACATGTGCTTTTGTGGGCGCATTGATTGCAACCAAGTTGGGTCTGATTAACATCGACATCACACGTATCTACCAATACGCACTGGGCGTAGTTCGGGAGTCCATTGCATCTAACACGTCTAGCGTTGGCAACCCAATGACTGTGGCACAAGAGACACTGGGCGCGTTCATCAACGAGAACGTTAACAATGCAATGGTCGCAGCATATACCCCCAAGGGTGGCTTGCCTGAGAGACCGGCACTGACCCCCAAGGGCAAACTGGTTATGCGGTATGACCCTGACACCAAGACGCTTGCAATCCCTGTGGCTGAGTTACGCAAGTACTTTACCAGTAGGCAAGTGGACGTTAGGGATAGTTTGACACGGCTGACTACTGCAGGGTATATCAAGCACGGTGGCAAGTCGCATCCAACTCGTATTGGTGCGGGAGCCGTAGGGGGACTTAGTGGTATTGCAGTACGCTGCTACATCTTTGATGGAGACGTAATTGGCATCGACGAAACGGCGTTTGCGCAAGCGGAAGCTTCCGACATTTAAAAAGCCCAAACCGGTTAAGGCCCCCAAGCCAAAGCCAAAGCTATCGGACGATATGAGAGTACTCACCCTTCACGGGGTTGAGTATTATCTTCATTGGGAACGGCTTGTAGTTGGTAGTTCGTTCTTCTTGCCAACCACTGCAACACCTGTGCAAGTACGAGACGCACTCCTACCGGCTACTAGATTTCTTAAAATCAAAATAGAAGTACGCGCCCGTTGTGAGTACGGGCGGTACGGAACTCGTGTGTGGCGAGTCTATTAGCGTTGCTCTTTGCGAAGCTCGTTTTTAGCTTCGCGCAACCAGTTTGTGAACTCAACTTCCATCTGTTTAATTTCTTTGAGTTCTGCTTCGCGGTCTTCTTTGCTCATGTCCGCAGCACCGTCAGGGCTGTTTAGGAATTTGCGGTAAGCCCGAGTGCGCTCCAGTTGTTCAAGCGTAGAGTTAATACCGCTCTCTAACGCTAGCTCCATTTGATGCGCATCGGCATAAGCCTCGGCCCGTACAATATCGGTCTTTATCAACTGGCGCAGAGTGTTGTTGGCTTTACCAACTTTCTCACGCTCGTCGTAGAATTCAGTCAACCTACGGGTGCCAACAGGGTCATACAGGTAGTTGCTCAGCAACGCGTACTTGTGCAGTGGGCGGTCAACCCGAGAAGGGTTTATCAAGCTGTCCGTCATCATCGTCACTAAAGCCGCAGTAGAACCGAAGTAGCCATTCAACATGTTGTCAATCTGGATAGGCGATACGGCATCAACTCCGATTACGTCACGACTAAAGTTAGAAATGGCTTGCGCCAACTCCGAAGTCTTAGACGTTACACGCATACTGGGGTCTTGCTGCTTTTGGTAGATACCTTCCAGTTCGCGCCCCGTGAAGAACGAGTAATTTGTCCACGCCTCAATCAAAGGTTTGACCGCTTGTGGAATTGGCACAGTGCGTCCAATGTATTGCTCCGCCATATACACCGCAGAGGAGCGTATGGCTTCAAGCGCAGTCTGTTCTTCTGGCGTACCAGAGCGACGCAAATACTCTACTACGGTCTCAGGGATAACTTTAAACAGTGCGCCCAACTCGCCCGGCACAGGAATCTTGTAGCCACCGGGGAGAATCCAGTTGCTGTTACGGGTACGCAAGTCCATCTCTTGATAGTCTTCGTCATCACCCGACATCAACGCATACATGGTGCTGAGCATTGCTGCAGTACCGGCACGGCTCCAGAACAACTGACGCGCCTGCGCACGACCAACAGACGAGCTTGAGTCTTTGCCTGACGCTGCGCGGTACAACACATCCATACCCTGCATGTACGCGTTAAAGAACGGAATGGTTGCGGTGCCAACTGCGATGATTTCACTAGCGCCACGGCGACGGAAGTTAATAAACTCACGAGCGCGGGTCTGTGCCAACAATTGGTCCTTGTTGTTTTCTATCATAGTTTGTTCGTAGATTGCTTTACGAACCGCCAAGTCAGACGCACGGGTAATGCCGTCAAGTCTGTGCAGTAGAGTGCCGAGTAACTTGGAACCAGCAACAGTACGCTCACGATACCCTAAGTCTTTTAGTACAGATACAGCAGGCTTGCCAGCTTCAAAGTCGTACTCACCAGTTAGTCCCAGTGCGCCAAACTCTTTGACAATCGGATGCTGGATGCCACGAATCTCCGCCCACGCAAGTGAGCCAAAGTTAGCCAGTGTCATGCGCAATAGCGCAGTGGGGCTTTTCACACCAGACGTTAGCATCGCACGTTGCACGTCGTCCGTTACCTGCTTTAAGGCAAATGGTGGGAGCAGCGTTACTGATTTACGCAAGATGTTAGAGAAGGCACCCAGTGTGCGCATGATTGCCATCTTGGGTGGGTTAAGGTCTTGGAATGCAGCTACGTCATAAGTCGATGGCAACTCCCAATACCTAAGCTCACCATTGACGTATGCTTTGGCAGTTCTGTTTTCTGTGCCGGGCATACGAGCAGGTGGTTTTGTAAACCCTAGTTCCTGCAGTCCGGTTAAGGTTTGCACACGAGCATCGTTGTTCATTACCTGACCAACCATCCAGCCCATTGTGTTTAGGTAGTTCTCAAACACGTTACCAACGGGACGCTTAAACGAGCCAACCAACTCTGGGTCTTTGGTCAATGCCAATGGTGAGCGACCTGTTGTTTTCTTGACGGTAGAAAACTTATCTGTAAAGTCCTCGATACGATCAAACGGCACGTAGCCAATAACAGACTTCCATTCCGTAGCAGTCTCTTTAGATAGCCGTCCAACCTCAACCATTTTGTCGATTAGGTCAAGACGTGGCTTGTCCATCACCGCGTTCATCTGGGCAAACACAGGGTCCGAATTGTATTCAGCAACCAGTACGGCGCGGTCTCTGTCTGTCAGGTGCTTGGGGAAGTCTGGATTAACTTTAAGCACTTCGTCCAAACGTTTGGCTTCTAGTACGCGGCTTGCAAACTGTTCGGCTTCTTTGTTAGTCCGTCCGGTCTTTGCACCCCATGCGTAGATGAGCGGGAATACATCAACAGGTGCGCCTTCCCCCTTGCCAATAGTGCGGTACAAGCCAGTGGTTTTATCTTTAACTAACGTACCATTTTGGAAATACTCTGCGAGTATTTTGCTGTAGTCTTGTGCCTGACGATACAGACCCATCGGGTTGATTTTGCCAAGACTGTTGCGCACTGCGCCATTAAACGTACGGCTAAACTTCTCCTCAATGGCAGCAGCAGAATCTACGGCAGCTACACGGAACTTAACGCCCGCGCTTGGGTCGCCTTCCTTTTGCATGCCAAAGACCATCTGTTTGACGCTACGCTCATCTAGTGGCGTCAGGGGGCCTAGACCAGTCACAACGTCTTGTGCTGTGTATGTAGATGAAAGTTGCGCACGGGTGGACGGTTTTGCAATTTCATCTTGGCCGGTTAGCCAGAGCTTGGCGTCGGCTGGACCCATAGCATCCAAGAATGCAGCAACAGATTTAGCTGGTGGGTATTTACGTCCGGTTACCACGGCAACCAGATCGCGCATCATTTGCGCAACTTTAGAGAAGAACTTTTCGGTAACGGTTAGTGGCTTCTCAGACGTAGTTGCCCAACGAGAAACGTTGTCGGCAAACCATTCACTAAAACTTTTCCAGTATGGAGTCATCTGCTCTGCGGTTTTACCTTCAGGCACTGACATCATTTGAGTTTCAGCAGTCTCACGATTGCGCAGCATTTGAACTAGCTCACGCCCAGTTTTACCTTTGGTTGACGCAAGCCATTCATCATACTCTTTCCGTATCTTGGCTTTAGTTTCAGGTGCGGCATTGTCGTATGCAATAGATTGAATTGAATGACCCAACTCATGCGAAATGACTTCTAAAGTTTTAGCTTCTGATTGGCCAAGATTGAACGAGATGTAGAAGTCGCGCTTGTTAGGACCGTATACACGGTTAGACCCTTCTTCCCCTGCGTCACTACCGGCAGTTTTTGCAGACGCGTAATCTTTATACAACTTGTATTTTTCCGTCGCACCTTCGCTACGCATGTCGTCTGGGGTAACTAGAAAGATTCGAACATCACCAAGTCCCAAATCTTGCATCAGCCCACGCAAGTAATCTGCGTAGCGTTGGTCTACTGAGTCTGACTTCACAACATTGGTTGTGGCTCCAGTAAACGGACCGTCGGGGTTCTTACTAAACTTCTTGCTTTCTTCAAACACTGCCTTAGCGCGCTCGGCAATTAGCTTGGCTTTTTGATCAGGAGTAAACAAGTTACCGATATAAGCTTCAATGTCAAACTGGGTATACCTACCGTTTTTGGCCATGCCAAGGTAAACATACTGTCCGTAGGCATTGTGGGTGCGTACTAAACTAACGTCGCCATCTGAATAAACAGATTGGAATAATGGGCGGTCGTACTTATCAGTCCACGATTCTGTTTTCTTGGCGCTTTCATCAGGTGCCACGCGTCCAACAGCCTTGGCAGAAGCTCTGCCTTCACGAGTTTCTTCGGCTTTGGCTTGTAACTCCCTACCGAACGACGATGGGCCACTGATGTCAAAAGGAGACCTAGGCTTTTCTTCTTTAGCCTCTGGGGTTTCCCGTTCGACTTTCTCTGCAGGTTTTGCAGTGGGCGTTACCTTTGCAGGTTGTGAAACTTGGGTCTTTGGGGCTTCTTTTTGTTTGCGCTCCAATTCTTCCAAACGGCGTTTGAAATCTTCAGCTTCTGCTTTACGGGCAGCTTCTTCAGCTACAGTTTCAGTAGCGACAGCAGGAGCCGGTGCTTTAGTCTCTTTGGCAGTGGTAGCCGTAGCAGCCGGTTTAGCAGTTGTCTTTGGTCCCGCAGTAGTCGTGGTAGTGGCAGTAGCACTAGGAGGAGCAGTAGTAGTTGTAGGCGCATTTTTGGCTTTACGTTCAGCTTGATCTAGTGCATCCCACTCAGTTTTCTTCTGTGCTATTTGGTTTGTAAACGCATCCCATTTAACACGGGCTGGGGATTTAACTGCAGGTATACGGCCCGCTTTAGTAAGTAAGTTTTGTTGGTCAGCTACTAAAGTGCGAATCTCATCTTGAACTTGGTTAGAAGTTCGTTCAGTGGGCGTTGTTACTGCAGTGGGCTGCGTTCCTTGAGCATTAACTCCCGTGCCAGCAGGTTGTCCAGCAGGTGCCAATCCGAGTCCGTCAGGTGTTTCAGATGTTCCGGCGGTGGTGGGAACTCCGGCTCCGGGTTGTACCACGTCGGTGCTGGCAGGCTCACTAGGTACTCCCACGCTTGGCTCACCTCCTCCGAGGTCAAGCTCTCCTTGAGGCTGATTCTTTTGGGTAATGGTCGGGACATTTGGTTTCTCCTCAAAGGCTGTAGGTTGTGGCGCTATCAACGCTTTCAATACTTCAGCGCGTGCGCCTTTGTTGTTGATTAAGTTGGGTTCGCGTTGGACAAGAGCTTGAAGTTCCTCAACAGTTTTACCAATTACATTGTCTTGCACCCACTGTTTAGATGTGCGTAGTGGAAGTCCAATAGCATCAATATCTGCTTGGGTAATGCCTGTTACTACTGGCTCAGCTACCGCAGGTGCTACTGCGGCCTTTGCTTTTTTAGCATCACGTTGCGCTTTGATAATTTCTTCGGCTTGACGTTGACCCGCAGTAGCTTCGTCGTACGAGGCCATCTGCTCCGACAGTTCGGCAATACGAGTTCTGGCTTCGGCAGTCCGTGGTCCCGCCCTAAGTGCATCACGTTCGGTAGCTAAGTCGTTGTAATCACGTTGGAAATCTAAACCAAGCCCAAGCTGTTCGCCTTGCTGCGCTTCTAGTTTTGTTTTGAGTTCATCAAGTTGCGCACGAACTTCTGGTGTCTGGTCTTGTGTCTGTAAACGGTCGCGTTCTGCAACCATCTCAGGATACGTTTCGGGCTTTGGCGCAGGTTCTTGTTTAGTCTCTGGTATTTTTTGACCCATCTCCTTACGGGTAAACAGCGTCCCCTGCTTACCTACAGGCGCATCCTCAGGTAGCTTGGCACCCGGTACAATTTCTTCTGGCTGGGGTTCTGGCTTAGGCGCTGATGGAGTAGCTGACCCTTTTGCACGACGCCCTAATGCTAAGTCCATCAAACCTTGAACGATGGCACCGGTAGCTCCGCCATACGCGGCCTGTTCGCCTAGACCTTCGATGAGTGCTTGCTCAGGCTTGTAAATACCTTTGGCAATCATGTTCTGCGCTAAGCCCGATGCGGTTTCCTGCGCGGCTTCTTCACCACCAGCAATCAACGCTCGTTTAATCATCTGCACAGCGGACGCTGTAGCGGCTTCGGGGATACGAGACAGAATACGGAAAGGAGCGAAGGCTTCCAATGCGCCGGGGAGCGTGCCCAATGCCGTGGCTGTCCCACGTTGGTCAGCAGTAGCGTCTTCGGCTTCTGCACGAGTACGCGCTTCACCAGCACCGGCACCAACACCCAAACCAACTGCCGCAGCGCGACCCGCCAAACCTAATGGGCCAGCAAGAAGGAACGGTGCAGTTGAGCCAATGGCCTCACCAAGCTTTCGAGGTACCGACTCCTCATACCCAGCAGCGGCAGTAAACGGTTCTTTAGCGGCGGTAGCAACGGATTTAATCTTTTCTCGAGCAGTCTTTTCCATGCTCTCGGGGAGCAGCGCAGACGCGCCGGTAGCAGCGCTTTCTACTAGGCCAACCGCGCCGGGGGCCAACCCTTTAAAGAGTTCTTTAGCACCCCCAAGGAAAGTGCGTTCTTGAGTTGGAGCAGATGGTGCAGGTGGCGCAACCGGAGCAGCTTGGGTTTGCTGAATATACTGAGCTAGCCGCCTAGCCCCCTCTGTGTCTCCCGCAGCGTCAGCGTTGCGTAGTGCTTGGTAAAGGGCGTTTAAATCGGCCATTGCTCAGTCCTTATTTGCTCCCATATTTATTCAGGAGCGCGTTAATATCAGCAGGGGTTCCGCCGGGGCTTGCTGCGCCGGGGGCTTCGGGAATTATAATACCAAACTGTCCGTAGATGGCTTTTGTTCGGTCGTTGATTTGCTTCTCAATAGCGGCAATTTTGGCTTTATTTGCAGAGCTTGGAATTCTCATTAACTCTTTCATGGAAGTCTGCCAGCCGTTGATAGTTTCGTCTCGTGCAGCCAACTGACTTGCCGCGTTAATCTTGGCAATTTCTTGGTTGTCCCCACGCTGGGCAGCAGCAGCCATGGCTGCGCGATACGTCATATCTTGACCACGTTTTGTAACGTCTGCTTGTATGTCTTGACCACGGACAGTACCCAAGGTCGACATTTTCTCGCGGTCAAACAGACGTGCGTTCTCAATGTCTTTCTCTCTAGCAGTGCCGACTTTAGTCTTGGTGGCGGTTTTCTCGCCACGTTGGGTATCTTCAACTCCGCTCATCAACTCATTGATTTGTTTAGCTTGCGCTGCGTCTGCCGCACGTTTTTTCTCAGCCATACTTGTGTATGCAGGAGCTAAGCCTGACAAACCTTTGTACTGACCAGACTTCCCAAGCATTGCAATAAGCTCTTGCATTGGGGTCATTTGAGTTGCCTCGTACTGCTGTTTAATCTCAGCGATACGCTCAAGCTTGTTTTTACCTGCGGGTTCGTCTAAGCCCAGCGCTTTGTCAATGGCGTTTTGCTCGGCAATAATTGACTCGACTGAGCGCTCTTTAGGGCTGGTCTTCAAGGCGTTCATTAGCATTGCATCGTAGCTATCTGGAGCAGGCGCTGCGGGAGCCGCAGGCGCATTAGGGTTTACCTTAGTAGCGTTAGGATTGACGTTCTGTGGAACGGCAGGGGGCTTGGGTTTAGCCGACGCTGGAATAAGGTTGGGGGATACATTGATGCCGTTACCCATAGCAACAGGGCCAGCACGACGACCTTCGTTACCCATATCTGATGCGGGTGCTGTAGCCTTTAGACGAGCCGTTTCTGCCGCAGATTGGTTGTTCTGCCCAGACGCTTGTAAAGCACGATATTTCTTAAGCGCATCGCCCTCTTGGTCAATCAAAGCCGCAAGACCTTGGCCCACTGCGGCACCGCCGATAGTACCCGCAACTGGAGCTACAAAGCTGCCCGCCGTACCGCCTGCAATAGGCAACGCCGTTCTAGCGCCTGTCCGCGCAAACTGTTTAACCTTCTCGGCCATCGGTACATTAGGATCGTCATAAAACTCTTGGGCACCGCTAATGTCACTTAGTCCCTCATAAGCCGCTAAGCCAATGTTGGCACCGGGAAGCAGTTTAGTTTTTGCGGCGCTCTTTGCCGCGTCTATTGCGGGACGCATGGCTTGACCTGCAGCAAAAGCTTTGGGAGACGCGTTACCTTGAACCGTTTGAGCGGCGGCAGGGGCGGCTTGTGCTGCGGGCTGTGAGCCTTGTGCGGCACGGAACATGTCTTTGATGTTGTCTTGGGCAGCGGCAGATGACTTAGTAAAGTCCGTGTAGTCAATACCCATACTCTGCAAGAACTTAATAAACTCAGGACCGGCTTTAACTTTGTCCCCCGCAGCAAACGCAACAATACCGCCGCCTGCCATCTGGATATTAGACTGCAGTTGGTCAAGCCCCGCAGATTGCGGTTGTGCTTCGGGTTTTGGAGTTCCTTCTGGCACTGGACCTCCGGGGCGTGGCTGCATCATCGCTTGTTGTTGGGATTGTTGTTGCGCTTGTTGGAGTCCTAACAATCCGGCCTTTTGCTCAACTTGTTCTTTGACGCTGGGCTGCTCGCCTTGCGCCGCACCTTGCAAATTATTTGCCATTTCAGCGCGTTTAGTTTTAGCTTGCATCTCACCCGTGGCAAGCCATGGCGGGATCATGCTGGGGTTCAACCCATCAGCGTATTTTTTTAATTCCGCCAATGGCAGTGACTGTGCGTATTCTTGCGCTTTAACTAAGTTCATGATTTACCTTTACTTGGGCACTGAAAGGCCGAGCTTAGACATTTTGTCGTACAGAGCTGACAACCCCGCAATATCACTTTGGATTTTAGATAGGGTATCTTGGTTAACCGATGTCGTTGAAGCTCCAATTGGCAAGTCTGTGAGCATTTTTCGTTGGAATTCCAACCGGGTGTACGGGTCGGCCTGCTGTTCTTCAAACTGTTTTTTGTCTGCGGCAATGCCTTCAGCCTCAATCCCGCGCTGCGTAGCGCCTGCTTTTATCAAATCATCAAGAGACTTAAGGCCAAAATCTGCGCTGTATTGGCGGGACTTTTCAGTTTCTCTCTGGGTATCCAAACCACGGTTTTGCTCAGCATTAAACTGATCCATAGCTTTGTCGTAAGCAGTTTTATACCCCGTACCCACAATGTTAGCCATGTTTGAGCCTAAACTACGTTGAGTCTCTGCGTCCATCAATGCGCCACGCGACCCACCAAAAGCTCCAGCCTGTGTCATTTTTGCAGCATTAGCCTGTTGAGTAATTTGTGATTGACGACGAGCTTCTTCCATCTGAGGGTTAAGCGATGCCATTAAATACGGGTTCATGTACTTATTAGCAGCGGCTGCATCAAACGTACCAGACGTAAACGTGGTTGGGTCGTAGCCCGCTTTGGCTACATCGCTAATACCGGCAAAACCTTGCTTCTGTAAATCGGACTCGCCAGCGGTAAGGGGGCCCTTGTATACGTCTGTTGGCTTACTAGTTAAGGCTTCAGTTTTACCCAGCATATCTGTGACGTAGTCGCCAGCCCAAGGAGACAGGGTAGATGTTTTAGATGTATCCAGAGGAACACCACCCGCTTCAAACTTCTGCACAGACCCACCCGCTGCATACGCAGCAGCCAAACCACCCGAAGCTGCGGCAAGGAATTTGTCAGGGTTAATTTTTTTACCTTGTTCTTTGTTGCCAGTACGCGCTTCACGGATGCGGTCCATCATTTGGTAGAGCTTTTTAGCGCCAGCATCCGAGTTGCCATTCCCAAGATGGGACACCACATCAGCAGGGATTACAAACTCACCATGGCTTAGTGCGGCTTCTTGGTCGCCGTCAATCTTAGAAGGAATCTTGTCAGCCATACCATCAGTGCCACCACGCAAGTAGCGACCTTTAGCCATTGCAATACCGCCATCAGCCATTGGGATTCTATAGTTGGGGTCCATAAATTGTTCTTGGGTTGGTATAACTGGCATGGCGGCGGCAATGCCGGTAGCTGCGGGAGTTGTAGTACCGGTTGTAGCTGCAGGTTTGTTGTATTTCATAGCCATTTGACCTGCGTATGGGTTAGCAGTAGGGGCGGCTGCGGGTTTGTACGCAGCCAGTATGCCTTGCTTTTGCGCTTCGGAGGCGGCTTGAGCGGCAGCTAAACCTGCAGCATCGCCTTTTTTAACGTAGCGAGTGTCTGTTGTGTATTGACGGCCAGTTGCGCCGGGACGACGGTTGGGATCGTTATAGTCAATCTGTTGTGACACAACATCCATCTTAGGAATGGGTTTATTGTAGCCACCTTCATCTTTGTTAGTTGCAAGTTTATACGCGCCAATACCAGCAGTTATCAATTTTGCTGGGTCAAATTTGCCGTTGGTTTTAAGCAAATCAATCGCTTTAGAACCGTACTTTTTTACATAGTTAAGCAGGGAGTTGTTGCCGCCAGCAAAGTTTCCGTCCTTGTCTGTGAACCCGCCCTTTTCTGTGTTGTATGTAAAGTCAGTGCCCTTGCTATCTTTAAAAGTTAAATTGCCAGAGTCGTCTAATTTGTAAGCGTTGCCAAGCTCGTCTTGCAAAAACCCTTGTCCGGCTTGCCCGGCAAAAGCCTCAAGTCCAGTCAGATCATGATCTTGGGATTCGCCTCCGGTAAAGTCAACGTCCCCACCGGTATCAGTGCCGTCGTCATACCAGTTTCCAAGTTCATCTTGTGTCAAAGCCATCTTGAGTCCTTTAGCGTAATAGGTTAAGCAGGTCGTCCACTGTCATCTGCTCCGCCAGCAGGTCATCAAGGTGCCCGCCGGTAGCCATTTTAGTCCCAACCTTGGATTTTTTGCTATCTTTTTTGCTGCTTTCGTCGTCCGTCATATTTGCCAACAATTCCGGCAAAGTTGCATACAGATTAAAGTCATCCATTGCGCCCGCATAAATTGGGTCGGTTCTCTCACCCGCGCCAAATGCCGACACGCTTGGCGTGAGGCTTGGCAGGACTACCTTTGGTTTTACAGGTGGTGTAACTGGCGGCGTGACGGGTGTGGTTGGCGTGACGGGTGTGGTTGGCGTAACGGGTGTGGTTGGCGTAACGGGTGTGGTTGGTGTAACAGGTGTGGTTGGCGTAGATGGAAAATCGTCGTCTGTTGGCAGATAAGTAATGGGCCGTTCATCTTTAATAACAATTTCTTCTATGTTATCGTCGGGAACGCAAGCATCTAAAGCCTCATCGTAGTGAGTTCCCGCTGGACATGGGTCTCTTTTACCTTTAACAACTATCTCACCCTTGTCATCAATTTTTGTAGGTGGAAAATCATCGTCTGTTGGCAGATAGTCAAGCGGCTTATCACCAGTTACAACTACCGTACCGTCGCCATCAATTTTTGTAGGTGGAAAATTATTGTCTGTTTGCGTTAACCCAGCATCGGTCAAATCTTTAACGACATCGCCGCCTGTATCTGTAGAGGCTCCTGTACCGTCGGCGTTCACCATATCTAATATGTCTTGGTTACTAAGCCCGCTGTCTTTGTTTTCACTAGCGCCAGCATTAATGCCTTCTAGTGTGCTATCAATCTTGTTGGATGCCGTGTAGGACAGAAGACCTTTGGTGCCGGATTCGTCGTACACCGTTTTTTCTGCGGGTGTTAGTTCTGATATAGCTTTGTCGTCTAACGGCTTGTATTTAGCTTGATCTTTGGCTTCAGCTTTGGCAGCGGCAATTGCAGTGTTAATCAGGACCTGATCCAGCGGCTTACCGGAAATAACGCCAGTAATTGCATTAGTCACCATTTTCTTTTGCGTTGCAGACAGGTCTTTTGTAAGGTCCTGCATGTCAGCAGAGTTAAGCAATGCGTTAACCGCGCCATTTACACCGCCAGTAACAGCCCCTGCCGCCATAGCATCGCCAACATCCTGACCAGTCAGCAAAGCTTTGCCGCCTGATACCATCGCGTTGTTAAACGCATTGGTAAGTGAATTAGTTACAGTCGCATCAAGGCCAAGGTCTTTAATAAAAGATGACCCACCCTTCATCAAGTCTGTGCCGGGGATATTGGCAACGGCAAAACTAATAGCCGCGTTTTTAATTGCATCGTCAAGGTCTTTACCACTTAGCACTTGTACAGCTAACTGAGCCGCAATTTGCTGGGGTATAGTCAGGCCACCCGTGGCAACAGCCAACATAATGTTACCGACAGGGCCAAGGTCTGCCATAAGATTGGCAAGATCGTTGGATGAACCACCATATTGAGAATAAAAAACAGGCTTGCCATCAGGGGTGAATTGCACTCCGTAAGCGGTAGAACCTTCCCCGGCAAAAGTTCCTCCCCAGATATTGCCACCCGCTTTGTCATAGTAAGAATTTATTACTTCGCCAGTTTTTGTATTGCCAAACGTGGTCTGACCTGTGTCGGCTACAAGTTTGCCGTCTACCGTTTTAATTTTTGATGGGTCAACTGGGGTAACAGTTTCGTTGCCATCGTATAGCCCATATACAGTTTCAAGTTTTGCGTCAGAAGGAACAGGCACAAACTTTGTTACAGGGCGATTTTCTCCAGTTTCATAGTTGTATTCATATTCTCCTGTTGGCTGGCGAACATAGCTAACAGTTTGGCCTTCATCATTAGTTGTGGTAGTGACTTGTTGCCCATTGTAAAACTGATTAATTACTTGAACAGGTGCGTAAGCAGGGACTTTGCCAAAATCATTGATGTCTTCAAAACCCTGACCAGCCAACATTACCGCCATGTCATAGGCATTACTTTTAGCGGAACCAAAACCTTCACCGCCCCATGCGCCTGTAGTCCCTTGAGCAAGGATTTGATTGGCTATCTTACCTACTGCACCTGTTGTGGGCATAGTAATAACAGCTTCATTTCGTGCGGCACCAAGAAAACTGTCTAGTTCTCCTGCGTCAATAGTGTCGCCAAACCCCCAGCTATCAATTTCTTCTTGAGATGGAGTTCTACCTAATACATCTTGATACAGTTTAACTGTAGGGTTTGCAGGAGCAGTGGTTGCGCCAGTGTCTGCGGCGGCAGTAGTTGCACCGGTTGTTTCTGTATCAACGGTTGAAGAATTCACCAAGTTGGGAGCTAATACCGCTTGTTCTTCAGGGGGACGAGTAGCCAACTCCGCTTGAGCGGCTTGTATAAAGCTTTCTATTTCAGCGGGATCAATAGTGTCACCAAAACCTTGTTCCCAAAATGCTTTACCCCCAGCATCTGGTTCACGGCCTAGAATTTCTCGGTACAGGTCTTCTACAGTATTAATTGCCATGTTTAAACCTTTAATCTAAAGCCGAAACAAACGACATTGTTGCCACGACAGACTGTGTGGACGGCTTAGTGGGTGTACCGGAAGCAGGAAGATGTTGAATAGTCACAGCAATGTTAGGCACAGACCAGTACATTTCAACATAATCATTTGCCGCCATACTTAAAAAATAGTTCCAACCAACAATTGAATGTCCATCCGTACCGGCGTGTCTGTTTGGAATAGATACAAACCCCGTTGACCCTGTAATATCCGCACCATTTTGTCTCAACCAGATGTAAACATCTTGAAAAGCAGAGTCTGTATTTGTAAACTGCGCGCTGAACTGCAGGTTGTAAATACCAGCAGTGGCTACAGTAATCTTAGAACTACTAATGCTTACACCGTTAGCAAAATCTGTGGTGTTTAACGTCATTAACGTAGCTGTATTGGCTACTGCTGTTTGATCTTGATCGCTGGAAAACGCGCCATACGGAACTGATAGAGTCTTTAGCTGATCAAGAATACTATCAACCCTGTTAAAGTAAAGACGAAGCACGTTGTTAAGCTGGTCAATATACTGCCGGTTATACTCAAATGGAGCCAGCGGCAAGTTAGGCGCTGCAACCTGATTAATTTCAAACTCAGAAGTAACAATCATGAGTTACCCCTGCGACCATCTTGTTTAATGTCAATACGGGGGCTACCCAACTGCCAAGCGCATCCAATTTGGTTAGATTCAATTTGCAGAATCATCTGACGGCCACGAACCCTGACATACACTTGACCGGTAAACTGCTCAATAACAGACGTAGATGTACGAGTTACGGTAGCGTCTGGGTTTCCGCCCAGCGAAATTGGATCGTTGTACCCTGAACCTGAGTTCTGCATTGGTATTAAAGTCATTGTTACCTGCGGTGATGCAGTGTCAGACCCACGGAATGTGATGTCAGGGAGCATCCTCCAGACAAAGCCAAAGTGATCGCCGTCATCAATGTCAAATTCGGCAGAACTAATAACGGCGTTAATTGGTAATGTTGTACCGGTCTGGTTGTCGTCGTTACCCTGCTCATGGTTAACCAAGTTATAACTGTATGTTGCAGCCAGTGGGTAGTCACGTAACCCTGAGTCAAGCCACGCGGTACGGCCTAAATTGCCATACGCCCAGACACCTTCGCCACTGTTTTCAAAGTAATTAAAGGTAACGTACTTGTCAATCACATTACTGCCAGCCGAGCAATAGAACCACCAGACTTCGTTAAAGCCTTCATTGGTTCCAGCAAATATTTGTTCCGCTTGACTTAAGTTAATGTCACCATAAATGTATTGACGCAAGTCACAACGCAAAGTTTGAACACGACCATCGTATTTATAGAACTTGTCCACGCCCATCCAGTAAACCACGCCTGAAGCAATAATTGCAGCATTCTGTCCAACGACAGAAATGTTGTCGCCAAGAAGTTGGCTTGACCAAACAGCAGGCGCTCCTTGATACTGAAATGAATACAGTGAAGAATCAGTAAAAACCACAATCTCTTGACGCGCTTGCACCGCTGTCACAATTTCAGAACCGTGGGATAGCCGAATATCGCCAGCTTGGTTGGTAGACTGCGGATACCACTCAACTACAGATTCTTGAGCAGACCAGCGAACTAACATGGGGTCTTGCGTTGCGCTACCAATCGGATTGCAGCCAAACGCAAACACAAACCTACTAGCGTCTGATATTAATAAGAAATTTTGTATTACCGGCACATCTCCCAACACTGCAATAGATTGAACACCGGATTGGCTCCCGGTTGTTGCAATAGCAGCACCGCCCGGCGTAGCAGATAAATTAGCTGTTACGCCGGAAACATTAGACAGATAGTATGTAACACCTGCGGTCAGGCCAGTTGGTAATGCCCCGGTTGTAGCCAAAACAATAGCAGACCCTGCGGGTAATAAGGTGGTTAGGGTAATAACACAAGGTGTAGCAATGGTTAGGGTTACAGTTCCACCAAGGCTGGACACCAACACACCACGAGAAGATGTTCCGCTGGTGGCATCCCAATAATAAATAGCCCCTCCGCGTGGGCCAAAAATTAAATCTTCACCAAAGTTTTGCTGGCTCCATAAACGAAAAGTAATTAACGATGCTCCGCCTGTACCCCACGGCCCGGAACTCCATCCGCCGCCACCCCAGCCTGTTACAGGAACTGCATATTCTGCGCCAACGTTAATTTGATACGCAGCAACAACAGCGGAGCCACCATAAGTACCAGCAGCCAAAGCAGAAGCGGTAGTAATGGTGTACGAGTTATCGTCAATAATCGTAATTTGGTACTCTGCATTTAATATAGATGCGTATGTGCCGGTAGCGCCACTAAATGTTACAAAGTCCCCATTTAAAGCCCCATGAGCAGTGTCAGTGACAGTAACGGTGGTAGTGCCATTTCCAGCAAACGGGTTGGCCCCAAGCGTTACTGTAGCTCTGATTGGTGTGATGTCGTTATAAACACCACCTTTTTCAAGGTAGAACTTAAGGTTAGTGCCAACACCTACTAAATTTATTCCGACAAGGGTAATCCAGTTCCACAAAGAACGGCAAACACCTAGGAAAGTATTGTTAGAAATGCGTTGCCAACCGCCAATTTTCTGAGGCGTGCCCTGACGAAAACGCATTTTGTCAGAAACATACCAACCGTTCTCGTTTGTATAGCGAGTGTTTTCTTGGTTTACACCGGGTTTCAGAGTTAGTTTTTTAAGCGGCATTGGCAGTCCTAGGATAGAAACACGGCACGCTCGTCGATGCGACGCTTTTGCAGCCCTTTGAGAATTTTACCCCCGGCCATACAATACTTCAAGAGTTCTTCTGCGGCTCCCGACATATCACCCCGAATTACTTTTTGGCGCATGGTTGAGCGCTGAAGTGTGCCTAGCCCAACGTTGAATGAAAACGATACAAGTGCGTCAAACTGTCCTTGAGTAAGAGGCACAGGACAATAGGTAGCCACGCCTTTCTCAAACCGAGCAAGATCGGCTTTAAGTATTGCATCAACTTCCTCCATGCTGTGTTTACGCATAGCCTCTGGCGGAGGCACAAAGGCATCCCGCTGGTCTATCTTGAGCTTGCCCTGCTCTGGAAACATGACGTGCCCAACACCCACCGTCCACAACTTTGCTGGACATTTATACGGGTTTTGCCTGACCCCCTCATGGTGGCGGATCATGTGCAGGCATTTGTCTGAGATGTTCATTTACCAAACGCCCGGCCACCAAAGTGGAAAGCAATGATAGAAGCAAAAAGGGCTTGGGTATCAGAGTCCCACAGCATCTCGGCTAACTCTACGAACGTAGCACCACTGTGCCAGCCGTAGGCAAACAGGCCAACATCCACAAACAACAGCAAAAAGAAGAAACCGTAAGTAATGACAGGGCGAACGCTGGCGCGTAAGTTCTTCATCCACTGGCTTGTGCCTTCGTTTAGGCTTTCATCATGGGCGTAGATGGCCTGCATTTCGGCTTGCTGTGCGCCAATCAGGATTTGCTGGGTGTTGGCTGCGCTTTCAGTTGCCAGTTGGTCTGACCGGATATTCTCAATACGCTCCTGCGCTTCAAAGCCAGCCTTGCGTAGCTCTAACTCACGCTCAATCTGCATCTGAGCCAGTGCCAATTCATGCAACTTATCGGCATGGTCTTGAAAGAAGTCCAGCAACTTGGGCAAACCGCCCATCAGGAAAGAGATTAGGGTTGAGAGAAGCGTTAGCATTTGGAATCCTTTTTAGAGTCGTCATTTTGCATGAGTTTGATACCAGACAGGAACCCAATCATGCCGCCGATAAGAGTAGAAAAAGCGGGTGAAATCATTTTGAAAATCTCGGCGTTGTCCACTTCCTTTGCCCACAAGCCCAACATAAAGCTGACCACCATGGCCAACACGGAGATACATAGGGTGGTGCTGACCATGAGAGTCACCCAAAGCGTCAACTTTTCCTTTGTTTCCATCTGAGGTTTCTTGACCTGTCTGGGTATCGGTTTTCTGGTCATACAAGTTTGTCAATCTCGCGTTTAAGGTTTGTGATGTCAATGTTTAGCGTTACCTGTCGCATCCTGTATTCATAAATCTCGTACTCATATTGATGGAACTTCTTTACCTGTTGCGCTATCTGTGTGTTTAAAGCCCGTTCAGCATCCAGCTTCTCTACCCGCTTGGCAAACACATCGGTCTGCGTGGTCGCGGTAGGTTGAACTATCGGATACCATTTGTCGTAACTGATCTTCACTTCTTTTCCCGATCAAACGCATCTTTGTACCCGTGAATTATCTTTGACCTAAGCTGAACAGTGTCTGCCGTACCCGCCCAATTGGGCAGGTTGTTCCAAATAACCACGTAATCCGTAGTTTTGCAATGATCTGCATTGTCGATGAGCCAAGCCATCATCTCCTTGTGCCGCTGAGTTGGATCGTGCGTTGTGTAGCCAATTCCGTAGAACTCGCGCACATGGCATCCACTCTTGGCTACGGCTCCAACCAGCCCCAACAGCAGTAACAGTATTAGCCAGCGCATGAATCATTGCCACATCCATAAATTAAAACAACATCAAAAAAGAAGAAGAGGAGCCAACCCCGTTCCACCCAGTATTGTTTCCGCTATCCAAAGAATTCAAAGCGTACCAAGTGGCTCCACCCGTGGCGTTTGAGTACTGCAAGTCTAAATAGTTGCTAGTCACAACACCTGAAGACTTTGACAAACTTGCCTGTGAGGTACTTGTGGCGTTGATTGTGACCAAGTTGCCAGCAGTACCGTTCACGCTCCAGTTCGTAACCGTCTGAGTCGATCCAGACCCAAACGTAAAGGTTGTGGGCTGGACACTGTTGCTGATGGTTGTAAACGTGTTATTTCCGGTAACAGTCAATGCTCCCGCACCCGCATTTTGAAGGGTGCAGTTGTAGGTAGAGCCGCCCCCAACAAACGTCTTGGCAGAAGCAGAATTCATTGAGATAACACCCGTTCCTGTGCCCGCCGTGGTGGTAAATCCAGTTGGATTAGCGTTATTAAACGCCGTTGCCCCACTTCCTACAACCGTCAATGTGCTACCGTTGAATGTGATGTTCTTTGTTCCCGCTCCAGTTGCAAATGAGCTGGTTGATACAGCAAACCCGCCAAGGTTGAGAGTGCCGTTGGTCAGGGTAGTTGTTAAAGTAAGAGTCAAAGCGTCTGATAAAGACCACGTTCCACCAACGCCGTTAAAAACAAACGCTCCGCCATAAGTTAAGCTATTTGTTCTAATAGTTTTAGTGCCTGATGTGGCTGCAAAAGTAATTATGGATGTCCCGCTTACGGCAGTTGCGCTACCAAAATTCAAACTTCCATAAAAAGTTTTTGTTGACGGAAGGTCAATTGTTCCTGAAAAGCCCGTTAAGTTAACATCTTGTGCCACTCCGCCTGTGCCACCTAAAGACACTATGTCCGAACCAGCAGTTATATTAAAATTTATACTGTTGGCTTCTGTTCCTCCGGTGGTCGCAAAAGTTAGAGTGCGCGTACCCGTACTGCCGCTATAAGTGCTTCGCACAAGAGATGTTCCAGTAACTGTTAAATTGGTAGCCGTACCATAAGTAAAAATTGTGGCCGCATTGCCAGTCAATGTGATATTGCCAGTACCAAAAGCCAGTGTCCTTACGTTGCTGTTGGTTGAGCTAAACAATCCTGTAGTCAGCGTAAAGTTGTTTAAATCCAACGTTCCATTGGTTAGCGTTGCGGTGCGAGTAGAGCCGGAGGTCAATGCATCTTGGAGCTGAAAAGTACCGCCAACTCCGTTAAAGGTAAGTGGGAAGTTGAGGGATCTTCCATTTGTCGTAATCTGCTGAGTGCCGGAGGTAGCACCAAACGTGGTGACAGATGTGCCCGAAGTCAGGGTAGTCGTGGCCGGTATGGTCAAGTTGCCGTACAAGTTTCTTGTTGTGTTTGTCAGCGTCCCGCTAAACCCCGTGAGATTAAAGTTTTTGATGTACGAAGTTGACGTTGTTGCAACTGTATCTGTCCCTGCGCTTATAGAAAATGATATTGCAGTTGATTCCGAGCCGCCAGCAGTGCTACCGTGACTAATTGTTCTTGTACCGGTAGAGCCTGAATAGTTACAGACAACATTTGATGTTCCCGATGTTGTAAAACCAGTAAGAGTCGCCCCATCCCAAATAGTACCATTGTTCCCCGTCAAAGTTATTTGTCCACTGGTGCCAAAAGCAAGTGCCCGAGTACCTGAAGTAGAGATATCCACATTTGGACAAGTAAGTGTATTGTTGTTTAAATTAAACGTTCCAAGCAACAACTCAAGAAGAACAAAATTAGCGTTGCTTGTTAGTGTGACTGTGGCGGTAGGGGCATTTATATGCAATTCTATTACCGATAAACTCACGCCTGCACTGTTTAAATTTTGTGTCTTACTGCGGCCAATAAACTCTAAGTAATCAGAAGATGGAGTAGTTACGGTAACCGATGTAACGCCGGAAGAAAGAGTAAGATCACCGCACAGCGCCCACGGGTTGCCAAAACTAAGCGTCATACCACTTGTTCTACTGGAAAAATCAAAAGTTCCATACCTGTATGTGCCTGCAATGCTTAGGGTTCCGCTTCCGCTATTGTTATCTATGATGGCGGTATCTTGCGCAAGTGGAAAATTATCTCGTGAAGTACCTCCCCCGCTTGAGGTAGCCCAAAAAGAAGCATTGGTAAATGCAAGACTACCTGCGGAGTAATATACAGTTTTTGCGGCGGGGAAGGTAATTCCGCTGTTGTTACCTGCATCTCCAAGCCTTGTCCCAGACCACGTAGCCGCACCAGCGGCGGCAATGTCTTGAAAATCTACGTTTGTTAAATTGACTGCGGCGGCTGTTAAAGTCCTTTGCACCCCCTCGCTGTCAGAAATTATTGCCCATCGTGCAACAAATGATCCCGCAGCCGGAGCTGGTATATCAAGCGTTCCAGTGACTGTTAAATTAGAGAAAAGTTTAATTTCTCTGCACCCAAGTGTAGCCTGAGAAGCAATTGAGAAATTTCTGCAAGTAATGTTCTCTAGGAGCAATATAGCGCCATAGACAATGGCTGTATTGCTGAATGTAATGTCGTAAAGTGTTATAGGCAGGGACGGGGAAATTGATACACTACTGCTAGTAGTAGCTACAAGCGATGATGTCCCCGCGTTAAACGTGTAATTAGAACCAGTTAAGTCTAGGGGACTGCCCGCAGAAGTTACTGTGGATGATCCAAATAAAATTGATCTTGTGTCAGTACCGGTTGATTGTAGACTGTCGTACGTAAGATTGTAATTGCCTGTGTTAAAAGTTCCAGCATCCACAGAGATATCTAGGCCCGTACCAGAAAGTGCGCTACCAAGAGTCCAACCGCCGCCTACGCCATCAAAACTTAAGTCCAAATTATCTACGACAACCCCATTAGTCGTAAATGTTTTTCCAGTTGTTGTTGCCCTAAACCTTAGATTAGCACCAGCTACAGTGCTAAGTAAAAAATTAGACGACGGAAAGGTCATTGATCCATAGCAATCTAAGGTGGCTGTTGATGCTGGAAACGCCAAAGTCATTACACCATCAAGCGCTCCACCCGCGCCTCCCGTAGAGAAATCCCGGCAACGTGCAGGTGATGCAGTGGTTCCAGTAATGGTTACGGTAAATGCGCCAGTACCAGTGTTTGAGTTGGCATCAAATATTACATCGTCGGCTGTCCCGGGTACGCTTGCCCCTCCTGCGCCACCAGAACTTGCAGACCAGTTTGTTGTCAGTGAGATGTTCCAATTACCCGAACCACCAACCCAATAGCGTGTTGCCATATATTACTCCTGCGGAGGCTGTTCTGTAATATCTTCTTGAGAAGATGAGCCGCCTTCTTCCAAGGACGTTTCAACAATTTGTTGCGGAGGTGCCTCAATAATTGCAATCCAATTTGCAAGTCTTTGTTGCTTCATCACCTCAATTTCTTCGCCCGAAGGTGTTTGATCGTCTGGAAAATGCAGTGCGTCAGAAAACATTCCGTGTTTAGTTTCAAATTGAAAGTCAATTTTCATGTTTTACCTCAAGCTTGAATTGCTGCTGCAATTACGTCCCAACGAGTGTTGTTAGCGTTGTAAATACAGCCAACGTAGATTGTCTTGTTTGCCAGTGTGGCAGTAGGTATGGTAACCCCAATTGCAGTATAGGTTGCGTTCCAAGTCAGCGTTCTAGTTGTTCCGTTGTCCAAAATTCTAAAAATTAACTTGTCCCCGTCAGTAGGAGTTCCAATCGGTGCATTGATGGTTAAACCAACAGCAAGGGCAGTAAAGGCATAGATGTCGCCAACCGATACATCTGGTGTAACAGAAGCCGCAGATGCCGTGACTACGTTTCTAGGGTCTATACGCTTATTTGATAAAGTTGCCGTGCCATCAATTGTTGTAAATCCCCCCGTAGCATTGGAGGTATTAGCCAAAGCTGTGGCTACGCCAGTTCCTAAACCGCTAACGCCTGTAGCAATAGGAAGACCTGTAGCATTGGTCAGGGTTCCGGATGTTGGAGTTCCTAATATAGGAGTTACCAAGGTAGGGGAAGTTGCAAATACAGCGGAGCCAGTGCCTGTCTCATCCGTCAAAGCGCCAAGCAACTGGGCAGAAGTAAATGACCCCAGTAAGGTTGCATTACCCGACGAAGTAACTGCGCCGGTCAAGTTGGCGTTAGTAGTCACGTTACCCGCAGTCAATCCCGCCGCCGTGCCTGTAATGTTAGTACCGACCAAAGCAGACGGCGTACCCAAAGCAGGAGTCACCAATGTAGGAGAGGTTGCAAACACCAAAGCGCCTGAGCCTGTTTCATCTGTGACAGCCGTTGCAAGGTTGGCAGAGGACGGTGTACCAAGGAATGTGGCTATACCCGTGCCAAAGCTTGTAATGCCTGTGCCGCCGTTAGCAACAGCAAGCGTCCCTGCAACTGTTACCGCGCCAGAAGTTGCTGTAGCGGGTGTCAACCCTGTTGTGCCAAAAGAAATTGTTTCTACACCATCAACAACGGTGGTGGCAATCTTTACAAAATCCGAGCCGTTCCAAGCAGCTAAACATTTTTCAGCAGCCACAATTGTGACACCTGCGGTTGGCCCTACACCGCGCAATACAACAGAGCCTGTACCTGCATTGATGACAATATAGGGTTTACTCTGAGCTGGAGCTGTAATGTTACGTGTTGTGGCTCCGTTGCTGGCCGTCCACAAAATAACAGCTTGACGGGCTTGGTTGGCCGCAAGGACTGTGGTGGTCAACGTAACATCGGCATCAGCGCTCAATGTGGTTGTGCCCGCAATGGCGGAATCCACCAACGATGTGATTGAGTCATTAACAACATCACCCCAAGTGCCGTCAAGCTCACCATCGACTGGCAGCGCCAGCCCAAGTAGTGTGGTATTTCCAGTGGTCATAATGATCCTTGTGCTTTAAATTGTGTTGATGTCTTGCCATCCGGGCAACTGATCGTTATCTATATTTTGCCAGTTTGGTGTCTGGGAGTCATCAATTAAATTCCACAAAAGGGCGGAACTTGTTGAATCTAATAGGGTAGCTAGGTCAGATATGGCTGCATTGAACGTAACACCCACATTAGCCAAGTCAGTCACAGTCGCGGAATCGGTAGCTGTATTGGTGTAGACATTATTGAAGAATACCCAGCCTGTATTGTTTCCAGCGTCTATGTTTAAGTTCCCAACGTAGGCAAGCCATGTGGCCCCGCCTGTAGCTGCACTGTCTTGTATGGTCAGGTAGCTAACGCTGACCGTGCCTGTTGCTTGAGACAACGTGGCTTGAGAGCCGGGTGTATCGCTTTGCAAAAACTTTTGGTTTGTGCCCGATGTGGCAAAAGCTCCTACAATATTTGTTGTGCCCGCTTTGAGCTTGAGTGTGCAGTCTGTCAGCGTCAACGTGGTTATTACGGAAAAGGCATCTAGACAAGTCCAAGTTGCACCAGCGCCGTTAAAAGTAATATTGTCAGGAAACGACAATCCGTTTGACCGAACGGTTTTAGTGCCCGATGCTCCTAAAAACTGAGGGTCGCCTGTTCCAGCCATTGCTGTAGCCCCACCAGCATCAAAATTACCGTAGATCGCAATACTGTTGGGGAAACTTAACGTCCCAGTAAAACCAACCGCGCTAATGTTTTTATACGAACCTGATGTTGTTCCAAAGCCAATTGCGTCTGATCCAGCCGTGATTTCTACACTGATGGCGTTGGCTTCGCCCGCATTGCCCATAGTAATTCCGCGAGAACCTGTTGTGGCGTTAGTCGTAAGTTGAATTAGGGGGTTGGTTCCGGTGACTGTCAGGTTGGTTGCGGTTGAAGTTGACCAAACCGAGACAGCACTTCCCGTCAAAACAATCTTGCCTGTTGAGCCAAATGCAAGAGTTCGGGCGGTAGAAGCGGAACAATTCAAAATCACCGAAGTCAACGTATTGTTATTCAAAGTCAACGTGCCAGCAGCCACGGTAAACGTGCCCGTTACATTGGGGGCAACTATTGGGCTTAAGTCCAGTGTCGTGTTTGTAGTTAAGCTGACACCCCCGCCCGGAGAATTCAAATTGAGCTGGCTTAAGCGAATAGTTAGCCCTGCGGAATTTAGTGTTTGAACAGTGCCTTGGTTGGCAAAAGTCCACGTTGGCGAACCCGTGACGGTTGTCATTGTCATGGCTGTTGTAAGAGTCACATCACCATATAAAAATGGGTCACTATTACCCTGCGTCCAGTTAAACGCAACGGTACGACCGCTAAAGTTTAACGTTCCCATGTTCCAGCTGGTGCCAATAGTGACTGTGTTTCCAGTTCGCAAACCGTTGCCTGTAGTGGCTCCAGAATCATCAATGATGCACGTATCTTGAGCCAACGGGAAATTATTTAATGCTGGCACACCCCCGCTTGATGTGGCCCATGAAGTTCCAGCCCAGTCTGCGCTAGCTCCGTTGACGGTACTCCAGTATTTGTCAACTCCTGCGCCAAACGTGATATTGCTGTTATTTTTGCAATTACCCAAACGAGTACCAGTCCACGGAGACGCCGCAGAAGCGCCAGCGGCAACAATATCCCGAAAGTCAACATCAGATATAGCGGTTAGCGTGGCGACAGTCAATGTGCGCTGAGTGCCTAACGTGTTGCTCTGGACAAGAGTGCGTGTAACTGCTGATGCGCCGCTACTCAAAGTCAGTGTTGAAATTGTTTGATTTGCTGCAAGGCTGAAAAGCCGTAGCCCAGCCGCAGCAGTTGCGGCCTGAGTTAAAACGTTAAACGTGTTTATGCCGGTAATGGATGTTGTGCCAGCAGCGGTGCTGCTGAAGGTTACGTTGTAAAAAGTTTGAGCACCCCCGGCAAAGGTTGGGCTTGCTATATTGCAAGTTATTGCAGAAGTGCCAGCACTGAACGTCAGGTTGGTTGCTGTTGTAAAAGTTAGGGGTGTTGCGCTGGTCAAAGTTAGCGCGGATGCGTTTAACGATATAGACCTGACATTTGAGTTGCTTGAAATTAACCCCGCAGTCGTCAGCGCATAGTTACTTACGCTTGTACTAAAACTTCCAGCCGTAACGGTAAACGCATTGGTGATATGTGTAAACGCACTGCCCAATGTCCAGCCGCCACCAGCACCGTTTAATGTGACCGCCATTGCACCAAGCGTCACGTTGTTGGTCGTAATTGTTTTACCTGTGGTGGTTGCCAAAAAGTTAATGGCTGCACCACTAGTCGTAGTAAACACCACACCAGTAGCCGCACTTGTCCAGCTTCCAGAACAGTTAATAACCGCTGTGGCCCCCATAGTGATGGTAACGTTACCCACGGCAGGGCCAGCAATCGTAATGTCTTGTGCGTTTGCGTTTGTTCCCACTGTGACTGCGTAAGCTGTGGCGTTAGATAATGAATTGAAAATGACGTTATCGGTAGACGTAGGCGCAGAAGCACCTCCAGCACCGCCAGAGGTTGCAGACCAGTTAGTCGTGGTGGTTGCGTTCCAAGTACCCGCGCCGCCTACCCAATAACGATCAGCCATGCTTACTCCTCAACAGGAGGTGTTGTGACGTTGGCAAGCCACTGATCGTACCGGTCTTGCTTCATGGCCTCAATCTCAGCGTCAGTCATGGTTTGGCCGTCTAGCAAAACAATTGCGTCTGCGTACTTTCCGTATGGGCTGTCAAACTCAAAGTCAATCTTGACCATACTTACCCCGCCAAGCTAAAGGTATAAGTCACATTCAAAATATCGCCTGAAGCTACCGCTCGGTCTGCGGTTGTAAAGTCTGCTGCTGAGAATAAAACTCCAGTAGTGCCGCTTTTTGTGTTGTTACTAATGACAAATGCGCCGCCAACAGTTGCAGTGGCATTAATCAAGAACGAAGCAGGTGAAGCTGAATTTGTAACAACTGTGGGGTTGGCCGCTGACCCAGCAACAAAAACAGCTTGCGGGCGTGTGGCGTTTCCATAAGGCACAATCTCAGTCCACCCCGCATGGGAGGCTGCGGTATCGGTAGCTGCTGGATTGTTTGTTGCTTGCGCTCCATATATACCAACATACCAAAGAGTGACCTGCGTAACCCCAGCAAGAGTCGAGTTAGCCATCTGAGCAAGGCCCGTGTTTACGACCAGATTGCTTTCCTCTGCCACCCATTTTAGGCCGCCCTGTTGGTCAAAGCACTCTAATTTAAACTTACCTGTAGCGTGTGCAGTTTCTGTGTACATGATAGTTTGTCTTTGGTTACAGCATCAGTTGGAACTTCTGATAAGTGCTGATGATGCCGTGTTTGCAGGCATCGTAATTGTAAAGTTGGAAGATGTTTTGTCTGAGCCAAAATCCAACACGGCGATAGATTTATTGCCTTGCGTAACGTTATAAATCAAAGCACACCGAGCTGTTACTGCCGCACCAAAAACCACATTGGCAAAATCTACATACGCAGTGTAGTCTTCGGAGCTAATGGTAACCCCCGTCAAAACCACGCCGGTAGGCGTATAGCCACCACCGGAAACCTCGTTAACTGCGGAGTAAACGGTTGTGGCTGCGTTCAAATTAGCATTAGCCGTATACAAAGCGATCTTTAATACGTCGGTAGACAGATCGTGAACGCCTTGATATAGCTCTTTTTTGAAGCTGGTGGTTTGGGTTTGGACAATTGAACTCATGCAACAGCCGTCCTAACTTGTCCATCACGATACGCATCAGCGCGTTGCTTGCCATCTGACAAATTCTTATACAAAGCAATTGCTTGAACATACCGTTCTTGCGCAACGGTTAACATGCCCTGATCGCCCTTCATGTAGACAAGGGCTTCGCAGATTGTTCCGTATAACAACACAGAATCAAAGTTATCACCCAACCATGTTGTGCCAGCAGTAACAATAGACTCGGGGTAGTAGTTGTAGTGAAGTTCTGCGTTGTACGATGAATCAGGTGTTGGGCCAACAATAAATGTAAGCTCGTTGGTGATCCCGCCTAAAACGGTAGGGCCAAAAATGGCGTAGTGCTTAGGCTCAGAGGCAAACGCAGACAAAGGATATGCCTCACGGATGAAATTAACATCTTTATTGAGTAAATACAGATAGTCTCCTTGGAAGACTACAGAGCCTGATACCGTGTTACTGTTAGCCACGGTTAAAGTAATTGTAGTTCCTGCAATGCTTCTGACTACTGAATTAGTCCCAATGCCTGTACCAGTGACTTGCTGGCCTACAGCAATACCCGTAGCACTTGCCACCACAATTGTTTTCTGCCCAGAAGTTCCTGTGGCAGTTGTAGTGTTGTACGGATATATAGCAAGGCTATACACTGACAGGAAATCTCCCGGTGCCGCCAAGTACTTATTCCCAGACGACAAAGAGCCAGTCACATTCTTTCTTAAGTTAGCAGGTTGCGCCGTGTTATAGATGCGCTGCTCCGCCTGACGAATGAACACATTCATATTGTCAGTTGGGAAAGAGTTCTCGCAGTAGTCTCCTACCTGCGTGACAAGCTCTGTGTAGTTCATGCCATTGGGCCTCTTGACATTACGCCTTTAGTAGCCGCGCCAGCGCCACGCATTTTGATACCAGTTGTCTTAGCTGCTGGTTGTGAACGACGATAAACGTTACCTACAGCCATATTGACTGTGCCAGCATCGCTGTGATCTGGGCCTGAACCGGGGTTAGTAGAAGCTTTAACTTCTTTGCCGGTCATGGTGTGTGGTTTGGCATAGACTTTGGCATCGCCAACTTCTTTACCCATCATCTTTTTGCTAAATGTAGCCATGATT